>ENA-OPBX01001546-OPBX01001546.1-human-gut-metagenome-genome-assembly--contig:-NODE-1546-length-11339-cov-2.688851_pt1 | contig 11339 bp, 9 predicted proteins | sample MGYA00241075_ERZ501466 | MGnify/ENA primary metagenome ERZ501466 (study PRJEB25962, sample SAMEA2042633) | human gut metagenome | biome: human gut; feature: human-associated habitat; material: faeces...
GACGGGCTACCCCTTTGACGGCTGGTACACCGAGCCGGTAGGCGGCAGCAAGGTGACCACCTCCACCGTGTTCACCTCTGATGCTACCATCTACGCGCACTGGATCGCCAAGGCCGGTGCTTCCACCGTGCCGCAGCCCGCCACCCAGCCCGCCGCGATTCAGTGGCAGAAGTATGTAGGGCCCGCACTGGTAGCCGGTGCCCTGCTTACCACCCTGCTGGTCTCCACCATGTTCTGAACAACGCTGTAAAACGCATTGATACCAATGAAGAAAGGGATCTTACCATGACTACTTCTACCATGAAACTGCCCGCCAGCTACGCCGTGATCGACGCCGAGGAGATGACCTATCTGGACGGCGGTGCAAGCAGCGCCTACCAGTCCTTCCTGGACGTTGGCAAGGTGTTCAACTACATCGCCCGCATCTTCTCCGGTGCAAGCTCCATCATCAACAACGTCAACGTCATCTACCAGTCCTTTGTCTCGCTGAACAGCCTGCTGACCAGCTTTGGCAAGTAAAAGGCTGACCCCAAAGTCTGCATACGGGAGCCGCGCTTTTTTTCGAAAAAGTGCGGCTCCCGTTTTTTCGTGCGCGCAGAAGTTCAGTACAGTAGCGTGCAAAACTTCACATCTCAAAATTATGAACAAACTTTTTAAGTTTTTGGGGTCTTGCAGTCGTTTTTGGGGAAAAATACACACAAAATATAAAAAAATGCGATATTTTTTCGGCGTTATCTCTTGATTTTGTGTCTGTTTTGTTATATTGTTGTTACATGGGATGTGGTAAAATAAGGTAGCTTGTAAAGGAGCGCTTCCGCACCCTTTACACCCCGCAAATCCTGTGGCGGCAAGCGCATTTTTAGCCGTTTTTGTTAAGTATTTTCGTAGTTTACGAAAACCTTTTCGCTGGTTTGTACTTTATAGTTTGGGAGTTTGGACATACATGGCAGATCGTGAACTGCGGCGGATGCACCGCGCTGAACTGATAGAGATTATTTATGCATTGAAGCAGAGCGAGGATCAGCTCAAGGCGCAGAACGCCGCGCTTACCGCGCAGCTGCAGGACCGGCAGCTCCGGCTGGAAAAAGCCGGCTCCATCGCGCAGGCTGCGCTGGAGCTGAACAACGTGTTCGCCGCCGCGCAGGCCGCCGCCGATGACTATCTGCACTCGGTGCAGGCCAACCTTGCAGACACCGACGCCGCCGCTGCCAACACCCTTTCGCAGGCGCGCAGCGAGGCCAAACGCATTCTGGAGCAGGCACAGGCAGACGCCGACAGCCTGAAAGCGCAGACCCGGCAGGAATGCAGCGCCATGGTAGAGCAGGCCGAGCAGGAGGTGCAGCAGCGCTGGCAGACATTTGACCGCAAGGCCAACGCGCTGCTGGACCAGTACCGCAGCGCCGACAGCCAGCCTTCGGAGGAAACATGAAAAAACGCGATATCCGGTTTGCTTCCATCCCCACCACCGAGGAAGTAGCCGCAGAACGTGAACGTCTTGCGTACCAGAACCGCTACCAGCGGGTGCTGCGCAGTACGGTCTATATTGGTGGTGGTGGCCGCAGCGGCCGTGCTGCTGGCTACGCTGTTTTTACCGGTGCTTCAGGTCTCCGGCGACAGTATGAACCCTACATTAAAGGATAAGGACATTATCCTGCTGGTAAAATCCAACCACATTGAAAACGGTGAGTTATGCGGGTTTTACTGGCAGAACAAGCTTTTGCTCAAGCGCATCATCGGGCAGCCCGGTGATGTGATCGATATGGACGTGAACGGCGTGGTCTCGGTAAACGGCGTGGTGCTGGACGAGCCCTATGTGGACGCGCTGACCGTGGGCGAATGCGACATCCGGTTCCCCTATCAGGTGCCGGAAAACCGCTACTTCGTGCTGGGCGACCACCGCTCCACATCCATCGACAGCCGCAGCAGCGTGATAGGCTGCGTGGAAAAAAGTCAGATCATTGGCAGGGTGTTTTTAAGGGTATGGCCCCTGTCCAGTTTCTCGTTGATCCATTGAGCCCGGGAGGAGGTACTCTAAGTTATGAACGACATCCTTAAAACCTACAAGGAGCAGTTCCGCGAAAACCGGCACACGCTGCGGCGCTACACCGCATTTGTGCTGGCGCTTGCCATGATCACCACCCTGTTCGTCAACTGGCAGCTGCACGGCGTTGGCATCTCTATGACCGCGCAGTACCAGTGCGGCGAGGTGGAGCACGCCCACACGGCGGATTGCTACGACAAGGTGCTGATCTGCGGCTACACGGAAGGCCAGCTTGAAAATGCGGACGAAGTTGCCGCTGCCGAAGCTGCCGCCGCCAGTGCTGCCCAGAGCAGCGCCGAGGAAGAGATCATGCCGCTGGAGCTGGAGCCGCAGATCGAGTTTGTGCCCCACGAGCACACCGATGACTGCTATACCGAAGTGCAGACCCTGACCTGCATGGAGGAAGAGCACGTCCACGATGATGACTGCTACGACCCCGAGGACGGCACCCTGATCTGTGAAAAATTTGAGCATACCCACGATGAAAGCTGCTACACCACCGAGTACGAGCTGACCTGCGGCCTGGAAGAGGGCGAGCTTGTGGAGCAGGTGGTAGAGCCCACCCAGAGCGCCGAGCTGGTGGCCATGGCGGGGGCAGAGCCTGTGGCGCTGGAGCCGGTGGTGGACACTGTGGAGCCCATCTACCACCACCACACCGACGCCTGCTACGAGGAAGTGCTGGTGTGCCCCCTGCCGGAGCATCACCACACCGTAAGCTGCCTGAGCGATACCTCTGCCGACCTTGAGACCCCCGAGGAGTGGCAGGCCGCCAACGCCGATGCCGTGATCACCGGCGAGTGGAACGAGGATCTGCTCAGCGTGGCAAAGACCCAGTTGGGCTACGAGCAGAGCGAGAAAAACTTCGAGATCGACCCGGCGGACGGCGTGACCCTGCGCTACTACTCCCGCTACGGTCAGTCCTATGGCAATGCCTACGGCGAGTGGGACGTGATGTTCCTTGCCTACTGCCTGAAGTACGCCGAGATTCCCCAAAGCGCCATCCCGCAGGAGGCCAGCGTGCTTGCCCTGCGCAGCTCCATGAGCGGCATGGACTGGCTGCTGGAAGAGGACGGCAGCGCCGCCCAGCCCGGCGACATCGTTATTTATAATAAGTACGTCACCCGCACCGTGGCTGTGGACAGCAGCGCCGACAGTGCAGAGCCGGATCTGGACGACCAGTTCAGCGTGGATGCAGAGTTTGAAAACAGCGCAGACCTCGAGGGCTCCGGCGTTTCTGCGCTGGATGCAGCCCCCAGTGCTGACGACAGCACCGGCACGCAGGACACTGTGCTTACCCCCGAGCCCGTTGACCCGCAGCCAGAGCAGCCCGCCGAAAAGCCGGTGGACAGCGCCGACACCGCTGCACCCAGCACCGTGACCTCCGTGTCCGGCGCGGACACCCTTGCCCCCAGCGTGGTATCCCCCGCTGCTGAGCCGCAGACCACCACTGTGACCGACGCTTTGCCCGTGGAGACCGTGGGCATCGTGAGCAGTGTGGACAGCGACGCCGACACGCTGACCGTTATTTCCGGCGACGTGGACGGCAAGGTGGCTGAGGTAACACTGTTCAACACCGAGGTCGTGGGTGTGGTGGATGTTGCCGCCGCTCAATACGCCGACACATACGGCGGCCAGCTGCCTAGCCGCCCGAACCGTGCGCCCACGCTGATGACGACGGAAGAACCGACCTACCTTGATTACTTTGTGGAAACGCCTGAGGGCGAGACAACCTCCACAGGTATGAAAAAGGGCGGCATTACCAAATATACCTTTAAGATCGACAACACCGAACAGACTGATAATTTTACAGTCAAGGCTGATCAATCCGTCTATTTTACCTTCGACTATCAAATTGCCGGCGGTGTGCTGGAAAAAGTAAATGGAAAAAACGTTCTGACCTATAACCTGCCTGCCGAACTGTGCCCGAAGGCAGAAACAGACACAGAGATTTATGATCGTGCTGGCAACAAAGTAGGCACACAGTATTTTCACAAGAACGGCACCACTACGCTTGTCTTTGATATTGACTCTCCTTATTTCAACCCGGCGGAAACCTTTAGCGGCCAGTTCAGTTACGATTGGACGTACAGCAAGGAGTCTGCTACCGAGAATAAAACGTTCCACTTCCCCGGAAGCAGCACGGAGATCACGCTGGAAAAGTATCAGGACATCAAGATCGAGAAGAGCCAGCCTTCGGATAATGACGGCACGATCCAAGAAACTTCCGATGGCAAGACCAAGATCAGCTATACGGTCAAGGTAAGCTCGGAGCATGGCTGGGATGATAAGGTGCAGATCTGGGACGGCCTGAAGCGCGTAAATGGCGACATTCAGGCTGAGTATGACAAGGATTCCTTTGAGCTGAAAAAGTATAAAGCGGACGGCACTTCCGAAACCGTTTCCTGCACACCGGATTTCACAAAGAACGCCGATAGCAAGTACAGCGGCTACGAAAAGACCTTCAAGATCGAAGGTCTTGACGAACTCAAGGCCGGTGAACGCTACGAGTTGACCTACGATGTTCTTACCACCCGTACCTGTTACTCAGAGCTCCAAAACACCGCAACTACCGATAACGGCAACAAACAAGACGATCGTACCGTTAAGCTGGACAGTCTTATTACAAAAGAACAGGGCGCATACGATTCCGCAAACAACTGCATCGACTGGATCGTCACTGTAAAGAACCCTACCGGCTCTGACCTGAACGGCTACACTGTAACGGCTACACTGTAACGGATACCCTTGATAACGGTGCAACGATCATAGGCAATGTCAAGCGGTATGTACAGCAAAAGAATAATGGTCAGTGGCTGGAAACTTCCGATACTGCACAAACACCGGTACTGATAACGCCTACTGCATCCGGCTTTACCTACACCTTCCCTGCGGGCAGTAATGCAAAGCTGTATCAGTTCAAGTATCAGACCACTCTCCTGGCAGGCGTCACCTCGGTGAAAAACAAAGCCGAGTACAGCAAGGAGATCGGCGGCAACAAGTTTACCGACGAAAAGACGTTCAATCCCTCTGGCGGCGGTCAGGGCGGTCAGAGCTTCAGCCCGCAAAAAACTGCATCCGGCAAGCTTGCCCCGAAGGACGCTGACCACCCGAACCTTCTGGCAGCACCTTGGACGATCACCGCTGCGATCCCCGGCAAGGGAACGTATGAGATCAAGGATAATATCGGTGGCTACTGGTTCAATGGCAAAAATATCCACTATGGCATTGCCAGCGAGCTGCAAAAGCAGATCGAGCAAAGCTTTGACCTCACCTACACCAGTGGGGGGCAGGAATACACACTGGATTATAATGCCATCAAACAGAGGTCGGATATCACGTTTAAAGTAACGTACTATTCGAATGATTGGTGGCAAAATCCTGTCTCTTCTACTGACGATACCACGCAGGTGCGTTCCTTCAAGATCGAGCTTGACACCACAAATTGCACCCTTGACCTCAGCCAGCTGACGCTGAAATACAGCACACAGGTGGATATAAGCGATCTGTCGGAAGGCGACCGTATTACTATCTCCAATCAGCTGAATGGAAACAGTGTCAGTTACGATTACCAGAAGCCCAGTACCGGCCTTAAGATGTCCAAGGGCGTCAAGATGGTAAATAAATCTGACTCTGTCAACAATATTTTCTGGTATTGCGGCGCTCCGGATCAATCCTCCGGCGGTACGCTTACCCCCAATTATTCTGATTTCCAGAACAAGGTACTCCAATATCAGATCCTTCTGGATTTCTCTTCTGTAAGCGATACCCTGCCCGCAACGATCACCCTGACCGATACGCTTCCCAAGGGTCTCACTTACCGCACCACCAACACCCCCTCGGCCGCCATCGTGTTCATCAAAGGCTACGGTAATGGCGTCTGGTCTGAAAAGCTGCCCCTGAAGGGTTCTGGTGAAAGGAGTATTCGGGACTACTTCGCAGACCCGAGCAAGCTTGAGATCAACACCCCCGCCGAGGGTTCAGAGGATGGGCAGACCATTACGTTCCACATTGATGGGCTGGATCAGCTCAACTTTGCTGAACTCAAAAAGCAGGGCTATACCGAGCTGGTGCTGTGCTATCAGGCCGAGCTGACAGATCCCCGTTGGAGCAACGTCAAGTTTGATGAATTCCTCTACACCAACAAGATCAAGTGGAAGGAAGAAAACAAACAGGACAAGGTCGATGTAAAGGTCACCCAAAAGGTCGATGTGCTTAAAAAGGAAGCCTTGCAGGTCAGAGAAAAAAACGACAGCCGCGTAAAGTACACCCTGACCATCAACCCCGCTGCCAAAGACCTTGACCCCACTAGCACCACGGTCACCCTGACCGATATTCTTACCGTGCAGCACGCAAGCGTTCAGGCATCGTTGGATATTTTCAGCGTAAAGCTGTATAATGCAGATACCAAACAAGAAATATCCAAAGTCGAGTACGGCTACACCCGGCCGGTGTTGGGTACAGATAGCAGCGGTTACCCCACCTACACCACCACCTTTACCCTGCCGGATTCAACACCGCTTGTGCTGGAATATGAATATGTTACCAACGCTACCGCCAATATCAACCTGAGCAACGAAGCAAAAATTTCCGGCGGAAGTGCTTCAATCAAAGACTTCGAGCTTGAAAGGGTTGGTGCGTCCTCCATTGTGCATCAGGCTAAGCTGACTGTCTACAAGGTGGATAAGCGCAACTATTCAAACGCCCTGACGGGTGCAACCTTCGCTCTGGATCGTTTCAATTCCGGCACCGGTGGTTGGGATTCCGTCAAAAACGAAGCTGGGGTAGATGCCAACGGCACGCTGACCTTCTACTTTGCAACAACGGACGGCCTGAAGGAAAACACTTTGTACCGGCTTACAGAGGTAACCGCACCCGCAGGCTACAGCAAGGCATCCGCTCCGTATTACTTTATCTATCAGGCTAGCGGCTTTGACGAAGCCGCAGCCTATAACGCCGCCGTAGGCAGCTATGCTTCTAACAGCGCAGCCGGTGTCCCGGAATCGAACACGGTTCTCTTCTGCGCCAATGGCAAGGCCAGCGAGCTGTTTGTGCCCAACACCGCCAACAGTTTGACCATCATCAAGCACTGGCGTGATAAGGATAACAACACCCTGACAGCGGCACAGGCAAAGCTGGATGAAGTAGAGGTGTACTTGTACTGCTATAAAACCAGTGTGGGCGAGAGCACCGTAAAACCTTACACGCCGCAACCTACCGTCACGTTGCGGAAGAGCGAAAACTGGACAGCCATTGTACCCATTGCAGACGAATATCTGAATGACTACACCTTCTATATCAAAGAGAAGGATGGCAACTCTTCTCGCTTTACCGTAGTCTACGACCAGCCGGAAGGCGTAACGGTGGGCAACACCCTCACCTTTACCAACACCGAGACCGACAACGCCGACTACGAACTTCCCTCTACCGGCGGGTCCGGTACACTCCCGTACACAGCCGTGGGCGGCACAATGATGCTGTCTGCGCTGGCATATAGCTTTATCCACCGCAAGCGCAGACGCGAAGGGAGGGCAGATGACTAAACTGCACTTCCCTGCCGGACGCCCGGAGCTTAAACCCCGCCCGCCCAGCGCAAAGTTTACGCGATAATCCGAACAAGACCACACCCCTCCCCCCCCCCTGTGCAAAATGCAGGGGGCGGCAAGGGGCAGAAAAGAAAGGGGCTTTTTCCATGAAAAAAGCAATGAAGAAACTCATGGCTGCGCTGCTGGCAGTTGCTATGGTTTGCGCCATGGCGATCCCGGCGTTTGCAGCTGGTACTGGCAGCAACACGCTTACGATCAATGGTACTACTGACGGCCATACCTATGAAGCCTATCAGGTGTTTACCGGCGATTTGAAAGGCAGTGTTCTGAGTAACATCGTTTGGGGTGACGGCGTTGATGGCGCGGCAATTCTCGCCGATTCTGAGCTACCTGCCACTCTGCGTGGTACTTCTAGTGCTACTGAACTCGCTACCAGGCTTGAAGGGCTTCCCAGCAACTCTGACGATGTCAACACCTTTGCCAAGGTTGTCAGCAAGCACCTCTCTACAAATAAGTACACTTCTACTGCAGTTGGTATGACTTATACCATTGACAACCTGCCCGATGGCTACTACTTCATCAAGGATGCAACTGATACCATGCCGGAAGGTGCAACCTACAGCCGTTATATGCTGAGCATTGTAACGAACCTTGCCATCAATGCAAAGGACACCACTGTCACGCTCGACAAGCAGATCAAGCACAATGAGACCGGCGATTGGGGTGTTGTGGGCGACAACCAGATCGGTGATACCGTTGAGTTCCGCACCATTACCACTGTTCCTGATACTACCGGTTACACTGACTACACCTATGTAATCTACGATACCATGTCCCCGGAGCTGACCTCTAACGTCAAGACCAAGTCTGACATTACCATTAAAGTCAATGATACCACTGTGCTGGACGATGCTTACTACAGCGTTACGGTTGATCCTACCAATAGCAATAAATTTACCGTTTCTGTTGATATCATCCAAGCCATTAAAGATAATAAGTTTGCCGTTGGCAATAAGCTCTACACTTATTATACCGGCGTTCTGAATGAAAATGCCAAGGTATACCCTGACGGTCCTCAGCAAAACGAAGCTCATCTGGTGTACAGCAACAATCCTAACAACGGTGGTACTGGCAAGACTCCTGATCAGACGGTCTATGACTGGACGTTCAAGGTCGATATGACCAAGGTTGACGGCAATGATAAGACCAAAACGCTGGAAGGCGCAGTGTTCGTTCTTTCCGAGAAGAGCGGTTTGGATCTGGAGCCCGGCAAGGACGGTACTCCCGCTAAAAATCTGGACAAACTGATCAAGCTCGTAGATAACAATAATGGCACTTATACAGTTGCCAATACCACTACCACTACTACTTATACCATGACTACCCCTACAGGCGGTAAGATCTCTATCAAGGGTCTTGATGACAAGAAAGAATATTACCTGTACGAGACCAAAGCACCCGGTGGTTATAACGCTCTGACCGCTCCGGTGGAAATTAAGATCATTGACAACACCTATGATGTTGCCGGTAATCATATTAGCCATCAGCCGAATGTCGTAGTCAACGGAAGTAATGCTTGTAGCGGTGTGGGCTTTGAGGTTGCGAACAATGTCGGTACTACCCTGCCCGGCACCGGCGGCATCGGCACCACCATCTTCTATGTGATCGGCGGCGGCCTGATGGTTGCTGCAGCCATCCTGCTCATCACCAAAAAGCGCATGGAGAACCGCTAACTTCTCCTTTTCCCCAGCACAGAGCGGGGCTGCAAAGCCCCCTGCTCTGGTCCTGAAACTATAACGTTAGGGAGTAGCCCATGAAAAAGAACAAAAGCACTATTATACTGATCCTCGTCTTTTTCGTGGGTCTATCCGTGATGTTATACCCCACCATCAGCGATTACGTCAACCAGCGCAACCAGTCCCGCGCGGTGGCAAGCTACGCGCAGGACGTGGACAACATGACCGATGCGGATTACAGCGGATACTTTGACGCCGCCGATGCCTTTAACGCACAGGTAGCCGCCAACGAGTACGCGCTCTACCGCCCGGATCAGCTTACTGGCTACGCCGACACGCTGGATATTACCGGCACGGGCATTATGGGTTACATCACCATCTCCAAAATAGGCGTGGAGCTGCCCATCTACCACGGCACCAGCGACAGCGTATTGCAGATCGCCGCAGGCCATTTGGAGGGCACCAGCCTGCCGGTGGGCGGCGCGTCCACCCACGCGGTCATCTCGGCGCACCGCGGCCTGCCCAGCGCAAAGCTGTTTACCAACCTTGACCAGCTGGAAGTGGGCGATACCTTTACCATCACCGTGCTGGATCGGGTGCTCACCTACGAGGTGGACAAAATTTCCATCGTGCTGCCCACCGAGACCGACGAGCTGAAGATCGCCGAAGGCAAGGATTACGTCACCCTGATGACCTGCACCCCCTACGGCATCAACACCCACCGCCTGCTGGTACGCGGCCACCGCGTGGAGACCCCGGATCAGTACAAGCACATCCGTGTTACTGCCGAAGCGCTCAAGATAGAGCCTATCATCGTTGCGCCCGTCATGGCGCTGCCCATGCTGCTGATCCTGCTGATCGGTATGCTGCTTTCCACACGCAAACGCAAGAAAACAAGAGGTGAAGAACATGAAAAGCATTGATCTGCGTCATCGTCTGGCAGCTGTGCTGCTGGCTGTGTGCCTTGTGGTATACTGCGCCCTGCCGGCGTTTGCCACCAGTGCCAGCCTTGTGTCCGGGCGGCTGGGCTCGCTCCACGTCCGTCTGTACGACACCCACAACGATGTGCCCCTGCGCGGCGGCGAGCTGACCTTGTATCAGGTTGCCGCCGTCAAGCGCACCGGCGGCGACCTGTCCTACGCCTATACCGGCGATTTTACGGGCTGCGGTGTCGTGCTGGGCGATCTTTCCGACAGCACGCTGGCTGACCAGCTGGCAAAGTATCTGCCCACCGTGCCCGCCGTTGCCGCCCAGCAGAACGTTGACGAGGAAGGCTACGCCGACTTTACCAAGCTGCCGCAGGGGCTGTATCTGGTCATGCAGACCGAGGCTTCCCACGGCTACGAAGCCATCAAGCCCTTCCTTGTGTCCATTCCCCTGCCGGATGGCGACAGCTGGATCTACGATGTGGACGCCACCCCCAAGGTAGGCGCTACCATCCCGGATACGCCGGAGACCCCGCCGGACACCCCCGAAACGCCCCCAGACACCCCTGACACTCCCCCGGATACGCCGGACACGCCGCCGGACACCCCCGATCTTCCGGAGCAGCCGGACACCCCGGATACGCCGGTGAGCCCGGACAGCCCCGATAACCCGGTAAGTCCCGGCAACCCGGACAACCCCGTAAGCCCCGATAACCCGGATAACCCGGTCTCCCCTTCTAACCCGGATAAGCCCGTTCTGCCCCAGACTGGTCAGCTGAACTGGCCTGTGCCGGTGCTGGCCTGCAGCGGTGTGCTGCTGTTTGCCGTCGGCTGGGTTCTGAACCGTCAGGGCAAAAAGGAACACTGAACCCTACTCCCTTCCAGCACGGCGCGCCGTGCCCTCTCCCCCGCAAGGGGGAGTTTTTTGTGGAGTGAATCCTCTCAGGCACCGCCCAAAAACTCCCCCAGTCGCCTACGGCGACAGCCCCCTCTGAGATGGGGCCTTTGGCATAGCGGTACAGTTTCCGGCTAAAGCGCAAAGTTTGCGGGTGCGCCAGAGGCTCCCTCCCCGAGGGAGCTGTCAAAGCCGACA
>ENA-OPBX01001557-OPBX01001557.1-human-gut-metagenome-genome-assembly--contig:-NODE-1557-length-11283-cov-2.734592_pt1 | contig 11283 bp, 9 predicted proteins | sample MGYA00241075_ERZ501466 | MGnify/ENA primary metagenome ERZ501466 (study PRJEB25962, sample SAMEA2042633) | human gut metagenome | biome: human gut; feature: human-associated habitat; material: faeces...
TAGCGTCAGCTAAATTTCAATGCCCGACTGACACTACGCTAAACCATAATTTACTCCACAAAAGCAGATAACTTTTGTGAGGTCGTTTCATCATATTTTATTTACAAACAAACTGCCGTTAAAAATTCCACGCATATATGAAATTGCTATGCCGTAGTTTGTAAACGGTACGCCTGCGTTTTCGGCTTTTTGTCTGCGGCTGTCAACTTCTTTTTCGTTAAGCATACAGCCGCCGCAATGTATTACAAGTTTATATTTTGTAAGGTCAGAGGGAAAATCTCTGCCCGAGCTTGTTTCTGTTTTTATGCTCTTACCCGTGTATTTTCTTAAAAGCCGTGGAAGTTTTACCGTGCCAATATCGTCGCATTGGCGGTGGTGAGTACATCCCTCGCTTATAAGAATCGTGTCACCGTCACAAAGCGAATCTATAGCTTTTGCACCCTTTGCGGCAGTGTCAAGCACGCCCTTATACCTTGCCATAAGAATTGAAAAAGAAGTAAGTCTGATGTCTTTCGGGGTGAGTTTTGCGATTGCCGCAAAAGCCTGACTGTCGGTAATTACAAGCGACGGCTTTTGGGCAAGCGAGTTCAAAGTCTGTTCAAATTCACTGTCCCTCGTTACAACGGCGATTGCGCCCGAATCGAGAATTTCCCGTATTGCCATTTGCTGCGGCAAAATTATTCTGCCCTTTGGCGCCGCCTTGTCTATCGGCACAACAAGCACTACCGTATCACCTGCGCTAATTAAATCCGAGCAAAGTGTTCTCTGCTCTCTGTCGGATTTTAACAGGCTTGCTATTCTTTCTTTCAACTCAAAAACACCTGTATTTTGTTCTGCGCTTACAAACATTCCGTCATCTGTATGCGGTGGATTTTTCAGCAAATCAGCCTTGTTATAAGCCACAACATACGGTATGTTTTTCTGTTCAAACAGATTTATAAGTTCAGAATCTGCCGCTGTTTTTCCCATCGAACCGTCAACCACAAGCACTGCAATATCCGTTCCGTCAAGCACTTGTCTTGCCTTTTCAATCCGCATTTCACCAAGACTGCCCTCATCGTCAATACCCGGTGTATCAATTATTACAACAGGGCCGAGCGGCAACAGTTCCATAGCTTTCATTACAGGGTCCGTAGTAGTACCCTTAATATCGGATACAACCGACAAATTCTGCCCCGTAACCGCATTTACAAGGCTTGATTTTCCTGCATTGCGCTTGCCGAAAAATGCAATATGCACTCTTTCTGCAAGTGGTGTGTCATTAAGTCCCATAAGCACCTCTTAAAAACGAAAATCCCGACTGCCGTTTTCTATCTCTGTAATGTGTTGTGCGGCAATTTTTCTTACTTTTTCATTGGGAATTTTCAAAAGCTCTTTTTCAATCAGCTTTTCTCCGATTTTTCTTGTATCCTCGCTTGCATAGTCCATAAGATACTCCTTAAGCGTCATAAGCGCATTTGGATGACAGCAGTTTTGAATCTGACCGCTTTTGCAAAGCGACATAAATCTGTCGCCCGTCCTGCCCTCACGATAACAAGCCGTGCAGAATGACGGGATATAGCCAAGGCTCATAAGCCAATTTACAACCTCGTCAAGCGTACGATTGTCCGACACATCAAATTGAGCCGTATTCTCGTCCTCTTCTTCGGGTTCGGCATAACCGCCAACGCTTGTGCAGGACGCACCGCTGATTTGCGACACACCGAGTCTTATTACCTTTTCACGCACCGCCTTACTCTCTCTGGTCGAAATAATCATACCCGTGTACGGTACGGAAATTCTTATCAGTGCGCAAATTTTCGCAAAAGTTTCATCATCTATTCCGTTGTCAAATGAATCGGGATCTATATCGTCTGCGTGCTTAATTCGTGGGACGCTGATTGTATGCGGGCCTACTCCGTGAACCGCCTCAAGATGCTCTGCGTGCATCAAAAGTCCCGCAAATTCATAGCGGTAAAGTTCCAATCCAAACAGCACGCCAATTCCCACATCGTCAATTCCTCCCTGCATTGCCCTGTCCATTGCCTCGGTATGGTAATCGTAATTATGTTTCGGACCTGTGGGGTGGAGCTCTTCGTAACTCTTTTTGTTGTAAGTTTCCTGAAAAAGAATATAAGTTCCTATGCCGGCATCCTTTAGCTTTCTGTAATTTTCAACCGTGGTGGCGGCAATATTTACATTAACTCGTCTGATTGCGCCGTTTTTATGGTTAATTGAATAAATCGTCTTTATGCACTCAAGAATGTACTCAATCGGATTGTTTACGGGGTCTTCGCCCGCTTCAATCGCAAGCCTTTTGTGCCCCATATCCTGCAATGCGATAACCTCGCTCTTCACTTCTTCCTGCGTAAGTTTTTTTCGGCAGATATGTTTATTTTTAAGATGATACGGGCAGTAAACACAACCGTTTACACAATAATTTGAAAGATAAAGAGGGGCAAACATAACGATTCTGTCGCCGTAAAAATCTTTTTTTATCTGCTCGGCAAGGTCATAAATTTTTGCAATTCTTTCGCTGTCCTCGCACGCAAGCAATACGCTTGCCTCCCTGTGGTCAAGTCCTTTTCTAAGCCTTGCCTTGTCGATGATTTTGTCTATGAGCGCAAGGTTATCTTTGTTTTCGTCTGCATATTTTAGGGTGTCGAGAATTTCACCGTCGTTAATAAATTCCTCTGCTTTAAGAGATTTTTTGTCATACATTTCATATTTCCTTTCCTGTCGCAACTAAGGAGCAATATAATTTCCCACATCGGTCACAACTTCGTAGCCGATTGACTTCATTCTGTTTTTCATACAACTTATGCACTGCGCCGACTCATCACCCGTACAAATTTTATTATCGTACAGAGAGTAGTCCTTTCTGTGCTCAAGCGGAGAAAGGTTTGGCATAACCACATTTGCGCCGTGCAGTATCCCCTTTTCCCTGCCGTTGATGTCCGCCGTACCGAGTGCGGTTGTTGACGGCAGCAGTACGCTCGGCAACAGCAGCCTTATTATTGAGATGAGCATAAGGCAAAGCCGCACACTGCCCGTAGGCTGCTTGGCAAACGGCGTGTCTTTATGCGGAATAAACGGGCCTATACCGCACATCTGCGGATTTAGATTTTTTATAAAAAGCAAATCATCCGCAAGATTTTCGGCGGTCTGAAAAGGCGAACCGACCATAAAACCTGCACCTGTCTGATAACCTATTTTTTTAAGATTGTACAGGCAATCAAGCCTGTTTTGATGCGACATATTGTCAGGGTGTAATTTTTCGTAATGCTCTTTGTCTGCCGTTTCGTGACGAAGAAGATATCGGTCTGCACCCGAATCAAACAGTCTTTTGTAACTTTCGTAACTGCGTTCGCCGAGAGAAAGCGTTACTGCGCAGTCGGAATATTTTTGCTTGATTTTTTGCACAATATCGCACATAACATCATCGGTAAAATATCCGTCCTCTCCGCCCTGCAAAACAAAGGTACGAAAACCGAGTGGGTAGCCTGTATCGCAGCACTGTAAAATCTGCTCTTTTGAGAGGCGGTAACGAACGGCATCTGCATTTGATCTGCGTATACCGCAGTAAAGGCAGTCATTTTTACAAATACTTGAAATCTCAATCAAACCACGGATATACACCTTGTTACCGTAGTATTTTTGTGCCGTCTGCTGTGCCTTTTTGCGCAGGTACTCAAGTTCTTCGTCTGTAACAGTATTTATTAATGCTGTAAACTCTGCTCTGTCTGCATTGTGATAGGCGTAGAGCTTATCTATAATTTCATAATTTTTCATATTCTTTAATAAAACGCTGTACGGGTAATACTTTTGCATTGCCTGTTGGGATTTGGTTTGGAGTAAAGATTAAATAATTTTTAAAATTTAGCTCAAGCCTTTAAAAAGGTTGACCAAACTTTTATAATTTTGTGAAAAGTATGTTTTATCAAACCGCAACTCATCTGCATCAAAAATATTCTTTTAAAAATCGGCAGGAACAAAATTCCTGCCGACAGTTTGTAAAAATTCTGATTTTGTTCTTAAGCCGATATAAAGAACGCCGTTGTTGCAAATTTAAAAATGTCTGCCACCGCCGCCGTGTGATGAATGACTTGAACGGTGACTGCTGCTGCTCCTGTGACTTCTGTGCGACGACGAGCTTGAGCTTGAACTCGACACGGTAGTATAAGTCACATTTTTGTATAAGAACTGATCTCTGCTTTCGGTGAGATTCAGTGAGCTGTTTTTAGCAAGGTCATAACTCGCACCCTTGCCGTTTTTGCCGTAAGCGTAACGAACGCCCAGACTGACAAGAAATCCTGCCAAACCGCCCATCAGCATAAACATTATACCGTAGAGAAAACCTTTTATAACCTTCTCAAGCGGAGTAAACTGCGCTTCAATTATATTGCTGTAGCTTGCGTCTTTGCTTGTATCTACACCCGCATTATAGTATTGCTCAACCGTTTCGACAAATTCATCGCAAGCGCCGTCATAGTCGCCGCTTCTGAACAGGTCATAATACGAGGTTTCGGTATATCGTCTGTCACCGGATTTCCAGTGCCTGTACTTTTTGCCCCTTGCCGTCATATGAGAATCCTGTTGAGTATCTATGTACCAATATGGGAAATATACTCCTGTCATTTTCTCAATATTTGAGTCGCTTAAAAAATCTTTGGGCAAAAACTTTTTGCCTTTTGTTTTATCCATAAAAGCTGAAACAGCTTGTTCTCGTGACAACTTAAACGGAATAATTCTGTCGGGTCTGAAATCTCCCGACAATCTGCCCTTCATTACAACAGGATTGTGGCAGTAAAAGCAGGTTGTTGCCGCTGTAGATGAAGTGGTAACAACCTCTGCGCCGCAGGAATCGCAATGGAACACATATCCATCGTGCAGTTCCTCTTTAAACTCCTGTTGAGTGTCCGCACCGCTTTGTTCCCTTTCGGCGTAAATTTGCTGAATTTTCTCAGGCGAAAACTCCGAAAGGCAGTATTCACAACAAAATCTCTGCCTTTCGGGGTTAAATGTCAGTGGTGCGGCGCAGGACGGACAGTTATAATTGACTGTACCCATTTATTGCCTTATCCCTCTTAAATTATTCTGCCTTTGTACCGCATTCAGGACAGAACTTCTGATTTTCTTTTAATTCATATCCGCAGTTTACACAGAAATGCTTTTTAGGTGCGTCAGGCTTTTTTGCGCCGCATTCAGGGCAGAATTTGCCTGTATTTACCGCACCGCAAGCGCAAGTCCAGCTGTCTGCCGACTGAGGCTGTACAGGCTGTTGAGGCTGTTGAGCGTTCTGCTGCGGCTGAGCAGGCTGTGCGCCGCCAAGCGGATTGCCCTGTGGCTGTTGAGGCTGCTGTGGCTGCTGATTGTTGTAGTGTGGGTTCTGCTGATAGCCGCCGAGGATATTACCGCCTGCATTCATACCCATGCCCATACCCATAAAGCCTGCCATTGCGCCGTTTGAGTTTGAGCCTGCCGCTTTCATACCTTCCGCAACATTAGCTGCTACATAGCCCTGCTGAACTGCTGCGTCTGAAAGCATTGCGCCCTTGTTTCTCATATTGATAAGCTCTGTGCTCTCGTCATTGTAAGAAATGTTGATAGCAACTGCCTGAACCTGGAAACCACGCTGCTGCTCCCATTCCTGATCGAGAGTTTTAGCCATATACTGACCGAATTCACGGGATTTACCCTTAATAAAGCTGATTCTGTAACCGTCAGCAGAGAAGTTGTTGATAGCAGAACTTAAAGCTGCCTCAAACTCTGTGTTATACTGGATTGACTTTGACTTGTAGTCAAACGGCTGACAAGCTGTTACAAGTCCCTTGTCGATTACTTCCTGATAGAACTTAAGCGGATCGGTAATCTTAATAGAATATGTACCGTGCGCACGGAGGAAAAGTTCTGCATTGTAGAAACTGTCAAAGTAGTTTACAACATTCTTTGTGCCGAAAAGAATACCTGTAATTTCGGCAAGGTTGATGTAAATTACATACTGCGACTGTGACGGAATTCCGCCGTATTTAATACGGGAGAATGTTTCTTTAAGAGAGTCGCCAAACTGACCGCAGAAAAGCGACGGCATTGAGCTGTTGCTTACCTGGTAATAACCCGGTTCCGCAGTAAAGTCAACTACCTTACCGCCGTCAATAAGGAGCATACACTGGTTGTCATATACCTGAATAACCGAACCGTTTGATACGATATTTGGTGTGCCCTTTGTGTTTTGAGATGTGCCGTGTGTTATCTTTTCACCCGGAACCATTGCGAGAGTTCCGCTCATTGGTCTTGGCTGGATAACCTCCTGCCAAGAATCTGCCAATCCGCCTTTAACTGAGTTAATGGCGGCTCTGATAATGCCCATAGTCTTATCTCCTTTACAAGAAATTTTCTTTATTTTTAAATTTTTGTGAGCTGATATAATTGCACTGAAACGAAGGTTTTTGCTTTAGATTAAATCTTCTTAATCTGTTACAGGTTTGTTTTAAAAATGTTGGTGTAACAAATAAATTATTATTTAACACACAAGTTAAACAAAACAATTTGCTAAACCATAATTCACTCTGATTTTCAACATCGCCTAAGTGCAATTGTTTATAAATTAATATGGTCTTGTGGCGTTGGTTTGTTCTCTTATTGACGAGAATTTCCACGCTCTTATGTTGATTTCCGTAATGCCTGTGCCGCAGTATTCACAGAATTTCTGACCTAAGTTCTTAATCGGTGCGCCGCAGTTAGGGCAATTAATACCAAGTCCCTCACTGCCGTTTGCAACCATGTCAACATTCTGTATGTACACAAGCTCGGTTTCGTACACACTTTGAGTTTTCATATCCCTGCTGCCGTAAACCACACTGCCTGCGGCGTCGGTGGTATAGGCATAAGAACCTACAGACGATACAAACAAAATCCTTGCGGTTGCGCCGTCCTTTGTGTATCGTGAAATCTCCGTACGGTGAATTACAATATCATCGTAATTCTGCTTGTAGCCTCTGTTTGACAGGTCGGTAATAATACTCTTTACGCTGTCTTTTAAGGCTGTGGAGCACTCGCCGTACAAAAGCTTCGGATTTTTTTCCTCAATTGAGTTCATATAACTGCGCAGTACGGTTTCTGCCTTTTGTTTGTAATCGTCATAGTCAAACTCCGGGAAATCTCTTTGTATTCTCGGCAGGCAAAGCCCCGTCATAGCCTGCAAAGAGCGTGGAGTTTCACTCATTTCCATTTTCTGATTATTAATTCCCTGTGCAAAGGAATCCGTACCGAACATAGTTCTTGAAATCTGTCTGATTCCGTGTTTTATTTTATAGACTGCCACCGCAATGGCAATGACAAGTGCCGCTATTATAACAAGCGTTACAATAAGTCCGACAGGCACTCCGCCCGAAGAAACCGCTGCACTTTTCGCCAAAAAAGCTGATACGATAAAATTCATCGTTTACTCCTGCGGTTTTACTGAAATTCCGAGAACATCGAGGCTCTCATCGTCAACAACGGACGGACAAGCTGACATAAGCTCGCTTGCATTCTGAACCTTAGGGAATGCCGTAACATCACGAAGGCTGTCTGTACCGCACATAAGCATTGTAACACGGTCAAGGCCAATGCCCATACCGCCGTGTGGCGGAGCGCCGTACTTATACGCTTCTACAAGGAAGCCGAATTTTGCTTCAATTTCCTCGTCGGTAAGTTTTAATGCCTTAAACATTCTCTGCTGTAACTCATAATCAGTAATACGCATTGAACCGCTTGAAAGCTCTGTTCCGTTAAGAGTGAGGTCGTAAGCCTTTGCAATAACCTTTGACGGGTCTGTGTCAAGGTACTTCAAGCACTCCTCTTTAGGCATTGTGAACGGATGATGCATTGCAAGCCACTCACCGCTCTCTTCGTCATACTCAAAGAACGGGAAGTCAACAATCCAGAGGAACTTAAATTCATCGGGAATAATGTCGAGAACCTTTGCGACCTTAAGTCTTAATGCACCGAGAGTTGTAAGAACTGTGCTGTTCTTATCGGCAACAATGAAGATTACATCGCCCTTCTCTGCGCCGAGTCTTTCGTAAATAGCGGAAAGCTCTTCCTCTGTCATAAACTTCTTAAATGATGCATTCGGCTCGTCAACCCATCTTACATAGGCAAGACCTTTAGCGCCGATGCCCTTTACATACTCTGTAAGTTTGTCAATTTCTTTTCTTGTATATACAGACGCCGCATTCTTTGCAACAATGGCACGAACAGAACCGCCGTTTTCAACAGCGCTTGTAAATACGCTGAAACCGCAGTCCTTTACGAGGTCGGAAATATTCTGAATCTTCATATCGAAACGAATATCAGGCTTATCCGAACCGTAGTTCTCCATAGCGTCGTTGTATGTCATTTTCTCAAACGGAGTTACAAGCTCCTTGCCAAGCACTTCTTTAAACAAACGCTTGAAAAGTCCCTCGTTGATTTCCATAATTTCGTCCATATCAACAAACGAAAGCTCCATATCAATCTGTGTAAACTCAGGCTGACGGTCGGCTCTTAAGTCCTCATCTCTGAAACAACGGGCAAGCTGAATGTAACGGTCAAAACCCGATACCATCAAAAGCTGCTTGTAAATCTGCGGTGACTGCGGAAGAGCATAGAACTTTCCCTTGTGGATTCTTGACGGTACAAGGTAATCTCTTGCGCCCTCCGGAGTTGATTTAATCATCATCGGAGTTTCAATCTCAATAAAGCCGTTCTCGTAGAAATAATCTCTTGCAACCTTTGCAATCTTACTTCTCATAATAATGTTGTTCTGAATAGGACGGCGGCGAAGGTCAAGATAACGGTATTTAAGTCTTAACTCCTCGTTTGTGCTTGTTTCGTCAACAATTTCAAAAGGCGGTGTCTGTGCCTTTGAAAGAACTCTAAGGTCTGTTACCATAACCTCAATATCGCCTGTAGGAATATCCTTGTTCTTGGAACTTCTCTCACATACTATGCCTTTTGCCGCCAAAACATACTCACTGCGGCAAGCAAAAGCTTTATCAAAAATTTCTTTATCCGTCTTATCGTTAAAAGCAAGCTGAACAATGCCTGTGCGGTCACGAAGGTCAATAAAAATAAGCTGACCGAGGTCACGGCAACGCTGTACCCAACCGCAAACTGTTACTTCTCTGCCGACATCGCCGATTCTAAGGTCGGAGCAATAGTCGGTTCGTTTAAGTCCTGTCATAAATTCTGCCATTTTTGTATATCTCCTTAAATTAAGTTGTCAACGCTTACAGCTTAAAGCTGTCAACATCGGCAAGCTGAAGTACCATAAATTTCTCTGCAAATGTATCGTCAAGTACAATTTCAGTCTGCTCGCCGCTCGACATATTCTTAATAACTGCCTTGCCCTGCTCAATCTCATTGTCGCCGAGCACCATAGAGAACTTTGCACCGATTTTGTCGGCATATTTCATCTGTGCTCTTAATCCTCTGCCTACAACATCGGTTTCGGCAATAAGTCCGCAGGAACGGACAGCTTTGATAATTTCAAATGATTTAAGCGACGCACTCTCGCCCATAACAGCAACATAGAGGTCGCAGGTTGACGGTTTCGGAATTTCAATGCCCTGCTTGTCCATAAGCATTAAAAGTCTTTCAATGCCCATTGCAAATCCGAGTGACGGCAAGTGCTTTCCGCCGAGCTCCTCAATAAGTCCGTCGTATCTGCCGCCGCCGCAAACTGTGCCTTGAGCACCGATAAAGTCGGTAACGAACTCAAAAACAGTCTTTGTGTAGTAGTCAAGTCCACGAACGATTGTAGGATTTACCGTATATTCAACACCTGCGGCATCAAGGTATTTCTGAACGCTTGCAAAGTGCTCTTTACACTCATCGCAAAGATAATCTGTAATTTTAGGTGCGCCCTGTGCAATCTTTGAACATACGGGACTTTTGCAGTCGAGTATTCTCATAGGATTTTTTTCAAGTCTTGAATTGCAGGTTTCGCAAAGCTCGTCTTTGTATCCGTAAAAATACTCCTTGAGCGCCTTGTGGTACTCGGCACGACAAGTAGGACAGCCGATAGAATTAATTTCAAGTCTGAGCTGTTTAATGCCAAGGCGGTCAAAAATAGACTGTGCGGCGCAAATAAGTTCCGCATCGGCAACAGGTGACTGTGTACCATAGCACTCAAGACCGAATTGGTGGAACTCTCTTAATCTGCCTGCCTGCGGCTTTTCGTAGCGGTAGCAAGACACAAAATAGCTTGCCTTGATAGGTAAGCTGTCATTTACAAGACCGTGCTCAAGCACTGCTCTTGCTGCGCCTGCCGTACCCTCGGGACGAAGTGTAACACTTTCTCCGCCCTTTGTATCGAATGTATACATTTCTTTCTGAACAACATCTGTTGTCTGACCCACACCTCTTGCAAAAAGCTCTGTGTGCTCAAAAACAGGTGTGCGAATCTCTTTAAATCCGTAAGCCGCCGATTCTTTACGCATAACATCTTCAACGAACTGCCAGCGGTAGCTGTCCTTTGGCAAAACATCTTCCGTGCCCTTAATCTTTTTGGTGATTACTCCCATTATTTCCTCCAAATTATAAAACCTTTTATATTAATCGAAAATTCCGTATAAACACAATTATCGGGCAGCACAAAACCGCCCGACAATGAAATCGTTTTTTACTTTAAAATATTTCTCCAGTCAAGGTCGCCACGCTCAAGACCGTGAATAAGTACCTCTGCGGTTGCGATGTTTGTAGCAACAGGAATATTGTGCATATCGCAAAGTCTGAGCATATTCATATCGTTAGGCTCATTAGGCTTTGGATTGAGCGGATCTCTGAAAAAGAGAAGCATATCAACTTCGTTGCAGGCAATTCTTGCCGCAATCTGCTGACTGCCGCCCTGTGAGCCTGCCAAAAACTTCTGAATTGTAAGGCCTGTTGCCTCTGAAACCATTTTGCCCGTAGTGCCTGTCGCACAAAGGTTATTTCTGCTTAAAACACCGCAGTAAGCAATGCAGAACTGAACCATAAGTTCCTTTTTTTCATCGTGCGCAATAAGAGCAATATTCATACACAAATTCCTCCCTATATATTAAAAGGCTTATCCTTTAAATGCCAAGGGAACTCTTTGCCCCTCAAGCCTTCGTGCCAGACAATCAAAAACCGATGCTGCGGCACTCCAGTTAAGCCCTGCAACTCCACGCTGCATAATAACTGATATTCTTATGTCAAACGGTACAAGTGCGATAAGTTGAGTTTGTACCGCATCAATAACTTCGTCAAGGTCGGCATAAAAACCGAGCTCGGTAAAAGTTTTTCTGTCAAAGCGGT
>ENA-OPBX01001558-OPBX01001558.1-human-gut-metagenome-genome-assembly--contig:-NODE-1558-length-11283-cov-2.249733_pt1 | contig 11283 bp, 15 predicted proteins | sample MGYA00241075_ERZ501466 | MGnify/ENA primary metagenome ERZ501466 (study PRJEB25962, sample SAMEA2042633) | human gut metagenome | biome: human gut; feature: human-associated habitat; material: faeces...
CCTGCCATAACCCGCAGCAGCGTACTTTTTCCCGCCCCATTGGGGCCAATGAGGACGACAAAATTGCCCCGTTCCAACCGAAGGGAAAAGTTCTTGATTATAGGCCGATTCCTGTAGCCTGCCGTCACATCGATAAGGTCGATCATGGTTCATATCCTTTCAGGAGTTCTTCCGGTTCGTCAGGAAAAAGAATCTTGCCATAGGCGTGATTGCTCATTTTCTTGATGCCGTAAACCGCCATAGGCGATGCATCATAGACGTAACGATCGGCCAGTCGTTCCATCCGTACAGAGTCCCTCAAGGATGCGTAAAAGGGATCAGCGAAAAAGCCTTGCAAAAAATGCTCATAGTCCTCATATTCAGACGGATAGGGGTCAGAGACGAGAAAAAAGTCAGGCCGCGCTGCAAGGATAGCTTCCTTCGATAAAGGCATCCCGTTTTTCAATCCTCCCTTACTAAGACCGTTAACCCAGCCGCCGCGAGCGGCCAATTCATCGTAAAGGGACCCTGCCCCACCGTACTGGCTCATGAGAGAAAGGAGGATGCCCACCGGTTTGCGGCCTTTTTGGCTTGCAGTAACCTCTTCAATCTCGTCCAGTTCGCGCTCCATTCTGGCAATGACCTTACGGCCCACGATTTCCTGCCGCGTCAAAAGGGCAAGGAGGCGCACATTATCCTCAATCTGGGCGACCGTAACAGGTCCGTGGCAGAAAAAAACAGGAATCCCCATTTCTTCTACTTTTTTTACAAGCAGAGGGTCTGACCAGTCTGACACGACAAAGACATCAGGCTGTAAGGCAGCAATGCGTTCCGGCGTATACTCCCGCACCTTTGTGAGCGTTTCTGTTTCCTTGGCAATAAAGGAAAGACCGGGCTCGCCGTCAAGATAATAGGCCCCTGCAAGATGGCTTTTAGGAACAACCGTAAGGAGCGTCTCGTCAAGGTGCAGGGAGTCTGTCAGGATGCGCCGCGGCTCGTGGGAAAGGGAAACGGTCTTTCCCCGGGCATCCACCGCCGAATAAGCGCCTTCTGTAGTGCTTTTGCCGCAGCTCGTCAGCAGCAAGAGAAAAAGGAAGAGGACGCACAATAAAAGCGCAGGCTTTCTTTTCATGAGACGCCTCCTTTCATGGTAAGCAATAAAGGAACCGCCCGTAAGCGGTTCCCTTATTATATCATGGTTGGCCCTTCCTGTAAGGAGGATTTGGCCTATTTTAGAACTTATATTCTGCCCCAACGATGACGCGGCGGCCCGGCATAGGATAGCGGTCCTGACCGTTTAGGGCACCGCCCATTTCCGCATAGGCAGCATTATTGAGGTTATAGATCGTGGCAAAGCCCGTCCAGTGCTTATCAAAGGTATAGCGGGCATTGAGGTCCAGCGTAAGATAGCGATTTTCCCCATAGCGCTGTCCAGATAGGCCATTTGCTGCACGGCCCACAAGGTTCACGTTCCACGCATCATCATGGTAGCGGGCACCGAACTGATAATAGTTGGGCGCATAGTTAAGGTCGCGGACATAGCCGTCGCCGCTTTCATCCTTACGGACCTTCACATACGTATAGGATGCATTGAGGTCCCAATGGTCATTCAGTTTATGCGTTGCCGAAACTTCAAAGCCTTGTTTCTTTTCGCGTCTTACATTGAGTGTATGATAGGCCATATAGTCATCTGTGACCCAGCGAATCGCATCATGGAGATTGCTGTAGAAGGCGCTCACATGCCAATCCGTTGACGGAGAGGATTTGAAGTCCCAGCCCAAGGTATAGACATTGCCCGTTTCCGGCCTAAGGTTAGGATTGGCAAAATAACCAGCGCCATTGCCCCAAGAAGACCAGTAATAGAGGTCATCCATATTCGGGACCTTGAAGACCTGATTCCACGCGAAATAGGCATGGCTATCTTCATCAAACTTCTTATTGATAGCAGCGCTTCCTGTTGTGCGGCTTGCCAGATTGTGATAGTTGTCATAGCGAAGGCCCGTATTGAGCTGCCACGTCGGTGCCAATTCCCATTGATCTTGGAGATAAAGGGAACGATTTTCATAGCTTTTTTTCTCGTCATAAAAGTCCGTATTGTTGACGCTGGCATGACGGAACTCGGCCCCAGCAAGGAGACGGTTCGTATCGGAAAGGGCCACGTTCTGCTGTCCTTCTACGGCCCAGTCCATTTCGTACATATGACCGTAGTTATAATAGTGGTTGTAGTTCCGGTAAGCCCGCAGGAAACCGCTGTTTTTTTCATTGCGGTTCCAGTCATACATAAGGCTTACGTTATTGGTCTTTTTCGTCACAAAAGAGGAACTGTAATAATCTACAACAGAATAGGGGCTGAACCCATCGAGATCGGAATAATCATAGGTAAAAGTGAGGCCATCCTGGTCAGTGAAGTCCTGGGTCAGTTTGAGGGACATGCTGTCCTGCGTGTAGTTGGACTGACCGGGCCATTTCTTGGTATCGCCGTTCGTGTCCTTATATTTGAGGTAGGAGACTTTTTCCCTATTTCCTGCCACAACAAGACCGGTCTTTCCTTCCTTACCGCCTACATCAAAGCCCCACTGCTGGTTGCCCCAGGAGCCGTAGCCCACATGGACCTTGCCCGAAACCTTTTCCGGGGATTTGGTGATGATATTGATGACACCGCCCACGGCGTCAGCCCCATATACGGTGGAAGCACCGTCCTTGACGATTTCAATATGATCGATCAGATCCACAGGCGGCAGCGTATTGGCATCAAAGGTCTCCCGCGTCGACGTATTCCCCATACTGGTATTGACGCGGCGGCCATCCACGAGGAAAAGGACCCGTTCTTCCCCATTAAGATATACATTCGCTCCATTGGTGCCAAGACCGTTTCGTACAACCCGTACGCCCAGTACGTTTTCAAGGGCGTCGGCAACGGAACGGCTGTTCCAGTTCGTCAGGTCTTCACTGGAAACAAGGCTCACATTGGCCGGTGTATCAACCTTCTTATTTTCCATCCGGTTTGCCGTAATGACAATTTCCTGCACGTTCCCATCAGCAGTTTCAGCTGCCCATACTGGCAGGGCACGCCCCATAATAAGCATCCCCAGGACACCTAGGGCCACTTGATGCTTCCCAAAAATCAAAATAAACAGCCTCCTCCAAGTTTCTTTTTTGAATTCCTATTTTACTAAAGCCTAACAGAAAATACAATCGATGGTATATCGATAGATCTCCTTACCCTTCTATAAGAACCCACCACCTAGTATACCAAGGGCATCCCACGTTTAAAAATACAATAAAAGATAATGAATCCATAACTTTAAGATATAGCAAAAAAGACTGCAAAGAAAGTTCTTATCTCTCTGCAGTCTCTTCCGGGTAGGATACGTGAACCAGGGATAATCCACAGGCAGGCGCCGCCACGCCGGCTTTTTTCCGGTCCTTGGCCGCCATGACAGCCGCAAAGTCAGCGACGGTCCACTCCCCCGTCCCCACTTTCACAAGGCATCCGACGATGTTCCGCACCATTCGGTAGAGGAAGCCATCACCCCGAATCGTAAAGGTGAAGCGTTCCTTTTCCTGCGTCCAATAGGCCTCATAAAGGGTCCTTACAGGCGACGTCTTTTCGCTGCCTTGGTTCTTAAAGGAAGAAAAATCATGGGTCCCCACTAGAAGGGCAGCCGCCTCATTCATGGCAGCAAGCGTCAGGGACGACCGCACTTCCCAAGCATAGCGCCGCGCGCAGGGATCCGGCAGAGGCGCATAAAGGACGGTATAGCGATACGTCTTATCAAGAGCGTCAAAACGGGCATGGAAGCCGTCAGGCTTTATAAAGGCTTCACGAATGGCGATATCAGGCGGCAGGAGATGCTGCAGGGCACGCCGATAATTCTCCGGAGGAATGGGTGACGACGTTTCAAAGGAAATGACCTGGCCCAAGGCATGGACCCCCGCGTCCGTACGGCCTGCGGCCTTGATGGAAATGTCCTCATGAAGGGCCGTGGAAAGCGCCTTTTCAAGGACTTGCTGGACACCGACACCATAGTCCTTTTGGCGCTGGAACCCTTGGTAATTGGTGCCATCGTAGGCAACCACAGCCATGATGGTCTTTTTCATGCGCTCATCCCCCAGCGCAGGTACACAAGAACGATAAAGAGAATCAGCATGACGGCAAGGGCAGCGCCATCCCGTTTCCCGTAAACAAGTTCATGCATCCGGGTCCGTCCCTCCCCACCATGGTAGCAGCGCGCTTCCATGGCAAGGGCGAGCTCATCGGCCCGTCGGAAAGAGGAAATAAAAAGAGGAATCAGGATCGGCAGCAGATTCTTTGCTCGCTGAACGAGATTGCCTGATGAAAAATCAGCGCCGCGGGACATCTGCGCTTTCATGATGCGGTCCGTTTCCTCTAGAAGGGTCGGAATGAAGCGCAGGGCAATAGTCATCATCATGGCAAGTTCATGGGCGGGCACGCCAATGCGGCGGAAGGGCCGCAGCAGGCTTTCAATACCGTCCGTAAGGACAATAGGCGATGTCGTAAAGGTCATGAGGCTCGAGACAAGAAGGAGCAGGACCAGACGAAGAGACATCTTGACGCCCATGATGATGCCTTCCTTAGTGAGACTCAAGAACTTCCAGTGCCAGAGCACTTCACCAGGATCGGTAAAAAAGTGGATCAAGAGGGTTAAAAGAATGATGACCCAGAGGGGTTTGATGGATTTCAGCAGAAGACCGGGCGGCAGTTTAGCAAGACCCGCGGCAAGGACCAAAAAGGCAATTAAGAGCCCATATCCTAGCGGATCGGATGCCAAAAAAACCATGACCATATAAAACAGGACGCCCAGGATCTTGGTCCTCGGATCAAGGTGATGGATGGGCGACGACCCGGGATAGTACTGTCCCAACGTAATTTCTGTCAGCATACCTTCCACCCCTTTGCTTTTTGAATGGCCCTGATGAGCTCTTTTTTCGTAAGCGGGGTTCCCTCAAGGGGAAGGCCATTCTCACGGAGCTCCTGGGCAAGCTTGACGCTTTCCGGCACATCCATGGAAAGTCTCTGGAGGGTCTTTCCTTCCGTTGTAAAGATATCGCGGCTGGGCCCGTCCAAATGAAGTTTGCCGCCGCTCATGACAAGGACGCGGCTGGCGTACTGGGCCGCTTCCTCCATGGAATGGGTAATGAGAATGACACCCATTTGGCGCTTTTCGAAGATTTTCATCAGCTGGGAAAAAATGTTGTCCCGGCTCACAGGATCAAGACCGGCACTGGGCTCATCCATGATCAGGTAATCCGGTTCCATGGCAACGACGCCAGCAATCGCGACGCGGCGCATCTGTCCGCCTGAAAGCTGAAAGGGAGAACGCTGAGAAAACGTACCAAAATCTAGGTCAACAAAGGCCATGGCGCGCCGCACAGACGCTTCCACCTCATCTTCACTTTTTTTCTGGTTGCGGGGCCCAAAGGCAATATCTTCATAGATGGTTTCGGCAAAGAGCTGATGTTCCGGATACTGGAAAACCATGCCGACCTTGCCGCGGGCTGCTTTTGCCGCGGCATCCTTTCCTGCAAGGTCCACCCCATCGACGCGGACCTCGCCCGTATCGGGGTGAAGAAGGCCGTTCAAATGCTCTGCCAAGGTTGACTTGCCGCTTCCCGTATGACCAATAAGAGCCACGAATTCGCCCTTATCCACCGTAAAGGACACATCATCGAGGGCCTTGTTCTCAAGAGCCGTATGGGCCATATAGGTATAGGAAATATGATCTACTTCGATGGACATAATGCTTCACACAGCTCCTTATGGGTCAGGATTTTCGGCAAGTCGCGGCCGCCTTTTTTAAGAGCCGATGCCACTTCCGCCGCAAGGGGACATTCAAGGCCCAAGGCACGGATCCGGTCTACCTGGGTAAAGACTTCCTTCGGTGACCCCATAAGCTCAATATGTCCGTCCTTCATGGCAATGACGCGGTCCGCCAAAATGGCTTCTTCCATCTTGTGCGTAATATAGACAATGGTAATGCCTTTGTCCTTATTAAGATGAAGTACCGTATCGACAATATCCTTGCGTCCTTTCGGATCGAGCATGGCTGTTGGCTCGTCAAAGACAATGCATTTGGGGTCAAGAGCGACAACGCCGGCAATCGCGATGCGCTGCTTTTGTCCGCCCGACAAGCGATGCGGTGCGTGCTTAGCGTAAGAAAGCATGCCCACATCAGTAAGAGCCTTTTCCACTCGAGGCCGGATTTCTGGTCCCGGCACTCCAATGTTTTCAAGGCCAAAGGCCACATCTTCTTCGACGACAGCTGCAACAATCTGGTTATCTGGATTCTGGAAAACCATTCCTACGGTCTGACGTACCTGCCAAAGGTTTTCCTCAACAGACGTATCAAGGCCGCCTACCAAACAGGTTCCCTTCGTCGGCGTCAAAAGGGCATTGAAATGACGAGCCAACGTTGACTTACCGCTCCCATTGGTGCCAATGATGGCTACAAACTCACCAGGCATGATAGATAAACTGATGCCATCCAGAGCTATCATTTCTTCATTTTGCCCATCCACATACGTATGAGTGAGCGCTCTTGTTTCGATAATTGGGTCCATAGTAACCTCCATGACTTACCATTATATTATTGTTATCCGAGCTGGGTCAATGGAAGAGGACAAGTTTCATTTACAGGTCTCGATTTTCCTATGGTGTTCTTCAGTAAATGGATCTTCGTTTAAACTTGCGAGGTCGTAGACAAATAGATATTGAAAAAAACATCAAATTCCCCAAAATATAAGGTAACCAAGCCAAAATAAAGGAGAATTGAGCAATCCTCTATCCAATAGATTATTCAAGCAGACCTGTTTTGCCAAGACCCCGATTACCTTGTCTGGCACCCGAAGATTCTTTAGCCGATTCCACGGAATGGGTAGTCACCAGCCAGAAACGCCATACCGATTTCCTCTGTCCTCACTGCGGAGAGCTGATGCCTTTGTATGGCAAGTACCGAACCCGCCTAAGGACGGTGCCTATGCAGCCAAATGCCAGGCGCACTGGCCTTTTCGATGAGCATCGCTTCCGGTGCTCTTGTTGTCAGGAATGGGTTCATCCTTTTTCATGTTTTTCTCTCCTTTTCGGGCATAAGAAAAGCCCTCTGCTCACGGCAAAGGGCTCCGTCACGCTAACAAAAAAAACAACCGCAAAATTCTGAAGAATTTGTGTGGCGTTCATAACCTTACTCGCTGCATTTACAAGCATTTCTGTATAAGCATCCGGCAAATCCTCAATTTTTTTATATATCGCCATTCTCCATTATTGCGATTGAACGCAACCAAGCCACTTTTTACAGGATCAGGAGAATAACAATAAATCAGTTCATCACCTAAACCCCCATCAAGAATTAAAGTAATCATCTTCCCCGCCTTTTTCAAAGCCTGATTGTAACTATACTTCCGTTCAGCCATACTATGCGCTTTTGTGATTTTTTAATTGTACCTTTTTTTCTATTGCGCTTTCAATATGCTCATGCCGTAAAAGCACTAAATCGGCCTTTGTGGATTGATTCGTCAATAACCTTTGGAAAGAGACCGCCATATCGTAACTTTTACCAAAAGTCCGATATCCATCACTGGGAACATGTTTACTTACAAAAACATGATCATAAACTGCCCCAATAAAACGAATGGTCAATTCCGTGTTCTTTGAATTTTTTCCGCTACATGCTTCCTTCCCGTTGTTGATAATTTCACGATAGTAAAGATCTGCGTGCGCCATGCGACGTTTACCTTTGGGGTCATTTTTATCATTCTTTGGTCAATCTTGATTCTTTTAGCCCCTCGGTTTCAAAGTTTCTTGCCTTCTCCATCCAGCCCTGCCGGCCTTCCATTCCTCCCGCACTTTGACGCCTAGAATTTTTCCCTGGACGCTGAGAGACTGATTCTTCAGCCAGGCATTGCCGCTAGCTTCCACATCGTCAGACCGTTTCTTGCTTTGAGCTTGCTTTTATAGACCGGTGCGTAAAGGCACGGACAGTGGGGATGAGCCGGGCTTACCCTGCCCGCCTGGGGCAATTTGATGTATATAGATCGGCGCCTGGCCGAAGCTATCAGGGTAATAAAAAAGCAGGCCACAAGGTCTGCTCTTAGAAAAATGTTTTGTTGTAATCTCCTTAAGAAAGGAGGTAATAAGAATGGGTAAAAACCAGCATGTTGTTCCTCTCAATGGGAACTGGGCTGTTAAGCGAACACAATGCAAAAGTAACTAAGACTTTCAGCAGAAAATCAGACGCTACTGATTTTGGTCGCAAAATAGCTCGCAATCAAGGGTCAAAACTCGTGATTCATAATAGAAATGGTCAGATTTCTCATAAAGATAGTCACGGCAATGACCCTTTTCCTCCTAAAGGTTAATCTTTGTATTCGTAATTAGGAATCAGTACGATGGTATAACCGTCAGCCATGTCCCAATCGTCTGTTGTAATAGCGGCAACGGTTGTACCATCTTCTTTTTTTACCTGGAGTTTCGTATATTTATCGCACAAAACAAAAGGTTCTCCTGGTTTCACATTGTGCCTCCTTTCAGGCATCAAAAAAGCCCGCTGTTGAAACAGGGGCTTGCAATATTAATACGTAAACTCAATGTGCTTTGGAAGATCTTCAATTACTTTGGTGTTTGGCATTGGACTAGTGCGACTTAGCACCTTGCCACGGTTACAATCGTTGCACCAAACGGCCGAAATTCCTATATTATCCTCTTTACTCATGAAAATAAATCCGTAATCAAGGTTCTCTTTACCACAAAGAGGACATTTGACATGAGGCACTCCATCATTGAGTTGTACCATTTCATCAACCCATTTCATTTCTTATCCTCTCCTAGCCTTTTTACATAAAAGAAAAAGCTTTCAAAACGTCTTGCTACGACTTCCATTCTGTCCATATGATGTTGCACATAAATTGATCCGTATTTCTTAAATTGCAACACGTGACAATTCTCATGAATTATTGTTTTGAGCAATTCATCTTCATCCCTGAACGCATTGGGGAACAAGTCTACCCGGCCAATATACCTAGGGTCTGAGGATCCATAATATCCGCCTCTTATACTCCCTTTATCTAACTGTATCTTATATGAAATTTCATGCGTTTTCAAGTCGTATTTTCTGCAGATTTCCTTTACTGACTTCATCTTCATCAATACCTTAAAACCCGAGAAATCAGGCGTGTTTTTCTTCCTTCTCTCCAACACACGGAAAAGGCGGCTCTCCTTTATCCCCCATATCTCGAAGTTCCTTGCCTTCTCCATCCAACCAGCCCTGCCGGCCTTCCATTCCTCCCGCCCTTTAACGCCTAGGATTTTCTCCTGGACGCTGAGGGACTGTTTTTTCAGCCAGGCATTGCCGCCAGCTTCCACGTTGTTGGACCGTTTCTTCCCTTCCAGCTCTGACTCATATACCGGTGCATAGTGGCACAGGCAATGGGGATGAGCCGGATTCACCGGAGCGGCGTCCTTTGGGAAAACGCCCTTCCCTAGGCCGTACAGGTCCACCTCAGCGTACATATCACAAATGTCTTCCGCCGGATGCCGACTTCCTAGCTTCCACGGGTAGGCCACCACGTCTTCATCTTCTCCGTAGCGGGCTATGAATGCATCGTAACGGGCCCTGGCCACTTCCGTCCGGGCAATTTTCAGCAACATACCGGCTTTTTTCCTCTACAGCCGTCTGGATGGCTCTCTCAATGGATTTTTTGTTTCCCTCGTCTACTTTTTCGAGGAGCTCATATAAAGACGTTCTAAAGTGATTGTAGGCGGTTGTATCGGGTCTTAATCCATCGGCCTGTCCCTTTACTTTTCGGATGGCCTTCAGCAATGCTTTCTTTTCCTCATCGGAAATGTTTTCCTTGCTGCGCCGCACCCAGTTCACAAGATCATCGGTATACTTCGGCAGTTCCTGCATATAGGTAACACTTCCATGGTGATACCCATCATTTGGTTCTGTTCGGGACCAAATTTCCAAGTATCCCCCTGAGTTATCAAAATAATATGAGCATGCTCTATACCAATATGACACTTCTCAGTAACGCCGAAGTGGACCTTAAAATAAGATAGCTTATCCTTGGTTACTCTTCCAAGGATATCACGAACCGGATTTATACTCACAAAGCTATGACTCAGCGAGTTGCGGCCATTAACCGGATTTAATTATTTGTACGCTATAGAAAATTGCGCAGCTAATTTTTGTTGGTTTTAAACAATTGTGCAATAAAAAAAGCGCATCCCATCTTGGGATGCGCTTTTTCTCTTGCATAAACTTGCAATGGTTTGTAAGGCTCTTTATCTCTTGGAGAACTGGGAAGCCTTACGAGCTGTCTTCAAGCCGTATTTACGACGTTCCTTCTCGCGCGGGTCACGGGTCAGGAGACCAGCTTTTTTCAGAAGGGGACGGTAATCTCCGTCAACTTTCAGAAGGGCACGGGCAATACCGTGACGGACAGCGCCAGCCTGGCCAGCGATACCGCCGCCGACGACGTTAGCCGTAACATCATATTTACCCAGGGTTTCAGTCGTTTCGAGCGGTTGACGAACAACCAGTTCGAGGGTCTTGAGGCTGAAATATTCACTCAATTCGCGGCCGTTGATTACGATCTTGCCTTCGCCCGGAACAAGGCGAACACGAGCGACAGAGCTCTTGCGGCTGCCAGTTGCATCATAAGTAACTTTTGCCATTGTCTAGTTCTCCTCTCCTCTTAGCGAATATCGATGGTCAGAACTTCAGGCTTTTGTGCAGCATGAGGATGTTCAGAACCAGCGTATACATGCAGTTTTTTAATGATTTGGCTGCCCAGACGATTGTGGGGAACCATTCCGCGAACGGCCAATTCAACCATTCTGACCGGATTCTTGGCAAGCATATCGCCTGCTTTAGTATATTTATCGCCGCCCAGATAACCGGAGTGACGGAAGTAAACTTTCTGGACCAGTTTCTTGCCCGTCAGACGGACCTTGTCAGCATTGATGATGATGACATGATCCCCCGTGTCCATATGGGGCGTGAAAGTTGGTTTATGTTTACCGCGGAGCACCTTTGCGACTTCGGCAGCATCCACTACGTACCATTTGCGTTCAATGGTAGACGGGGTTGCCATATATGTTTTCATCCTGATTCCTCCTAAATAAAAACTCAATCAATTGTCGTATCCAGTGATGAGTCTTATCAATCGCATCGGGGCTAACGACACAATCTCAAAGTGATACCCTAATATTATAGTGACTATCCTTTAGAATGTCAAATCATTTTTCCCTTCCTGGCGGCGCTGCTGGTAGAGATAGAGGGCGCC
>ENA-OPBX01001559-OPBX01001559.1-human-gut-metagenome-genome-assembly--contig:-NODE-1559-length-11282-cov-3.555625_pt1 | contig 11282 bp, 7 predicted proteins | sample MGYA00241075_ERZ501466 | MGnify/ENA primary metagenome ERZ501466 (study PRJEB25962, sample SAMEA2042633) | human gut metagenome | biome: human gut; feature: human-associated habitat; material: faeces...
TTTACAAAGAGAGAGTCTTGGGTTACAAATGGGATTCTCGGGTTACTATTTACCTCGGGTTACTATTTACCGTGATTTTAAATGCGATATTTCGGAATTGAATTACGATTTTTGATAGATTAGATTGTTTGAAACGCATTTTTATGATATGATGATAAGTAACAGGTGATAAATACCATGTGAACAGATATTTCAAGCAAATAAGATTGAGGTGAAAAAATGGCAGTTAGTTACAAGAAATTGTGGAAATTGTTGATTGATAAAGAAATGATGAAGAAAGATTTGCGTGCAATGACAGGAGTTAGTACAACAACGATGTCTCGATTATCAAAAGATGAAAATGTAAGTACAGAGATTCTGTCAAAGATATGTTCTGCTTTGAATTGTGATGTGGGAGATATCATGGAATTTGTTCCGGATAAAAAAGAAGAGCAGTAAGGAGGTACAGGGACATGGATCATTCGTATCCTTATATTGCTTCTTTGACTAGAGAGCCGTTTCTTTTTTACGAAATGCGTTCCACTGCAAAGCTTATGTCAGAAGGATTTTCTGATGATGCGGTTGTCAAAGAAATTGTAGAGCAGAATCTTTTTCAGTACCCAACGGAAAAATCTATCACACGCATGGCGAAAGCCTGCATCAAACGGCTTCATGCACTGGAAGATGATTCTCTGGTTTCTGCGATTGCTTCACAGCCGACGGATGTGGCAAAACAGATTTGTCTGTATGCACTGATGAAGCAGAGTCGACTGGTTTGGGAATTTATGCTGACCGTCATTGGCGAGAAGTACAGATTAAGGGACACGTCTTTTGGTAAGATAGATTTGAATACATTTTTTATGCGCTTGCAGGAGCAGAATGATACCGTGGCTTCCTGGAGCGATACTACAATAACAAAGTTAAAACAGATAATTGCCAGAGTGCTTGTTGAAACAGAATATCTCGACAACCTCAAGGCAGATCATTTGAATCCAGTATGGCTGCATCCTGTTTTGGAGAATGCCATCAGAAGCAATGGCGACACATCGATACTGCCAGCGTTTAATTGCTTTTCTTACGCCTAAGCGTGCAAAGAAATGCTCCAGTGGAGCATTTTGTGTAGGAGGTAGTCAATGAGTGACATAAAAGAACGCCTGGACAAAGTTCGGGCATTGATTCAGGAACCGGAGTTTCTGGAAGGCAAGGGACTCAGCAATGAGGTGAATATCAGAATCTTCTGTTATGAACCGGAGAATGAAATGGTTGTCCGCCATTTTGTGAATCAGTTGGAAACCGATCAGTCCTTAGATTGCCATTTGATTGTTTGTAATTTATATAAAATATTTCTTTCTATCTGCGATGATATGGACATCACAGATGCGATTCCGGATATGGAAGAAGCTGACGGAAGTGCTTATCTTCTGGAGCAGCTTAACTCCGCAATCGGCAATGGAGAGTTTATTGATAAAATCCAGTATGAGCCACACGAACCGGGTGATGTGCTGATGCTGACAGGTGTGGGCGAGGTGTTCCCGTTTATGAGAATCCATACGTTACTGGAAGCTTTGCAACCGTATTTTTCAGATGTTCCGATTTTGGTTATGTATCCGGGTGAGTTTGATGGTCGTCATGTAAAACTGTTCAATCGATTGACACCAAATGATTATTACCGGGCATTCAATGTCATAGATTAAGGGGGATAAAGCCATGATGATTCGAGATATGTTTGCGGATGACATTAACCGCAAAATCAATGGTGTAATTAAAGTAGATCAGGCTACTGATGATGTAATCGAGCAGGAGTTAAATGAATATGTCATTACCAGAGAATTGAAGAAACATTTCATTACGTTCTTCAACTATTACGGTGATGCTTTCGACCAGCCGACAGCCGATATGGGTGTTTGGATTTCCGGTTTCTTTGGAAGTGGTAAATCTCACTTCTTGAAAATGCTTTCCTACCTTTTGGAAAATAAAGAGGTAAAAGGCATTCGCAGTGTGGAGCGTTTTCGTAAAAAGTTTGAGGATGACCCGGCAACTTTTATGCTGATCGACCGTGCCACGAAGGGGCAGACGGAAACCATTCTTTTCAATATTGATATTGAGGGATTCAGCAATAAAGATAAAACTGCGGTTCTTCGTGTATTTGCGAAGATGTTCTATAACCATCTAGGATTTTACGGTGAAAATCTGAAAGTTGCCATGATGGAGCGTTATATTGACCAGCAGGGTAAGACAGAGGAGTTCCGCAGAGTTTTTGAAGAAAAGAAAGGCAAGCCTTGGCTTGAAATGCGCCGTGCCTTTGCCTTCAATGGAAAGTTCATCATCCCGACACTGATGGAAGTTCTTGATATGAGTGAGGACGATGCCAAGGCGTGGTTCAATGATAAAACCGCAACAGAAATTTCTATCGCACAGCTTGTGGAAGATATGAAAGCCTATGTAGATACCAAGCCTGCCAACTTCCGTCTGCTGTTTATGATTGACGAGGTTGGTCAGTATGTCGGTACAGATACTGATATGCTTTTGAACCTCCAGTCTCTGACTGAAAAAATCGGAAGCGAGTGCGAAGGTAAGATCTGGGTGATCTGTACCGGACAGGAAGCGATTGATGAAATCATCAAAGTTCGTGCCGATGAGTTCTCCCGTATCCAGGCTCGTTTCAAGACAAGATTGAGCTTATCTTCTTCCTCCGTGGACGAAGTTATCCAGAAGCGTATTCTAAAAAAGAAAACAGAAGCAGCCAAAGACCTGGAAGGTGTTTATGAGCAGAATGATTCTGTCCTTCGTAACCTATTCAGCTTTAGTGGCTCTATTCTGGACATTAAAGGCTACTCTGGTCCGAGAGAATTTACAGAGAACTTCCCATTCGTGCCGTATCAGTTTATTATCATGCAGAAAGTATTTGCTGAAATCCGGAAACACGGAAATTCCGGTAAGCACCTGTCCGGCGGTGAGCGTTCCATGCTCTCCGGTTTCCAGGAAGCTGCACAGAAAATTCAGGAGAAGGATGAGTATGCACTTGTTCCGTTCTTCCGTTTTTATGATACCGTACATACTTTCTTGGACGGCTCTATCCGCCGAGTGATTGAGCGTTGCCAGAAAGCTGCTGACAATGGTGATGGTATCGAACAACAGGATGTGGATGTACTGAAACTTCTGTACTTGATTCGATATATTGATGATATTCCTTCCAATCTGGACAATATCGTGATCCTTATGGCAGACGATATTCGTGTAGATAAGATTATCATGCGTGAAGCTGTCCGTGGATGTCTTGACCGTTTGATGAGCCAGAACTATATTGGCAGAACCGGCGACACCTATAATTTCTTGACTGATGAAGAACAGGACATTCAGCGTGAAATCCGAGATACCAATGTGGATACCGCATCTATCGTAGAGCGTATCGCCCAGATGATTTACGGTGATATTTTCACAACTAAGAAGTTCCGTTATGGAAAATATGACTTTGCTTTCGATCAGATGGTGGACGGCATTACAGTTGGAGTGGCAACAGGTGGTATGCGTCTGCGTTTCCTGACCGTTGCTACTGATGCCATCGAAAAAACAGATTACCGTCTGATGGCAGAGTCCAAAGGCAACGAAGCAATCGTGGTTCTGGCTGATACGCCTTATTATGAATCTCTGGAATCTGCCATGAAGATTCGTAAGTATGTAAAACAGAGAAATGTAAGCCAGCTTCCTAAGAGTGTGCAGAAAATCATCAGTGATCAGCAGGACGAAGCCGGAAAATATGAGCTGAGTGCCATGAGCGAATTGCAAAATGCTATTGAAGGGGCGCAGTTCTATGTAGACGGTGAGCATCTGGAAATCAAATCTGGAAATGCTAAGAGCAAGATTGACCAGTCGCTTGAATATTTGGTTGCCCATGTATATAGCAAGCTCGACCTGATTACAGATAATGCAGGCAGTGACGCAGATATTATTGCGATTCTGACAGGTGCGGTAACAGCACTTCCGGGCATGGAACCGAACCGTGATGCTGCTTCTGCTATGGAAGAATATCTGGAAATGCAGGATGCGAAAAAGCTGCCGACTTCTATGGCAGATGTGCAAAGCAAATACAGTGCGATTCCGTATGGCTGGAAAGAAATCGACATTGCTGCGGTTGCGGCACAGCTGATTTATTCCCAGAAAGTAACCATCAAGTATGCAGGCAATACCATTCAGCCGGATGACCCGAAACTGCCGGATATGCTCCGCAAAAAGAGTGAGATAGGTAAGACTTCTATCAGCAAGCGTAAAACCATTTCAGCAACGATGATGCGTGATGTGAAATCAATGCTCCGGGATTATTTCGACATCATGGATGTACCGGATGATGAAGATGGTCTGATTCGCTTTGTGACTGAGAAATTCAGTGAACAGCGTGATTACTATGCTTCTCTGGACGCCCGTTATGACGGACATAAATACCCAGACCGTGCATTAGTTCAGGAAGCCATTCATCTGATGGATGATGTACTTTCCCAGAAGAAAGACAATATTGCTCTAATTGAGCGTGTGCTGAAAAAAGAGGATGCTCTCTTTGATAACAAAGAAGCCATGAGCAACGGCATTGAAAATTTCTTCAAGACTCAGGTGACGGTATTCGACCAGGCAGTACAGTTTGAAAACTCTCTGCATGATGACCTTGACCGAATTGCGGAAAATGAGGAAGCACACAAGGCACTGAACACTATTCGCCTGATTACGATGATTCAGACCGGAAGCAAGTTCAACTATAACCGGATTCATGAACTGAATCCGTTGATGGATATGGTTCGTACCGCCCATGATAAGATGCTGGAAGAAAAACGTGCTGAGGTTCTGGAAACGGTTCGTCAGTGTATGGAAGCAACCCACACTGCCGCAAACGGCGATTCTAAGGCATCCCATCTGATTGAGAAATCAGACAGGTATTTCAGCCAGTGCAAGGAGAAAATCGCAGAATTAAAGAGCCTTGCCCTTCTGGATGCTATGTTCCTGCCGATGTGCCAATATAAGGATGATACCGTCAGCAATATCGAGTCTGTTCTGGCTCCGCCTGCACCGAAGCCGCCAGTACAGCCGACGCAGCTGGGAAAAGAAGCAGCTCCAGCAAAGAAGAAAGTGGTTCGTGCCTATAACCGTCAGGTTGTATTCCAGGCAAAGACCTTACAGACGGATGCGGATATTGATGATTATGTAGAGAAGATTCGTTCTCAGTTGAAACAGTTATTGAAGAATTGTGATGAGATTAAGTTGAATTAAGTATTATGATTAAGGAAGAATAATGAATAATTATGAAAAGAAAGAGAAAATAATAGATGAAGCTAAGAAAGAAACGGACACAAAATTAACGGATTCAATAGCAAATGAATCAATAAAACAAATACAGAAAAATCAAAATAAAATTCTTGAGTCATTTCAACCAATATTAGAAAAGCAGACTAATATGAAAGTGGGGCTAGAAAATTTTAAGAAATCGTTGGGTATGTCTGTTTCAAAATGGAATCAAATGCAAGAGGTTATAAAAATCTTAAAAAAATCATTTAAATTTTCTCATAATATTGAAGTTGGTGAATTTTCAAAAGCTATCTATAGAATGACAGCAGAATTTTCAGAAGTAATTCGAAAAATTAAAATTCCATCAATTTCTGAGAAAAAAAAGCAAGAACTTCTTGAAATACATAGGTTGTGGGGACATTATGGATGGACAATAAATCCTTGTGCAGATGAAGAAACGCTATTTAGTAGTATGCCAGCTAATAAAAAAGATGCTGACATTATGGCATTAAAACAATGTCCTAATAAAATAATGGAACAAATATTTGAAGTTTTATTAGAAAACAAACGAACGAAAAAGACAGATTTTAGAGAAGCAGTATTTGATTATAGACATAAGCAGTATAAATCATGTGCGTTTATTTTGTTTGCTTTAATTGATGCGATATTGATTAGATTGCAGAAAAAATCGACTTTAGATGGAAAAAGGCGTAATGTTGGGTTAAGCGCTGTGCGAGATGCAAAGAAACGAACGGAAATAGATGTGAATACAGAAGTGCTTTATACAGCATTGTTTTGTACAAATCTTTTTGCTTGTCTTCAAAAAGTGTTTGAAAGTGGAAACGATTTTAGAAAACAACCGGAGGTTATAAATAGAAATTTTCTTGACCATGGAATGCTTACAAGAAAGGTTACGAAGAAAGACTGTATGCAATTGTTTTTGCTGTATTACAATATGCTCAAGCTGTTAGAGTTGATTTATTAAGAGGATGAATATAATGGATAAGAATGCGATTAAAAAATTTGCTGTCTGGGCAAGAACAGAGCTGATCGCCCGTGTTTCCCTGAAAGGTGTGGAATACGGTATCACAGAGGGCAACATTGAGGATGCTAATGTGGACAGCGTTGGCGGCAAAGTCCTTACTGCCGATGAAAAGAAGCAGCGTCAGGCTCTGATTGCCGAGATTAATGATAAAGGATATAAGCAGGTCATGGAGGAGGTTGCCTACACTTGGTTCAACCGCTTCTCTGCTCTGCGATTTATGGAAGTCAACGGCTACATTCCTTCCCATGTGCGTGTATTTACGGACGAGGAAAACAATTTTAAGCCGCAGATTATAACCGAAGCCATTCATCTGGATTTGGATGGACTGGATATGGAAAAGGTCTATGAACTGAAAGATGCCGAAAAGACCGAAGAACTCTATAAATATTTGCTGATCGTGCAGTGTAACGCTCTGAATAAGATTCTGCCGGGAATGTTCCAGAGACTCTCAGACTACACTGAGCTTCTTCTGCCAGACAATCTGCTCCGTGAAGGTAGCGTGATTCAGAAGATGATTGAGCTGATACCGGAGGATGATTGGAAGGATGCTGTCCAGATCATCGGTTGGTTGTATCAGTATTATAACAGTGAGAAAAAGGACGATGTTTTTGCAGCACTGAAAAAGAATGTGAAAATCACAAAAGAAAACATCCCTGCAGCAACTCAGCTTTTCACACCAGACTGGATTGTTCGCTACATGGTAGAGAATAGTCTTGGTCGTTTATGGCTGGAGGGACACCCAGATGTTAAGAGTCAGCTTCTTCCTACCGAGGAAGAACAGTCTGCTTATGCTGCCGGAAACCGTGACCCGGAAGATACCAAATGGCACTACTATCTGGAAGAAGCCGAGCAGGAGCCGGAAGTGCAGACACAGCTTGCAGAGATTCGCAAGGAATACGCTGCACTGACACCGGATCAGCTGAAAGTCATTGACCCTTGCTCCGGTTCCGGTCATATTCTTGCATATATGTTTGATGTACTGATGAAGATTTATGAATCCTACGGCTATACCACCCGTGAAGCAGTGTCAAGCATTGTAGAGAACAATCTTTACGGTTTGGATATTGATGACCGTGCGGCACAGCTGGCTTACTTTGCGGTAATGATGAAAGCCCGTCAGTATGATCGCCGCTTCTTCAGCCGTGGCATTCAGCCCCATGTGTATGCTATTGTCGAGAGCAATCATGTAGATAAATTTGCAGTAGATTATTTCTGTAATGGCGATATGAAGCTCACAGCTTCTATGGACACCATCATCAAAGAGCTGCATGATGCAAAGGAATACGGTTCTATTCTGACTGTGACACCGCAGGATTGGTCTGCTCTGTATGACCGTTTTGCTGAGATTACGGAAGATATAAATATGTCTCGTGAGACGGCACTGAGAGAATTACTGCCATTGGTACAGGTGGCAGAAGCATTGGCACAGAAGTATGATGTGGTTGTGACAAATCCACCGTATATGGGTGCATCAAGCATGGGAAGCAATCTTACATATTATGCCAAGAAACAATATCCAGATAGTAAAAGTGATTTGTTTGCAATTTTTATTGATCATTGTGAACAAATGACGAGAAAAAATGGTTTTCAAGCAATGATTACACAGCATACATGGATGTTTTTATCAAGCTTTGAAAAACTAAGAGCAAAATTACGAAATATATGTGTTGTGAATATGGCTCATTTGGGAGCAAGGGCTTTTGAAGAAATAGGTGGTGAAGTAGTCCAGACAACATCGTTTGTGTTTAGAAAAGCTGTTTTAAATAACCATAATGGTGTTTATTGTCGTTTGGTAGAATCTACTACGCAACAGGCAAAAGAAGATCGGTTCCTTTCTAAAAGGAATAGATACATTGCACAACAGATAAAATTTCTAAAAATACCTGGAAATCCATTGGCTTATTGGGTTAGTGATAAGTTTGCAAATTTGTTTGAAAAGGAATGTGTTCGAGACGTAGCTACTGCATGTATTGGAATGCGTACTGGGAATAATGACCGTTTTTTAAGACTTTGGTATGAAGTGGAAAATAAAAAAATAGGCTATAAGTATCCTTCAGCTGCATCTGCTGAAAGAGATGGAATGAAATGGATTCCTTATAATAAAGGCGGTGAATTTAGAAAGTGGTATGGTAATCATGATTATGTTGTAAATTGGGAGAATGATGGATGTGAGATTAAAGAGAATACTCGCAGAGTATATCCACAGCTTGGAGATAATCTTGGTTGGAAAATAAGCAATGAAAAATATTATTTTAAAGAAGGCATTTCTTGGACGGTAGTTACGTCTAAAGTTTGTTTCCGTAGATATTATCAAGGACATATTTTTAGTAACAGTGGGCAGTCCGTTATTTCAGATAATTCGGTATTACTTGATTATCTAACAGCAGTCCTTAATAGTCGAATTTCGGAAATGGTTTTAGCAATGATTTCACCTACATTAGGATTTGAGTCAGGATATGTAAATAAAGTGCCTGTGGTTATAGATAAAAACAGAGAGTGTGAATGCTGTACTATTGCAAACAGTAATATTTCTATTTCAAAAATAGATTGGGATTCCTTTGAAACCTCATGGGACTTTCAACACCATCCATTGCTTCGCAAAGTTCCTACCATTGCGGAAGCCTTTGACCAGTGGCAGAGTGAATGTGATGAGCGTTTCAATCAGTTGAAAGACAACGAGGAAGAACTGAACCGTATTTTCATTGATATTTACGGTTTGCAGGATGAGCTGACACCGGATGTTGAGGATAAGGATGTCACTGTCCGCAAGGCCGACCTTGGCAGAGATATTCGCTCTTTTATTTCCTATGCGGTTGGCTGTATGTTTGGTCGCTACTCTCTGGATGTGGAGGGTCTTGCCTATGCAGGCGGCGAATGGGACAACAGCAAGTACGATTCTTTCGCTGCGGATAAGGATAACATTATCCCAATTTGCGACGATGAATACTTCGAGGATGATATTGTTGGTCTGTTTGTGGAGTTCGTAAAAACGGTTTACGGTGAAGATACACTGGACGAAAATCTGAAATTCATTGCTGATGCGCTGGGCGGCAAAGGTCAGCCGAAGGATGTGATTCGGAATTATTTTCTGAGTGGCTTCTATTCTGACCATTGCAAAATTTATCAGAAACGTCCGATTTACTGGCTGTTTGACAGCGGCAAGAAGAATGGCTTTAAGGCTCTGATTTATATGCACCGCTATCAGCCGGACACCATTGCTCGTATTCGTACAGATTATGTACATGAACAGCAGGCTCGTTATCGTACTGCTATTGCCGATTTGGAACAGCGTATTGCTAATGCTTCTACCGGCGAGCGTGTGAAGCTGAACAAAAAGCTGACCACTTTGCAGGCACAGGATACTGAAATCAGAACCTACGAGGAAAAGATTCATCACCTTGCCGACCAGATGATTTCTATTGATCTGGACGATGGCGTGAAGAAGAATTATGCAATTTTTCAGGATGTTTTGGCTAAAATAAAGTAGGAAAGAGGATGAGAAAGTGCAGTCAAAAGAGGATGTTTTAAATAGAGAACCATTTGTCAAACAGATAGTTGATTTGACTAAGATCCTTTCAGAAAAACGTAAAAATTGTTGTTTTGCTATTGAAGGAGAATGGGGAAGTGGTAAGAGTTTTGCACTGGAAAAGATTCAAGAATGTCTTCAAGTGGAACAATCGGAAACAACAAACACGGATCGTTTTTTTGTTGTTCGATATGATTGTTGGCGGTACGATTACTATGAAGAACCGATAGTTGCTATTATTTCTGTATTAAAAGATCAGATTGAACAGTATGTGAGTTTATTATCAAATGAGACTAAGAAAGAAATGTTAGCCATTGTTAAAAATACAATAACAAAGATTGCTGTCGAAGCAATCAAATCAAAGACGGGATTAGATTTGGATGGTGTTGTTGGAACATCTGAAGATGATGGAAAAATATATGATAAATATTTTGACTTCCAGAATATATTTAAAGAAGTACAAGAGCAAATTAAGAAGATATCAGAAGAACAAACAGTAGTTATCATGGTTGATGAATTAGATAGATGCTTGCCCTCGTATGCGATTAAAGTGTTGGAACGTATTCATCATGTATTCAATGAGTTGGAAAATGTAGTGGTTATAATTGCAATGGAGAAAAAACAAATGTCGAATTCATTGCATCAAATTTATGGTGATGAAATGGATGTTGATCGATATTTGAAAAAAATAATCTCATTAAGTTTTAAACTGGATAATGGATCGGCTAATAATTTTATTAAGAAATATGAGAGTTTTATGAATATGTTTATCATCCAAGATCAAGAAAGGGATGAGTTGGAAAAATTTTTAAAGGAAATTACTTTTGGAATAGAAATTCGCGCACAGGAAAAAATTTTTGAAAATGCAGAAAGTATACATAGACTGATGGCAGAGCAAGAAAAAATGGATAGTGCTATATTAGCGTTTGAGGTGCTTGTTTTATGTATAAAAGAAAAAATGTCAACAGTTAGTATGAAGTGGATAGTTGATACATCAGGTTATCCAGATGTCGAAACTAGAATTGGAAAAGATTATTTTGATTCGATAAGGGATTATGCAAAACATATTAGACAATATCCTAAAAAAGTAAACTACAAATTTGTATGTAAGGAAAATGATTTTGTTGACAAAATGATTTTTATAATTTCTGGATTGTATAATGAATATAAAAACAACGAATGCGATTCGTTTTATTGTGCAGATAAGGAAATACAACAAAAGTTGAATTTTTCAAAAAAAGTCTATGAATTATTAAAAATATAGGAAAGGTTGACATATGATGACGGATGAAAAAATCAAAAATTCCAGTGAGCTGGAGTTTGCTGTATTTTGCATTGAAAATGTAGCAGCAAAGCTGGGGGTGGATGCAGAGCGTGTCTATCAGGCATTTACCGAACAAAGCGATATTCTGAACGGTTATATCGTGCCGGAATATGAAGTGCTGCATACCCAGAGCCGGG
>ENA-OPBX01001579-OPBX01001579.1-human-gut-metagenome-genome-assembly--contig:-NODE-1579-length-11127-cov-2.950777_pt1 | contig 11127 bp, 9 predicted proteins | sample MGYA00241075_ERZ501466 | MGnify/ENA primary metagenome ERZ501466 (study PRJEB25962, sample SAMEA2042633) | human gut metagenome | biome: human gut; feature: human-associated habitat; material: faeces...
TATCAATATGCTCTTCCTCCATTACATTTTGTTTCTTTTCTTTTTTAAACAGACTGGAAGCATCAATAAACAGCACATCTCTGCCATCTCTATGCTTCTTCAACACAATGATACAAGTTGGAATCGAAGTATTGTAGAAGAGATTCGCAGGTAATCCAATTACTGCATAAATATTTCCGGAACGAAGCAATTTTTCTCTGATTTTCCCTTCCGCAGCTCCCCGGAAGAGTACACCATGCGGAAGTACAATTGCCATAGTTCCATTATTTTTCAGATGGTATAGTCCATGCAGTAAGAAAGCGTAATCTGCTTTTGATTTCGGTGCAAGCACCCCATAATCACTAAATCTTTCATCCTGCAGAAAGCCTGCTGCTGCGGTCCATTTTGCGCTGTAAGGTGGGTTCATAAGTACCATATTGAAGTCTGTTTCTTCATCTGTTGGCCAGTCTCCGTCAAGAGTGTCTCCGTTTCTCAAATTCTGATTCTCTGCCGGAATGCCATGAAGAAACATATTCATTCTTGCAAGATTGTAAGTCGAAGTATTTAATTCCTGTCCATAATATTTGATATACTGAGAATATTTCGCATATTTTTTTGCATTAAGCAGAAGGGAGCCGGAACCCATGCATGGATCATAGACAGATAATCCCTGTTTTTCTTCCTGTCCTGCGATTGCAATGCGGGTAAGAATTTTGGATACTGCCTGAGGCGTATAGAATTCACCGGCTTTCTTTCCTGTCTCTGATGCAAACTGTCCGATCAAATACTCATAGGCATTTCCAAGTATTTCCGCATCTGAATTCAATAAATCTGCTTTATCAATTTCCTTTATCAGACTTGCAACTGTATCGCTCTGCTTCTGATCTCCTGTTCCCAGACGGTTGGAATACAGATCAATATCCGCAAACAGGTCTGCAAAGATAGGATCACTTTGTTCGATATTATTGAATGCTTTCTGCAGCTGCTCTCTATTAAAAGAATTGTTTCTTGCGGCGTCTGCAAAATATGTGTATGTAAGTTCAGGTTCGATCACATAATGGCATTCTTCTTTCATTCCCTGTTTCAGTTCTTCGCCATCTTCACTTTTTAATTCTTTTACATATACATCCAGTGCTTCTTTTAATGTCTGTGGTTTGCTGTCACAGATCATATCATATACTTTGATAAGAAAAGAATCTGACAGGTATTTATAGAAAATAATACCCAGAAGATAGTTTTTATATTCATTTGCATCCATTTTTGAACGAAGAATATCTGCTCCGCTCCACAATACACTGATCAGATCTTTACTGTTTTCCATTTCAGCCATTTCACGTTCCCCCGTTTTTTACTCTAGCTTATATACAGCGTAAGTATATCATATTTTTTGCGAACATGATACATACCTGTCTTAATTGTCGTAGGAAATTTCATCAGGAAATATGATCGCAGCATAAAAGGCAGTCCCTGTTAATCAGAAACTGCCCCTACTGCTGTTGTGCTATTTTATTGACATAAATTCTATTTTCTTCTTCTGATAATCTTTACAACCCCAAAGATCAACAGCAGAATCACCCCAACAACCACAATACAGATTCCGACAATCGCTATGGCAAATTTATTCGGATGTTTTACCAGATTTATGATGTTTTTGCTGTTGTCTGCAACTTTTCTTTCGTGTGTTGTATCATAATATTCCGGCACATTTGCAATTCCGTCTTTGTCTGTGTCTTCAAAGGATTGCATGTATTCTGCGATTGCAGCCCAGGCTTTCAGTTCTTTTTTTCCATCCATGACTGCATAATCTTCCAGATTCTCTATGGGATTGCCGTCTTTATCCTTAGGGACGATGGATATCAGTCCATAGGATTTGTCCAGAACAGAACCCAGCATACGACCTGTGTACAGGTCGGTGACAACATGATATAATTTATCGTCCTGTATTTCTTCCCTTTCCCCGTCCTTGCCTGTCAGATAACAGTCTGTTACTTTATTTAAGATCATGCGGTGGGGATTATAGGTGAAATTCATTCCACTGCAATATAATCTGGCTATTGTCATAAAATCTGAAATTGAGGCATCTACCTCTGCCACTGTTTTCAGTTCTTTTCCCGTTAAATATGCACTGATCAGAGGATAACCTGCAAGTCCGTCCTTTCCTGTTCCCAGCGAGAAGGAATTATATACCTGCTCCACTGTTATATCGCCTTTTGTATAAGTATCTCTTACAGTTCCGGCAGGTACGATTGCAACATCTACTTTTTCTCCGTCAGAGTCTCCTGTATTCTCTACTGCATATACATAAGCATCTGATATGATATCTCCCAGATTTAACTCCTCATGCTTTGTTTCCATCTCACTGAGGCTGTTAAATTCAATGTCATTCTCTGCCAGAATTTCCTCTCTGGTATAACCAAAATTGGAAAGATAATTAATGTCAACAGTATCTGACAATTCATCTATTTTCTTCTGTGTGGCCTCATCCGCCTTGATTTTATCCGTAACCGGAACAAGCTCATAGGTATCCGGTTCCCATCGTCCATTCTCTTTCTGAGTCATAGAAATTGTTCCCAGGTTTTTCCCATATTCTCCACAGGATACGATGCAGGTATCTCCCTGCAGGATTGGTTCTGCCAACTGTGTGTGGGTATGTCCGCTGACGATCAGATCAATGTCCGGAACATTCTTTGCAAGGATTTCGTCCTCTGATACTTTTTCGTCCTCCCATGTTCCGCTGTGTGATACACAGGCGATCATGTCTACATCTTCGTTCTTTTTTATTTCCTCTACTGTTTCTCTGGCTGCTTCTGACGGGTCTTTGAAAAGAAGCTCGCAGGTAGGAGCGCAATCCAGAGAATCCTTGCCGAAAACACCCAGTACTGCAATCTTTACATCACCTTTTTGAATTACCGTATAGTCTTTTACTCCATATGTCTGAAATGCTTCATAAATCTGTTTCTGTCCTTCACTGAGGCCGGCTTTTTTCATTGCATCCCAGTCCACATTACACACAACCATCCTGGGAAGGTTTTCGCCTGAACTGACTGCGGCGTTCAGCATATCTGCCAGACCATCGGAGCCGTAATCAAATTCATGATTTCCCAGAGTTGTCACATCACAGCCCAGATATCCAAGCATCCGCAGTTCGGCGGCCTCTGTGTCATATACAGTCTGTATCAGAGTTCCCATGGAGAAGTCTCCGCCATCCAATATGAGTGTATCTGTATTCTCTTTCTCGTGCTCATTGATCAATGTTTTCAGCCGGGCAAACCCGCCGGTCTCCTGCTGTGTCCCGTCTACAATCGTTTGAAAACTGTTCAAATGAGAATGCAGATCATGGGTGAACAGGATATCCAGATGTTTTGGCTCCTCTGAGGCGTTTACCTGATATCCTGTCAGTCCTGAAACGCTCAGCATAAATATAAATGTGAATGCGAATGCTTTTTTTAATAATTTCATAAAATTCTCCTGTAATATCAAAAGTGGTTCCACAGTATCATTTATCTTCCCGCAGGATAATGATACCATGAAACCATTTTACAAAAAAAACTAATTTATCTTTCATCTCCCACAAAGAACAACGCCATTGTTCCCGGACCTGAGTGAGCGCCGATGGTGGCTCCTACCTGATTCATGATAATCGTGTTGATCTGGTATTTTTCTTTTACTTTCTCTGCCACATAATTTGCATCTTCTTCGCAGTCGCCATGACTGATAAAGATGGTATGGCAAGTGTCATGATAGCTGCCGATTTTCTCATCCATAAGCTTTACCAGCTCCTGAAGGGATTTTTTACGGCCGCGGACTTTTCCGATGGCAGTGAGTTTTCCGTCGTTGTCTACATGAAGAACCGGTTTAATATTCAGCATGCTTCCTACTACTGCAGTAGTTCTGGAAATGCGGCCTCCGCGGTATAGGTGGTTTAAATCGTTGACTGTAAAAAGGTGTACCATATGAAGCCTGTTCTCTTCTGCCCATTTCGCAACTGTCTCCATATCTTCTCCCTGCTCTTTCTTCTCCTGTGCAAGGTAAACCAGAAGCCCCTGACCAAGGGAAGCGCCAAGAGAATCTACCACGATGATCTTGCGGTCCGGATAATCCTCCATCAGTTCCTCTGCTGCGATACGGCTGCTATTGTATGTACCGCTTAAGGCAGAGGAAAATGCAATATGAAGAATATCTTTTCCTTCTTTCAGGTAAGGCTCCAGCAGTGCTTTTGCATTTTCAGGATTTACCTGTGCTGTGGTTGGCATGGAACCGTTTCTCATTGCCTCATAAAATTCATGCTCCGGAAGGAAATTTCCATGTGTATAATTTTTTCCATCCATGGAATAACTGAGATACATGCAGCCTACTCCATGGTCTTTGAGATATTCCTCCGGAAGATCTGAATTGTTGTCGGTGGTGATCACATATTCGCTCATGTTGTCGCCCTCTTTTTCTGATATTTTTCACTTTATGCCCATTAACTGTTCAGTGTCTTAGCAACTACAAATCAAAATCCGCTGCCTGCTCAGTAATGGGCTTTTCATCTATAATAAAAATACTTCTATTATAAATACAGCTACATACAGTATAGCATCAAACTATCAGCCAAACAACTACTTTTCCTTCTCAACTGCCTTAATCGCTTCCTGCAGCTGATTATCCTCATCATGGGTGATCTCGTCTTTATTCTTATTCAGCAGGCTGGTATCCAGAGAAACCTCTATATCAGGTTTGATTCCTGTTTTGTTGATGTTGTTTCCTTTTGGAGTGTAGTAATTGGCAACAGTCAGTTTAATGGCACTTCCGTCTGAGAGCTGGCGGATGGACTGTACCACGCCTTTTCCGTAAGTAGTTGTTCCGACAATCGTTCCAATACCATAATCCTGCACTGCACCGGCAAAAATCTCTGATGCACTGGCGCTGCTTTCATTTACCAGGACTGCAAGCGGAATCCGGAGTTCGTTTTTGCCATCACATTTTTCCTCTTCTCTGTTTCCGTCCTTATCTTCGGTGTAAACGATCAGTCCTTCCGGAAGGATTTTCCGCAGGACATCACAGACAGAATCAAGAAGTCCACCCGGATTATCGCGGAGATCCACGATCATTTTCTCCATTCCCTGTTTTTGCAGGTCATCAAAAGCTTCCTGATACTGTTCGCCGGTAACGCCTGTAAACTGTGTAATGCGGATGTAGCCGATTTTAGAATCCAGCATTTCATGGAAAACAGACGGTAATTCCACATCTGTAACAGGGACTGTGATTTCCATGGCATCTTCTTCACCTTCTCTGTGAACAGTAAGCACCACACTGTCTTTATCTGAATTGCGGACAATGTCTGCAACATCAGATACTTCATCCTCTGTAATATCTTCCCCGTCAATGGCACTGATGATGTCCCCTTCCTCCAGTCCTGCTTTTTCTCCGGGACCGCCCTCATAGCATTCAACAATCTTTACTCCGCCTTCTTTGTTCTTCTCCATAAGAATGCCGATCCCCACATAGCTTCCCTCATTGGAAGAATTCTCAGAATCGTATTCCTCTGCTGTATAATATCTGGAATAAGGATCATCCAGCCCATAGAGAAGACCTGCATAAAGCCCTTCCTGAAGCTTTTCTTCATCCTTATCTCCCAGATAGTATCTGTCGATCAGCTCTTCAAGATATGCCAGCTTTGATGTACACTTGCGATCACCAAGAGCTGTTCCTTTTGCTGCAAGACCTGTTCCCGCAAAGGCACCTGTACCGATGCACGTCACAACCAGTGCTCCTGCTACTGCACCTTTCCAAAATTCTTTATTTTTCATGTCTGCACTCCTGTAAAAAAGCCGCCGGTTTATGATATGATATCATTGTTCCGGCAGCTTCATGCTTATCTGCTTTTTATTATACTCTTAAATGCTTTCTTGTTGTAAAGAAACTTCCGATCAGTCCGATTCCGATTCCAAGTGCCAGTCCTATAGGAAGCAATGTCTGGTAAATCTGCCATACCGGGATAAAATCAACCACACCGGTCAGCACATTAAATTTGTTCAGAATATAGGATACCGCTGCATTATAGCAGAAATAAAGTCCGACCAACGGTATAGCAGCACCGATAACTCCCAGCACAATGCCTTCCAGAAGGAATGGAGCTCTTACAAATGCATCGGTCGCTCCTATGTACTTCATGATTCCGATTTCTTCCTTACGAACTGCAATACCGACAGATACTGTATTGCTGATCAGGAAAATAGAAATGATAAGTAATAATGCTATGATTGCAATGGAAACATAGGAAACCAGTTTATTGACATTTCCCAGTGTCTTGGCTGCTTCCTCGGACTGATTTACCAGACGTACATGTTTCAGCCCTTCTATATAAGAAACCAGCTCTGACTGTTTCGTGATATCGTTCATGTATACACTGTAGTTTGCCTGGTTTGCAAGCGGATTGTCATCTTTAAATCCGTCTGCCGCTTCAGATCCCTGGAAATATATCTCTTTAAATTCTCCCCATGCCTCATCAGCGGATGTGAATTCAATTTTCTCTACTTCCGGGCGTTCCTTAATTTTCTTACCGATTGCCTTGATCTGTTTGTTCGTTGTTCCTTCATCAAAGAATACTGTGATCGGGACTTCCTGCTCTACTTTATGAGCAACATTGTTTACGTTATTCACGATAGAGAAGAAAATGCCAAACAAAAAAATACAGGCAGCCATGGTAATGATAGATGCCAGGGAAAACATCCAGTTTCTCTTAATGTTCTTGATACCCTGTTTCAGGGTATACCATATTGTGCTAGGCCTCATGATATTCTCCCTCTTTCTCGTCACTTATTATGGAACCTTCATGCATAGTAACTACACGTTTCTTCATTGCATTTACGATCTCTTTGTTGTGTGTTACAACAAGGACTGTGGTTCCTCTGTCGTTGATCTGTTCCAGAAGCTTCATGATTTCTTCGGAAGTCTTCGGATCCAGGTTTCCTGTAGGCTCGTCTGCCAGAAGGATATCCGGACGGTTGACCAGCGCCCTTGCCAATGCAACTCTCTGCTGTTCTCCACCGGAAAGTTCATCCGGGAAGGATTTGTATTTGACCGCAAGTCCAACTTCCTGAAGTACCTCCGGGACACGTTTACGGATTACTCTTGTGGGACGGTTGACTACTCTCTGGGCAAACGCTACATTCTCATATACATTTCTGTCTTTCAGAAGACGGAAGTCCTGAAATACTACGCCCAGCTTACGGCGGTATTTGGCTACTCTTCTGGGTTTCATTCCTTCCAGACGGTCACCGCTTACGATGATCTGGCCGGATGTGGAATCCAGCTCTTTCATAAGAAGTTTGATCAGGGTTGTTTTTCCTGAACCACTGTTTCCTACTACAAAGACGAATTCACCTTTATCTATATGTAAGTTCGCATGGTTCACTGCCGGAAGGCCGGGACCATAGGACTTGCTTACATCTATAAGATCTATCATAGATTTTTCCTCCAATGGGTTAATGAATTTGTAACATTATTGTAATGTATGTTTTTGGGGATTGCAAGAGATTTTTGAGGATTCATAGAATGTTCACAGTAACGCAGTCAACATTCATTCCAAATTGCCTGCGGCAATGGAATTTTGGCTTGCATGTCTCAGGATATTGCATACCTTATCAATTGCAATCTCGATTTCTAACTATACACTGCAAGGCTGGATTTGTAAAGGTCAAAATGCCTGCGGCAGCAATTAAAGCTGTGGCAGGCATTGAAAGTTTTCCTTCTATTATAATATATCAATATTCCAGTGTTTCCATATATTTCATGTAACGTACTACCATGAGTGCGATCTTGAATGTAATGGCATCTTCAAAAACGCGGAGATCAAGACCTGTACTCTTCTGGAGTTTATCGAGGCGATAGACCAGAGTGTTTCTATGGATGTAAAGCTGTCTGGATGTCTCTGAAACATTGAGGCTGTTCTCGAAGAACTTATCAATTGTAACCAGAGTCTCTTCGTCAAAGTCATCCGGGGATTTGCCGCCGAAGATTTCTTTGATAAACATCTTACAGAGTGGGATCGGGAGCTGGTAGATCAGTCGTCCGATTCCCAGAGAGCTGTATGCGATCACTTCTTTATCTCCGAAGAAAATCTTACCTACATCAAGAGCCATGCGGGCTTCTTTATAGGAACGTGATACTTCTTTCAGTTCATTGACGATAGTACCGTATGCCATATGTGTCTTACCGTCATTTCCCATTCCAAGAGTATCAAGGATAGTATGTGCAAGCTGATCCATCTCAGGATAATTCTCACCATCTTCAAGTTCCTTGACTACGATAATACTCTTCTCATCTACTGCTGTGATAAAGTCTTTACTTTTACCGCCGAAAAGACTCTTCACGCTTTCCATGGAGCTGTGGTCTTTCTCCTGTGGCATTTCAAGGATCATGACTACGCGGCGGACATCTGCCTCAATGTGCAGTTTCTTCGCACGATTATAAATGTCAACAAGAAGCAGGTTGTCAAGAAGCAGGTTCTTGATAAAGCTGTCTTTGTCAAAGCGTTCTTTATACGCTACGATCAGATTCTGGATCTGAAAAGCGGCGAGCTTGCCAACCATATAAGTATCTTCATCGTCGCCATGGGCAACCAGTATATATTCCAGCTGATAGTCATCACAGACTTTAAAATACTGGAACCCCTTTACAAGCTGGCTGTCGGCCTGTGATTCTACGAAAGCCTGTACATCCTGTGTTGCAATGGAAAAATCTGCAAAAGTACTTGCAAGCACTTTGCCTTCTGTGTCGAGTACACAAAATTCTGTTCTGGAAATTTCTTTTAACCCTTCAAGAGTATTCTGAAGCACCTGATTCGATATCATCTGATTTCAATCCCTTCTCATCCTATAGTGTTTATTTTCCGTTTTAACTATAAAACCTTATACCTGTATTGTATTTTAATATATATTTACCAAAAATGAAAGAGGAAAGAGAAAAAAATTTACAATTTTTTATATATTTTTTTGTATTACTTTTTTTCAATAAAACCTTCTCCATGAACTTCCCTGGCATCTGTCACTATCACAAAGGCTTCCGGATCAATTTCATCTACTTTTTCTTTAAGCATTACGATCTCTTTTTTATTTACCACGCAGAAAAGCATCAGTTTATCCTGTCCTGAGTACATTCCTCTGGCACTGATGCCTGTTACACCTCTGTCCAGATCTTTCATGATCATATCTGCTATTTCCTTTGGCTTTGCTGTAATGATATAGGCAGCTTTTGAGAATTTCAGACCTTCAATCAAACTGTCAGATACTTTTGTCACCAGATATACCGCAATAATCGCATAGAGTGCCTTGTGGATGCCAAACACATACATCCCCACCAGTACAACGCCTGCATCTATAACCTGCATGATCTGTGCGATTGAATAGTGCTGCAGATATTTCTGGATGATAGCTGCCATCATATCGGTTCCTCCGGTTGTTCCACCGCCCAGAAAGACAAGACCGATTCCCACACCCTGGATCACACCACCGTAAAGTGCGGCAAGAAGAAGATCATTGCCAGCAAGATTCCATACAGGTTCTATGGCAAGCCAGGTGGACAGAGCAATTTCTCCTATCAAAGCTTTTTTTACAAAGGAGAATCCATTAATCTTCCATCCGATCAGAAACAGTGGAATGTTCAAACCCATATTTGTTACCCAGAGAGGGATACCACCGTCAATGATTCCCTGACTCCCTGCTTTTATAATGATCGCGATACCTGAAAAGCCTCCGGTTACCATACCTGATGCATCAAATACGGAATTGATCGCCAGTGCCATTAATCCGGTTCCTGCTATGATCATCAGATATTCCAGAAGCTGTGATCTTTTTCCATTTACTAACTTCATTCATTTGCCTCCTTGTATTCTGTAAAAATGATATTTGTTTTATGCTTTCATGAATATCAGCCAGAAATACCGCTTTATCACTGTGCCGTAATTATTCTTCCATAAACTACAAGAACGGCAGCAATCCATGAAGGACTGCTCCCGCTCTTATTCTTACCTTATTTTTCAGGCTTATTGATAAAATTTACAAAATGATAACTCTCCATTATCTGGAAGTATTTAACGATCCTTGGATATAAAGGCTCTGCCTTCTCCCTAAATTCGTCTTTTACCAGTGCAGCAATATCTTCCACTGTCTTCCTGCCATCTATGAGTGGCCAGATAAATGTGCCATTGTCATCCAGATGTATCTTCGTATATCTGGGTTTTCCAAACAGCTTCTGGGCAATCGTGTTAAACGCGCCCTTATTCTCTATTTCCAGCACCATTCTCCCCCTGATATCCGTATGCCAGCGAAGCTGTGCACTGCGCTCAGGAATGAGATCCAGATAATTGATCTGTATTTCTTTTTTCTTTTTACTCATTTAAATATTATCATCTCCGCCTGATCAGGCTTTCTTCTTGTTCCAGATACTGAATTTCAGAAGGCTTAAGATCATAAGTAACATCAGGATCACGCCGCCTGCATTACCAAGGTTAATGCTTCCGGAGAGATCAAATACACTGCTTACGTTTACTACTGCAAGGATTGCAAGAAGGATACCTACAAGACCTTCACCTGCGATCATACCTGCACAGTAAAGTGTACCGTCTGTTGCCTGTTCTTCTTTTTTCTTATCATCAACATTCTTTCTTCCGTCAACGAACATACGAACAACACCACCGATCATGATAGCAGCGTTGAGGTAGATTGGAAGATAAAGACCGATAGCAAATGGCATAACCGGAATTCTTAAGATTTCCAGACCAATTGCAAGGAATACACCGATAAATACCAGTGTCCATGGAAGCTTGCCGCCCATGATACCTTCTACGATCATCTTCATCAGAGTTGCCTGAGGAGCAGGTACTTCTGCACTTCCGTATCCCCATGCAGTGTTCAGAAGATAAAGAACTCCACCGATAGCAAGACCGGCAGCAACAACACCGATAAGCTCACCGATCTGCTGCTTCTTAGGAGTTGCACCAAGAAGATAACCTGTCTTTAAGTCCTGTGAAGTATCACCTGCGATCGCTGCTACGATACAGATTACGGAACCAATCGCAATTGCTGCTTTCATTCCGTCGATACCGGTATTGCCGGATGCTTTGATAACCATTGTTGCGATCAGAAGAGTAGCGATAGCCATACC
>ENA-OPBX01001583-OPBX01001583.1-human-gut-metagenome-genome-assembly--contig:-NODE-1583-length-11119-cov-3.136479_pt1 | contig 11119 bp, 9 predicted proteins | sample MGYA00241075_ERZ501466 | MGnify/ENA primary metagenome ERZ501466 (study PRJEB25962, sample SAMEA2042633) | human gut metagenome | biome: human gut; feature: human-associated habitat; material: faeces...
TGGGAGAGTAGGTAGCCGCCGTTTTAGAGAGAGAATGAAAGCCGGTTCAACAATCGTTGAGTCGGCTTTTTTCGTGTTATATAGGATTCCTTTTATCAGATTATCTGTGCTTTTTCTACGATGCTCATAAAAAACTTCCAAAAGAGATAGAGATTTGCTATATTTTGAGTATATTTGTTAGGGATTAATCTAAGGATGAATTCTTATGGGTAAAGGTAGCAGAAGTTTGATATACTATCTCGTAATGTTACTTGTATTTGGCGGGTTGATGTACTTCATTATCAAAGAAGGTGAAGCTCGGCAAATACAGGAAGCTATTAGTGTGTCAAATGAGGCTCCTCATGATCTCAAGGAAGGATTTTTTGTCTTTAAAGATCTGTTAATGCATCATGTGGAATCTTCCATTGGAATTCTTTTGCTGCAGATCATTGTTATTCTTATAACTTGTCGTTTATTTGGTTGGTTGTTTGCTAAAATGCAGCAGCCTACAGTTATTGGAGAAATTGTAGCAGGAATTGTTTTAGGACCTTCTGTATTAGGTCATCTTTTGCCATCAGTCTCTGCTTTTCTATTTCCTTTGGATTCGCTACAGAACATAAATATGTTGAGTCAGTTTGGCTTGATCTTGTTTATGTTTGCGATTGGTATGGAATTGAATATAACTGAAGTAAGACAAAAGCTGAAAGAGACAATTTTGATTAGTCATACCAGTACGATATTTCCTTTCTTTTTAGGTATGGTAACGGCCTACTTTTTGTATAACAAGTATGCATACGAGAGTACGCCTTTTCTTTCATTTGCCTTGTTTGTCAGCATTGCTTTAAGTATAACGGCGTTTCCTGTGTTGGCTCGTATTATTCAGGAGAAAGGTTTAACCAAGACTCATTTGGGAACAATTTCTTTAGCAAGTGCAGCGAATGGTGATATTACTGCTTGGTGTTTGTTGGCTGTAGTCGTTGCAATTGCTCAAGCAGGAAGTATGTTGAGTGCTATTTACAACATTGGCTTTTCATTTATTTATTTGTTGCTGATGTTTACTGTTATTAGGCCTTTCTTACGAATGATTGGCCATATTTATCATAACAAAGAGGTGGTAGATAAAGGTCTAGTAGCATTTATGTTCCTTTTACTGATCGTGTCGTCTTATTTGACGGAAATTTTGGGTTTGCACGCATTGTTTGGTGCTTTTGTAGCTGGTGTGGTAATGCCTGATAATATTAAATTCCGGAAGATCATGACGGAAAAGGTTGAAGACGTTTCTTTGGCTTTATTTTTGCCTCTTTTCTTTGTATCAACAGGATTAAGAACGGAAATAGGTTTGCTGAATAGCCCGGAATTATGGTATATGTGTGGAATCTTTATTCTGGTTGCTATTATTGGTAAGTTCGGAGGATCGTTGGTGGCTGCCCGTTTTGTAGGAGAAACGTGGAAGGATAGTCTTTATATCGGAGCTTTGATGAATACAAGAGGATTGATGGAGTTGGTTGTGTTGACTATTGGGTATGACATGAAGATCCTTACACCTCCGATTTTTGTTATGTTGGTGCTGATGACGTTGGTAACAACATTTATGACCACACCGCTCATTTCTTTTATTCAATTTTGCTATCAGGTTTTTGGTAAATATAAATCGCATAAAGTGGAATGGCAACAACCACAACCCGGTGTTTTCAAGGTTTTGCTTTCGTTTGGGCGTGCAAGTAACGGACAGGTTATGTTGGATGTGGCTCATCAGATGTTTGCGCATACAAAGGATAAGCTGGAAATAACGGCTCTTCACTTAACTGTAGGGTCGGATGTAAATCCATTGCATACGGACAATTTTGAGGAAGTCAGCTTTGGACCTATTTTATATGGAGCACAGAAATTGAATATTCCTTTAAAGACACGCTATGAGGTTTCGAATAATGCCGGACAAGATATTTGTGAGATTGCTAATAAGGAAGGATATGACTTCTTGTTAGTCGGAGCCGGAATTTCGTTGAGTGATTTACCCAATGATATTGCAGCCAATCAGTATCGTACTTCTTTCTATGATAAATTCCTGCGCCATTTCAAAGCTCCGGAATCGTGGTTTTATCCGGGAGAGTTATTGAAGGATAAGACGAAGATGTTCATTGAGCAGAGTCTATGTCCGGTGGGTGTGTTTGTGAATCGGAAATTCGTTAAGGCAAGCAATACATTAATCGTTATTCATTTTGCTGAAGATTTGTTCTTGTTGAATTATGCGGATCATTTGAAGCAGACAACAGGATCAGACTTGACCATTCTCAACTTGATGTCGAACGAAGCGAAAGACATTGATCTTGTTACTCAGCGTTTGTTTGAATATACGGAGTTGCAGCATAAGGCGATTGTGTATAATGGAAATAAACTGACTCAAAGTGTACTGTCTGCTTATAATTTTATGTTGATCAGTTATAATACATGGAATTTACTTTCTGAGGTTTCTAATGAGGAATTACAGAAGATGCCTTCAACTTTGATTTTGAGTAAGTGATAGTGATATATAAATGGAAAAGCGAATGGATGAAGTTTTTACTTTGTCCATTCGCTTTTTCTGTATAAGTGGCAATGGCCAATTTTATTTCCCGTGTTCAGACAAGTATCTTTCTGCTTCGATGGCAGCTTTGCAACCGCTTCCTGCGGCTGTAATAGCTTGGCGATAATGTGGATCAGCTACGTCTCCTGCAGCAAAGACGCCAGGTACTTTTGTGCGTGGTGTACCATCGATCGTTTTGATATAGCCTACTTCATCGGTTTCAATCCAGGGCTTGAAGATGTCTGAGTTTGGTTTATGTCCAATCGCTAAGAAGAAACCGTCGATGGCAATATCAACCAATTCTTCATCCGGCTCACCTTTACGTTTTACCAGATGAGCTCCTTCTACACCGTTCTCTCCAAACAGACCTAATGTGTTATGCTCGAATAATACGGTAATGTTGGGTGCCTTGAATACACGCTCCTGCATGACTTTAGATGCACGCAAATAAGGTTTGCGGACAATCAGGTATACTTGTTTTGCCAGGCTGGCTAGATAAAGAGCTTCTTCGCAGGCTGTATCACCGCCACCAACCACAGCTACGTTCTTTTTACGATAGAAGAAACCATCACAGGTCGCACAAGCCGAAACACCCATGCCTGCATATTTTGCTTCATCGGGTAAACCCAAGTATTTGGCCGTTGCTCCGGTACTGATGATTAAGGTTTCTGTTTCAATCACCTTTTCTCCATCAATTGTAACTTTATACGGCGCTGCCGATAAGTCGGTTGCTGTAGCAATACCCATACGGATATCTGCGCCGAAACGTTGTGCCTGCTTCTTCAAGTCTTCCATTAATTGCGGACCTGTTACGCCTTCCGGATAACCCGGGAAGTTTTCTACTTCGGTTGTTGTTGTTAATTGTCCGCCCGGTTGAATACCTTCATATAAAACCGGTGCCAAATTGGCACGAGAAGCGTAGATGGCTGCTGTATATCCGGCTGGTCCGGAACCAATGATCAGGCAGCGAACTTTTTCATTGTTTGTATCACTCATTGAAATATACTTTTTATTTGTTATTCTGATTTATCGTAAATCGATTACTTCTGCATCCGGATAATCGGATTCGTTGAATGAGAAGAATGAATCTGCTTGATTTTTGCCTGTTTCCCATTTACTGATATGGATGCTGACTGTTGCTCCGTTTTTATCCGTAATGGTGATGGCGGCCGGAATGTGAGATACTTTCTCGATTTGCAAATCGACTTGTTGGATATCACTTTTCTTTTTCGGAGTCAACGTAATATCATAAGCTGATTTGGCTTGTCGAGTTGTACTTGTTCCTTTGTATTGTACGGCAAATCCTTTCTTATATTGCCGAAGCAAGACAGCCGGATTGGTTAATTGCAATTCATCACCGCTGGGTGTACTGACATTCACTTCTTCGTTACGCATCAAATAGACCCATTGCGTTTCGCCGTTGTACCAGGTAATCATATCCGGTGTTTCCAACTTGAATTTATCACCTTTCATGTTGATGACTCCTTCAAAACTCTCCGAAATATTTTGTTGCGGAACAACCGAATGTATGGCAAAATTGGCTTTGATTCCGTTCGATTGTTCATACGCTTGCGCTGCCTGATCTAAAATGGCTTGTGCCTCTTGTGCTTGTCCGTTTCCGGCAATACTCAGTAAAATCAGACAAAAAATCCATGAAAAATACGTTCGTAACTGCATCATATCTTTTTTCTTTCCGGACAAAGATACAACAAAAAACTGAGAATGAGGGCAGAATGATGAAAAATCTGTGAGAATGAGCGGATTAATTGATTTAGTTGGATTTTCTGTGAAGACAACAGATGCCACAAAAAGTCAGTTGAAGCAAGAGTTTCGTTACTATCCCGTTACTCTTTTCGCTGGCGAGGAGGTCTGAAAAGCCCGTGAGGAAATGGCTGTAAACTATCGGAATACAGCGTTTCGGGAGGTAAAGTTAGGGTAATATCTGATGTTGCCTGCGGGAAAAGGACGAAAAAGACATGAAGCGGATGCGATTGCGCCGATGTGCTGCGGTTTGCTTACAGCCTTTCAGCTCTACAGAAACTAATTTTGCAATTAAAAAACGTAGAGTATGAGCAGAAGCACTTTCAGGGTGTTGTTCTACCTCAAGCGCAACGCGCCGAAAAAGAACGGAATGATTCCCGTGATGTGCCGCATCACGGTGAACGGAAAGGTATCACAGTTCAGCAGCAAGCTGGACGTGGAGGAGAAAATGTGGAACGTGGAGTTGGGCAAGCTGACAGGCCGCAGCCTCGTGGCACAGGAGGGCAACCGTATGCTGGACAAGATACGGCTTGGCATCAACAAGGCGTATCAGGAAGTGTGCGACACCGACGGGTATGTCACGGCGGAGAAGGTGCGCAACGCCTATCTGGGGCTGGGTCAGAACCACAAGACCCTGCTGGCCGTGTTCAAGCAGCACAACGAGGACTATGCAAAGCAGGTAGGCAAGATGAAGAGCGAGCGCAGCTACTGGAAATACTGCGTGGTATATAACCACCTGTCGGAGTTCATCAAGCAACGCTACAAGATGAGCGACATCGCCCTGCGTGAGCTGACACCCGCCTTCATCACCGACTTCGAGCTGTTCCTCCGCACGGAGAAGAACCACTGCACCAACACCGTGTGGTCGTACATGATGCCTTTCCGCAGCATCATCTTCACCGCCATCAACAACGGTTGGCTGGCGCGTGACCCCTTCTATGCCTACCACATCACGAAGGAAGAGACCAAGCGTGGCTTCCTGACCAAGGAGGAGATTACGGCACTCATCAACGGCACATTCAAGAAGAAAAGCTATGAACTCATCCGGGACCTCTTTATCTTCTGCTGCTTCACGGGACTGAGCTGGCGTGACATGTACAACCTGACGGAAGAGAACCTGCAGACCTCCTTTGACGGCCACCTGTGGATAAAGACCAACCGCCAGAAGACCGGCGTGGAGTCGAACATCCGTTTGCTCGACGTGCCACGACACATCATTGAGAAGTACAGCGGCATGGCGGACGGCGGACGGCTGTTGCCCGTCCCCTGCTATCCCCATTGTCGATACGGCATCAAGGCAGTCGCCAAACTTTGCGGCATCAACAAGAACATCACCTGGCACCAGAGCCGTCACTCGTATGCCACCACCATCTGCCTTTCCAACGGCGTGCCGATTGAGACGCTGTCAAAAATGATGGGCCACACCAGCATCCGCAGCACGCAGATCTATGCGAAAATAACCGCCGAGAAGGTAAGCAACGACATGGAACGCCTGTCCAAGCAGATAGAGTCCATGGAGCAGTTCATTTGTCAGACCATCTAACACGGAACGCCATGAGAAGAACTATCAGAATAGACGAGCACGGCCACGTGCGCATGGAGGGCAACCCGCAGGAAGAAGTATGGATGACCCTCGCCGAGATAGCAGACCTGTTTAACCTCCCTGCCGCCACCATAGGCAGGGAGATAAAGGCCATCCGCAAGATGGGTGTGCTGGTGGACTATGAGGCGTGCAAGTATATCCGCATGGCGGACGGCTGTTCCGTGGACATCTACCACTGGGACATCATCGTCGCCTTGGCCTATCGGATAAACACTTTCTATGCCCACGCCTTCCGCAAGTGGCTGAAAGAAACGGCGACGAAAGAAAAGGATAAAGAAACACACCAAGCCATCATCATTCCCCTGTGGACTTTCGGGAATAACTGAGAAAGGACAGACAGAAACAACAAACGAAAAAGACGGACGGACAATCCCACTCATCAGGGTTGCCCGTCCGTCTTTTTTGTTCCAATACATGCTTATACATCCGCCTTGCGGTAGTTCGTCTCCAACAGCCGTTGTATGTCATACTCCCTGTAGAGAGCCTTGCCGCCAAGCAGGATGAACGGCAGCACACGGTTGTTGCGCAGGTTCTGCAAGGTGCGGCGACTCACCTTCAAAACTTCCGCCACCTCCTTATCCGTCAGGTAACGGTCACCGTTCAGCGGAGGAGTATATTCCTGCAGGAAGCGGTTTATCTTGCGATGGCTGCTTTTCAGTGAGAAGAGCATGTCCGCCACCTGCCCCTGCTCCAGCGTGAGAATCTCCTGCTTCATAGGCTGCCCTCCTTGTAGCCTGTGACGAGGCTTGCCACGTCCTCCCTGCGGTAATAAAACTTCTTGCCTATCTGCGAGCAGGCAATCAATCTCTTGTCCCGCATCGTCTGCAAGGTTCTCGGACTGAGGCGTAGCAGCCGGCATACCTCCTCGTTGTCCATCCACTTCGCCATGCGCCTGTCCTTCTCACGACCGCACAGGCGGTTCACTTTTTCCGTCAGCGACGAGACATTCACCATCAGTGCCTCGAACGCCTTTCTTTCAATAATTACTACTTCCATGATTCTGAGTATTGCTGTGATTGTCAGTGCAAAGTTACGCTGCGGTCTCCTAAAACCGCTCATTTTCAGCGCAGGTGGCAGCATCTGGAACCGAAAGATGTGCCATCCAAAGCCAGTTGCAAGAAAATCTTCTATGAGTCATCTATGAGTCATAAGTTTGCACTTTCCATACCCTGTAATTTTGCAGCAGAAACAAGAAAAACAGTATTGATTATGAACGTAATAATGATAGAAAGTGCCGCCTTTCAAGAACTGGTCGGACACATCGAGAAGATAGCGGAGCACATCCGCAAGTATGAGGACAGACAGCCCGTGCAGCCACAGGAACGGTGGTTGACCAGCAAGGAGGTGACCGCCATGCTCGGCATCAGCCTGCGCACCCTGCAACGCTATCGTGACGAGGGGCGCATCCCCTTCTCGCTGATGGGGCGCACCTGCCGCTACCGCCTCACGGATGTGGAGCACATGATGAAGGAATGCTCCATGAGCGGCAACGCAGAGCGCATCGGCGAATTGCACAGGCAGTATATGGTAAGGACTGGCAAGAAAACATAAAAACGGCAAGAAAATGGATACGTACAAGATAGAGCGGCTGTTCCACCTCCTCATGGAGCGGCTCGACAGACACGAGAAGATACTCGATGAACTGCTCTTCCGCAGCCAGCGACAGGTGGCAGGTCAGGAGGAAGGCACGGAGTGCAAGTTGTACAACGGCGAACGCCTCTACGACAATCAGGATCTCTGCCTGATGCTACAGGTGAGCAAGCGGTCACTGCAACGCTACCGTACACTGGGCATCCTGCCCTATCTCATGCTCCGGCAGAAGACCTACTACAAGGAGTCGGACGTGGAGAAGTTCCTCTCGGAGCATATCGACTGTTTCCAGAAAGAGAAGATGGCGGACTACAAGGCCCGCATCCGATAACAATCAATGTTTCACAATTAAAAGTCAATCAAGATGGCAAAGAAAAAAGACGAGAAAGACGTGCTGATAGTCCGTGACGAGAAGACGGGCGAAATCAGCGTGGTGGCCGGATTACAGGCGGACGGCACCCCCAGACGCACACCGCCAAAGATGGAGAACGCACAGGATTTTCTGCAGTTTGACAAGAACGGCGACGTGCTCGACAATTTCTTCCGCAACTTCTTCCGGCAGTGCAAGGAACCCAGCCGCTTCGGTTTCTACCGCATCGCGGCAGACCAGGCGGAGAACCTGCTCGGCGTGATGAAGGAACTGCTGAAAGACCCAGTGGCCAATGCCGAACTGCTCGCACCCCACAAGGTGGACACCTCTGCCTACGAAAAACAGGTGGCGCAGGAACAGAAGGCACAGGAAGAGCAGAAGAAAGAACAGAATCAGACAAACAATGTAGAACCCCAAAAACAAGAGAACATGGAACAAAAACAGGAAAACGTGCAGCAGAACGCACCAGAGAACAAACAAGAGAACAAGCAAAGGCAAGGTTACCAGCCCATTGACGAAAGCCGCATCGACTGGCAGGCTTTGGAAAAGAACTGGGGCGTGAAGCGTGAGGAACTGGAGCAGTCCGGCGACCTTCAGAAGATGCTCAACTACGGCAAGTCCGACCTCGTGCGTGTCACGCCCAACTTCGGAGGAGAGTCGTTCAGCCTCGATGCCCGCCTCTCCTTCCGCAAGGACGACGACGGCAACGTGCGTCTCGTTCCCCACTTCATCCGCAAGGAGCAGAAGCTCGACGAGTACAAGGGTCACAAGTTCACCCCGGAGGAGAAGAAAGCCCTGAAGGAGACAGGCAACCTCGGCAGAATCGTGGACTTGGTGGACAAGGCCACAGGTGAGATAACCCCCTCCTTCATCAGCATCGACCGCAAGACCAATGAGATTACCGATATGCCCGCCGCTCGCATCCGCATCCCCGAACGCATCGGCAAGACGGAGATCACCCCACAGGAGCGAGAGATGCTCCGTGCCGGACTGTCCGTCAAGGACAAGCTCATCGAGCGTAACGACGGCCGCAAGTTCGTCACCACCCTGCAGGTGAACGTGGAGCAGCGAGGCGTGGAGTTCGTGCCCGGCACAGGCAAGTCGCCCCGTACCGTGGAGGAGCAGAGCAACAAGGAATCCCAAAAGGTGGAACAGTCAGCACCGCAACAGGAACCCGGCAAGCAACGTCGCAATACATGGACCAACGAGGATGGCAGCATCCGCCCCATCACCAAGTGGAAGGGCGTGCCCTTCACCGAGGAGCAGAAAGCCGACTACGTGGCGGGCAAGACCGTCAAGCTGGAGAACGTACCCGACGACAAGGGCATACCCTCCACCATGTACCTCCGCTTCAATCCCGAGAAAGGCCGTCCCTATCGCTACGACACCAATCCTGATAATGCCCAGAAGGTAGCTCCAGCAAACGAGAGCCGCACGCAGGTAGCCGTCAACAGTCAGGGCAAGACCAACGAGGCAACCAAGAATGTCAACGAGCCGCTGCAGAAGGGACAGACCGCCCCGAAGGATGATGTCCAGCAGAAGCAGGAAAAACGCAAGAGCAAAGGCATGAAGGTATGAGCCGGAGTTCCACCACTAAATCCATCATTATCCCGAACATGAGAATAGAAATAATAGGTAAAAACAGAAAAAAGTAAATCAGTATGAAGACCATTATCGCAGAGAAGCCCTCCGTGGCACGTGAGATAGCCCGCATCGTGGGCGCGACCAAGAGAGAAGAAGGTTATTTTTCCGGCAACGGCTATGCCGTCACATGGGCCTATGGGCATCTGGTGCAGCTCACCATGCCCGAAGGCTACGGCATCCACGGCTTCGCCCGTGAGCACCTGCCCATACTGCCCGACACCTTTACACTGCAACCCCGTCATACCAAGACGGAGAAAGGCTACAAGCCCGAACCCAGTGTCGTCACGCAGATACGCATCGTGGGCAAGCTATTCAGCGAGAGCGAACAGATTGTAGTGGCCACCGATGCAGGGCGCGAGGGCGAGCTCATCTTCCGCTATCTCTACAGCTACCTGGACTGCCGCACGCCCTTCGTACGCCTCTGGATCAGCTCACTCACCGACAAGGCCATCCGTGAGGGGCTGCGCCACCTCGAAGAGGGCAACCGCTACGACCGCCTTTATCATGCCGCCAAGGCACGCAGCGAGGCCGACTGGTTAGTGGGCATCAACGCCACGCAGGCCATGACCATCGCCGCAGGCAGGGGCACCTACTCCCTCGGACGTGTGCAGACACCCACGCTGGCCATGGTGTGCGCCCGCTACTGGGAGCACAAACGCTTCACGCCCGAAGCCTTCTGGCAGGTGCATCTATCTGTGGAAGGCACAGGGGAACAGCCAGTGAAGTTCTCTTCCGTGGAGAAATGGAAGGAGAAGTCCCCTGCGGAGCATATATATAATAAGGTAAAGGCGCAGTCCTCCCTGCTTGTCACCAAGGTGGAGTGCAAGGAGAAGGTGGAGGATACGCCGCTGCTCTACGACCTCACCACCCTGCAGAAGGAAGCCAACGCCAAGCACGGCCTCACGGCGGAGAAAACCTTGGAGATAGCGCAGAAGCTCTACGAAAAGAAGCTCATCACCTATCCGCGCACCGGCAGCCGCTATATCCCCGAAGATGTCTTTGCCGAAATCCCCAAGCTGCTCGCCTTCCTGGGCGGCTATCCCGAATGGATCGGCAAGGTGCCTCACAGGGACAGGCTTCCCCGCCGCAGCGTGGACGGTAGCAAGGTGACCGACCACCACGCCCTGCTTGTCACGGGCGAGAAGCCCCTCTTCCTCTCCAAGGAGGACAACACCGTCTATCAGATGATAGCCGGGCGCATGGTGGAAGCCTTCTCCGACAAGTGCGTCAAGGAACTCACCACCGTCACCGCCCTCAGTAGCGAGGCGGAGTTTGCCGCCAAGGGCTGCGTCATCCGTCAAGCGGGATGGCGTGCCGTGCTGGGCGAAGAGAGTGAGGAGCAGGTACTTCCGCCTTGGAAGAGCGGCGACACCCTTGCCGTATGCGGCATCAGTCTCACCGAGGGTAAGACCAAGCCAAAACCCCTGCATACCGAAGCCACCCTGCTCTCAGCGATGGAAAATCCGTGCCAACGAGAGCAGAACCAAACTTGTTTGGATATGCCGAGTGCAGCCGGATTTGGCGGAACGCAAACGGCAGGCAAGGACGTGGAGAATGAGGAGGTGCGCCAGGCCATGAAGGAATGTGGCATCGGCACTCCCGCCACCCG
>ENA-OPBX01001584-OPBX01001584.1-human-gut-metagenome-genome-assembly--contig:-NODE-1584-length-11118-cov-2.491006_pt1 | contig 11118 bp, 10 predicted proteins | sample MGYA00241075_ERZ501466 | MGnify/ENA primary metagenome ERZ501466 (study PRJEB25962, sample SAMEA2042633) | human gut metagenome | biome: human gut; feature: human-associated habitat; material: faeces...
ACTTGTATCCGAGACGATACGTTCTCCCGTTTCCTTATCAAAGATACCGGGTGCATGCCACAAAGTAGCTGCTTCTTCAGCTGGTTTAAAGCCCTTTCCTTTACGAGTGTGTATGTGCAGCAGTTTAGGGCCCTTCATGTCCTTTATTTCTTTCAGAACCTTTGTCAAGGCAGTGACATCGTGTCCATCCACCGGACCGAAATAACGGATATTCAGTCCCTCAAAGATGTTCTGCTGCTGCATCAGCATGGACTTCAGGCTGTTGTTGAAACGTATCAGGCTCTTACGCCGTTCATCGTTCAGGATTCCCCAGCGATAAAGTTTTCTCGACAAGGCATTTCTCAAACGGTTATATCCCTCGGAGGTATGCAGATTCAATAAATACTGCTTCATTCCACCCACACTGCGATCGATGGCCATATTGTTATCGTTCAGGATAATCAGCAGATTATTGGGAGTAGAAGAAGCGTTGTTCAAACCTTCAAAAGCCAGACCGCCACTCATGGAACCGTCGCCAATAACGGCCACCACATGACGGTTATCTTCTCCTTTCCGCGCGGCTGCCACTGCCATACCCAATGCAGCCGAAATAGAATTCGATGCATGTCCACACGTGAAAGTATCATATTCACTTTCTGCAGGAGAAGGGAAAGGACAAATACCATTCAACTTACGATTGGTACAGAAACGGTCACGACGGCCAGTCAGAATCTTATGTCCGTATGCCTGATGTCCTACATCCCAAACGATACGGTCGTAAGGAGTCTGGTACACATAATGAAGAGCCACAGTCAGCTCTATCACCCCCAAACTGGAACCAAAATGTCCCGGATTACGGGACAATTCATCTATAACCTTATTTCTAAGCTGATTACAGACCTCTGGCAACGCTTCGACAGAAAGTTTCCGTAAATCCTCTGGGCTATCTATCTTATTCAGCAAATCGTATGAAGTCGTCTGTTCCATCCTGTTCCTCATTAACTTTAATCGCACAAAAATAGCATAAATATATATAATGTACTTACATTTGCAGTAAATTTTCTCTTGCCATGGAATTCAGAACCAAAGTTGAACTACCCGCCAAAGGCCCTAAAATTCAGCATACCGACCGGCTGATGATATGGGGTTCCTGTTTTTCCGAACATATCGGAAACTTGCTGGCCGAACATAAATTCAATTGCGATGTGAACCCTTTCGGGGTGTTATATAACCCCATGTCAATAGCGACTTCCATACACTGTTTATTGAAAAAAGCTCTCTATCAAAAAGAAGATTTACGTGAAGAGCAAGGAGGATGGTACAGTCTGATGCACCACAGTACCTTTTCATCTCACGAAGTGGAAGATTGTCTGCTGAAAATCAATCAACGCATCGCACAAGGACATGAAAATCTGAAGCAAGCCGACTGGATTATTTTTACATGGGGGTCATCCTTCGTCTATACCTGGAAAGAAAATGGGGAAATTGTAGGAAACTGCCATAAGCTTTCTTCCCGGTTATTTGAACGTAAGATGGTCAGCGCCGATGAAATAACTGCCATATATTTACCTTTATTACAAGAGCTGAAAGCAGTACGTCCGAATCTGCAATGTCTATTTACTGTCAGCCCGATACGTCACCTCAAAGACGGTTTGCATGGCAACCAGCTCAGTAAGGCGAATTTGCTCATCGCAATTGACCAGATTTGTAGTCAAATGGATTTCTGCCACTATTTCCCTTCTTATGAAATCATGATAGATGAGCTGCGTGATTATCGCTTCTATGCTGACGATATGATGCATCCCAGTCCGCTTGCCATTCAGTATATCTGGGAATGTTTCTGCGATTGCTATTTTACACCTTCTACTCTCTCCTTCCTGAAAGAATGGAACAAAATACGTCAGGGACTGGCTCACCGTCCTTTTAATCCTGAATCAGAAGCCTACCAAACCTTTTTAAGTCAAATACTGTTAAAGATAGAGGACTTAAAAGAAAAATTACCGTACTTAGATGTTCAAAAGGAAATAAAGTTATGTCAAGCACAATTGAAGAAATAACCTCCATTTTAGGAGCTCAACGCATAGGAACTACCCCCTCTACAATCGACTGGATTCTAACTGACAGCCGGTCATTGTGTTTTCCGGAAGAGACACTGTTCTTTGCCTTAAAGACAAAACGCAATGACGGACATAAATATATCCCAGATCTTTACCAGAAAGGGGTACGTAATTTCGTTGTCAACGAAATACCCGAAGCGGCCTCATCATATACTGATGCTAATTTCCTGATTGTACCCAACCCGCTGAAAAGCTTACAACGTCTGGCATCCAAACACAGAGAACAATTTCAGGTGCCGATCATTGGTATCACGGGAAGTAATGGAAAGACTGTGGTAAAAGAATGGTTATACCAGATACTAAGTCCGGACCGTACCATTACCCGTTCTCCAAGAAGCTATAACTCACAAATTGGAGTGCCTCTTTCCGTATGGCTGATGAATGAACACACGGAATTAGGAATTTTTGAAGCCGGTATTTCCGAAATGGGTGAGATGGAAGCATTACGCCCTATTATCCAACCCACCATCGGTATTCTGACCAACATCGGAGGAGCACATCAAGAAAACTTCTCTTCCGTACAAGACAAGTGTATGGAGAAACTGCAGTTGTTCAAGGACTGCGACGTGATTGTGTACAACGGTGACAACGAACTTATCACCAGCTGTGTAACCAAATCACTGTTCACAGCCCGTGAAATTGCCTGGTCAACCAAAGATTCCGAACGCCCGCTCTTCATTGAGAAAATCCTGAAAGACGATACGGGAACCACCATCAAATACCGCTACTTAGGATTCTTCAAGGAATACCGTATCCCATTCATTGACGATGCGTCCATTGAAAACTCACTTAACTGTCTAGCCGTAGCCCTTTATCTCATGGTACCCCCTGAAACTATTGCTGAACGCATGCTTCATCTGGAACCCATAGCCATGCGACTGGAGGTAAAAGAGGGTAAGAACGGTTGTACATTAATTAATGACAGTTATAATTCAGACTTTGCCTCGCTCGACATCGCACTCGATTTTATGATGAGACGCTCGGAAGACAAAAACCGGAAGCGTACACTCATCCTGTCGGACATGCTGGAAAGTGGACAAACAAGCAAACTATTATACAGACAAGTAGCCGACCTGGTACATAGCCGGAAAGTAGACCATATTATCGGAGTCGGTGAAGAAATTTCTGCTGCAGCCAATCGGTTTGAAATACAGAAAGACTTTTTTGCCAATACTTCCGAACTTTTAAATTCCGGTTTGCTGAACCAGTTGCATAACGAAGATATTCTGATAAAAGGGGCACGTGTATTCCACTTCGATGACATTACGGATGCGTTGGAATTGAAGGTACACGAAACCATCTTGGAAATCAACCTGAATGCACTGGTAGACAACCTGAACTACTACCGTAACAAACTGAAACCGGAGACTAAAATCGTTTGTATGGTAAAAGCCTCAGCTTATGGGGCCGGCTCATTTGAAATTGCCAAGACACTGGAAGACCAGCGAGTAGATTATTTGGCAGTAGCTGTGGCCGATGAAGGAGCAGACTTGCGTAAAGCAGGTATCAACAGTTCCATCATCATCATGAACCCGGAAATCACGGCTTTCAAAACAATGTTTGATTATCGCCTGGAACCGGAAGTATACAGTTTCCACCTACTGGAAGAACTTATCAAAGCCGCGGAACGTGAAGGAGTCAGCAATTTCCCGATTCATATCAAGATTGATACAGGTATGCACCGGTTAGGATTTGCTCCAAGCGAAATCCCGCAACTCGTACAGCGCCTGCAGAAACAAAGTGCAGTCATCCCTCGTTCCGTATTCTCTCACCTAGTAGGCAGTGATGCAGAACGCTTTGATGCCTTCACACGCCATCAGATAGAAACATTCGAAGCAGCTTCGACCACGCTTCAGGAAGGTTTCAAGCACAAAATTATTCGCCATATCTGTAACACAGCAGGTATTGAGCGTTATCCGGGTGCACAGTTCGACATGGTCCGTCTGGGAATCGGATTATATGGAGTAGATCCGTTTACCAACAAGATGTTGCACAATGTCACTACCCTGAAAACAACCATTCTGCAAATCCACGAGGTATCGGCAGATGAAACTGTAGGCTACAGCCGTAAAGGCGTGCTGACACGTGATTCACGCATTGCGGCTATCCCTATCGGATATGCCGACGGATTAAACCGCCATCTGGGTAACGGACATGCCTACTGTCTGGTGAACGGACAGAAAGCCCCCTACGTAGGAAATATCTGTATGGATGTATGTATGATTGATGTAACGGATATTGATTGTAAGGAAGGTGACAAAGCCATTATCTTCGGCGATGACCTCCCGGTAACAGTACTCTCCGATATACTGGAAACGATTCCGTATGAAATCCTGACCAGTGTATCAAACCGTGTAAAGAGAGTCTACTACCAAGATTAATCTTTTATCTCATTCGTAACAATACGGTCCTCGACGTAAGATGGTTAATTTCTTCGTCGAGGGCCGTATTTTATTCTTAAAAAACGACTCATCAAATAGAACAAAAGAATGTGACCAAGAACGGTACACTGAAATCCGTCACAAAACCATGAAATATGGAAACTACCACAAATTGCTGCCCTGAGCAACGGGTAATGATAGGCAACGTAGTATCCATAGTAGTAGCTCCTCCAGCCGATATAGGAGCCAGATTACCGAACCAGCGCACCAGCAGAGGAGCGCAAAGCAAAGTAATAATTTCACGCATAATGTTGGATAGCAAAGCAATGGTACCCAGTTCCGGTCCCTTATACTGCGTAATAAAAATACTGGAAAGGGAATAATATCCGAACCCAGCTCCCACAGCCATACAATCAGGAGCACTGCGATGCGGAAGAATCAAGCTTACCAAAGCGGCAGCAGAAACAGTCCCCAATATAGTAGCTACCGGAAGAAATATCAAGCGTGGATTCAGCGAACGAAAATTCTTCAAGGTCTGCGGGTCATGCCCCACACTCAATCCTACACTGAACATCAGAGCACACAAGGCATAAAAACTGATATTGCTTTTACTTATATCAAAAGGAATCAGATGAAAAAAGCCACACAATGTGCCCAAAATAAAAAAGCCGATAATAATCAAACTTCCTTTCATGCCTTTTCTCCTTTCTTTTTATACAGCAAATACCATAATCCCCAAGCCAGAATACAGCTGCCCAGCACACAAGCTAATGTAATCACAAAAGCCTCCACTCCCAAAGTGGCAAGCCCCTCTACAATCCGGCGATTACCTCCGACTTCTATTCCCAGCAGAAACAACAATGCCCAAATTAACAAGGTAATGACTTTACCAATCCACGAAAACCCCTGACGGCGAAGGAGAAAGCCTATCAACATCCCCCCCAGCATAACTCCAATGACTGTAAACATGTGTTCTTATCCAAATTTTGCGGCAAAAATAGTGAAATATTCCAAATAAAAAAGGACTACTGCTCACGCGGTAATCCTTTTTTATTTAGTTAGTAATTTAATGTTGAGAGAATTGAAACTTCACAGCCTCGTTGTTGTTTTAAGTTTTAATAAGCACTAACTATTTATATAAAAGCAAATGAAAATGTTCTATCTGTTACTGTTTTCTTCCAGTCTGGGTTTGGAAGATGTTTCCCGAATCAGCGTCTTCACCGAATCACCTTCGTAGGCAACCTGCGGATTCTCCTGTCGGTTCTCAAACTGATCATGCACATATACAATACCTGAAGTGCCTCCCTCTTCTGTCGCATGTTTCACTACTCCTCCTAATGTGAAAAGCAGCAGCATCATAGCCGCAGCCTTGAACAGAGGCATAAAACGTGAATAAAGCGTCAGCTTTCTGGCTTTGACTACCGGACGTTCAATTTCCGCAAGCACACGCTTGTCAAAATCATCACCCAACTTCATCCCGGCAGCTTCTTCCTGGTAAGTAAACAAAGAACGGTAGCGGCGCAAATGGGCAGGAAGCTCTTTCTGCTGAAAGAAAATCCGAAGAATCTGTTCTTCCTCTACCGAGGTTTCACAGTTCCAATAGCGTTCCAGAAGTTGTTCAATGTACTTATAGTCCATAATCGTTTATCTCACTGTATTTTAATTTGATGCGTTGTCGGGCCCTGAAAAGGTTTACTTTCACCTGCTCTTCCGTAATCCCCAACACATCAGCAATTTCTTTATAACTCTTACCTTCAATATCCCTAAGCTGAACAATGGTTCGTTGCTTTTCCGGGAGTTCATTCACCAGCCTGTGTACCAACTGAAACTGTTCGTTCCGTTCAAACTGGCTTTCGGGAGTCTGTGCATCCGGCATTTCCTGCGTTTCCGGTGTCAAGGTCAGATTCTGGGCCTCTTTTTTCTGACTTCGGTCAATAGCTAAATTCCGAACTACTGTCAGGCAATAGGCTTCTATGGATTCCAACTCTCCCCACTCGTCACGCTTGTTCCACACCTTAATCAGTGCATCCTGAACAATATCTTCCGCCTCTGCCCGGTCGAATGTAATGCGCAAGGCCAACCTGAAAAGCTTATCTTTCAGCGGCAGAATATTGTCACGAAAACTGATCTCTTGCATGGCTCTCTATACTAATGACGGGTGAGTTTCATAAAAGTTACACCCACCCGCCAATTTTTTTGAATTATTTTCTGATAATTGTTCCGGAATCTTTGTGAATTGCTGATGCTAAGGTTATTACGACCTGCGACACACCGGCATCCAAGGCTGAAAAAGAATTTTCCAGTTTAGGAATCATACCACCTTGCACGATTCCTTCCTCCACATACTGTTTAAATAAATCGGGAGTCAGCACCGGAATTACACTGTCATCATCGTTTTCATCACGTAGCACCCCTTTCTTTTCAAAGCAGTACACCAGTGTCACATCAAAATACTCCGCCCCAGCGTTTGCGGTTTCTCCGGCAATGGTATCGGCATTCGTATTCAACAGGTTTCCATTCCCGTCATGCGTCAATGGTGCCATCACAGGTACAATCTGACGATGAATCAGGTCAGCCAGGGCCTTTCCGTCTACTTTCTCAACATCTCCTACGTAGCCGTAATCAATGTCTTTCACCGGACGTTTCACAGAACGGATTACATTCATATCTGCTCCTGTCAGACCTATGGCATTCACCCCTTTTGCCTGCAAGCCGGCCACAATATTCTTGTTGACAAGTCCGCCGTAAACCATCGTTACCACCTTCAAGGTTTCTGCATCGGTAATACGACGTCCGTTCACCATCTGGCTTTCAATGCCCAACTGTGAAGCAATACGAGTGGCAGAGCGGCCTCCTCCATGCACCAGCACCTTATAGCCAGACAGAGATGAGAAATCATCGAGCAACTGATTCAATGTATCAGGCTCCTCTACGATTTTTCCTCCTACTTTTATAACTGTCAGTTTTTCTTTCATAATGCTACTTTCTTAAATTACTCCAGATAAGTATATCCATACAATCCGGAACGATAATTTGCCAGGAATTCCTTTCCTTCCTCCAGCGAGATACGTCCTTCTTTCACAGACTTCGTCACCCAAGTTTCCAGGGTACGTACCAGCTTTTTCGGATTATACTGCACGTAGTCGAGTACTTCGGCCACGGTTTCTCCATCAATCACCTGGTCAATGCTGTAACCTTTCTCATCCACACTGACATGTACGGCATTGGTATCGCCGAACAAGTTGTGCATATCTCCCAGAATTTCCTGGTAAGCTCCTACCAGGAACACACCGATATAATACGATTCCTTTGCCTTGATGGTATGTACAGGCAAGTCGTGTGCCACATTACGGCTGGTCACGAAGTTGGCAATTTTTCCATCCGAGTCGCAAGTAATATCCTGCAAAGTAGCCGTGCGGTCAGGACGTTCATCCAGACGCTGAATCGGCATGATGGGGAAAATCTGGTCAATCGCCCAGGAATCCGGCAACGACTGGAACAGAGAGAAGTTACAGAAATATTTGTCAGCCAACAGCTTGTCCAAATTGCGGAATTCATCTGGTGCATGCTTCAAGCCTGATGCAATCTGGTTAATCTCACGTGTAACCGACCAGTACATACGTTCAATCTGTGCACGCGTCTTCAAATCGACAATACCGTGGCTGAACAAGTCCAGCGATTCTTCACGAATCTGCTGAGCATCATGCCATGCCTCCAGCATACGGCTCTGATTCAGGTTATCCCAAATCTGATAAAGTTCCTGCACGAGTTCATGATCGTCTGCACTCACCTCAAAGTCTTCGTCCATAGAAGGCAGTGAAGCTGTTTCCAGCACCTCAAAGATCAATACCGAATGATGAGCAGTCAGTGAACGGCCACTTTCTGTAATAATGTTCGGATGCGGAATATTGTTTTTGTTGCTGGCATCCACCATGATGGAAATAGAGTCGTTCACATATTCCTGGATGGAATAGTTCACGCTACTTTCACTGTTAGCAGAGCGGGTACCGTCGTAATCCACTCCCAGTCCTCCGCCTATATCTACGAATTCTACCGGGAAGCCCAGCTGATGCAACTGCACATAGAACTGAGAAGCCTCACGCAATGCAGTCTTGATGCGACGTATCTTTGTCACCTGACTACCTATGTGGAAATGAATCAGCTTCAGGCAATCTTGCATTTCTTTCTTTTCCAGGAAATCAAGTGCCTCGAGCAACTCACTGGAAGTCAATCCGAACTTGCTGGCATCGCCTCCGCTTTCTTCCCACTTCCCACTACCGGAAGAAGCTAATTTGATGCGGATACCAATATTCGGACGTACATTCAGCTGCTTGGCCATCTTGGCAATCAGTCGAAGCTCGTTCAACTTTTCTACCACCAGGAAAATACGTTTACCCATTTTCTGCGCCAGCAAAGCCAGTTCAATGTAGCTTTCATCCTTATATCCGTTGCAGATAATCAGTGAATCAGAATCCGTATTAATGGCAATTACAGCATGAAGTTCCGGTTTTGAACCGGCCTCCAGTCCTAAATTAAATTTCTTTCCATGACTGATAATTTCCTCCACTACCGGTCTCATCTGATTTACCTTAATCGGGTAAATAATGAAGTTTTGAGCCTGATAGCCATATTCTTCAGAAGCTTGTGTAAAGCAATTGGAGATTTTCTCAATCCGGTTGTCCAGAATATCCGGAAAACGTACCAGCATAGGAGCGGTTACGTCCCTCAACTGCAACTCGTCCACCAGTTCCTTCAAATCGACGGCTACTCCGTCTTTTCGTGGAGTTACTACCACATGACCTTTGTCATTGATACTAAAGTATGAAACGCCCCACCCCGTGATGTTGTAGAGCTCTTCAGAGTCTTCAATACGCCATTTTCTCATTTCACTACATAAAGTCTAGATTTATACTTCTTTAATTTATCAATTCATTCAAGCGGCTTACCGCTCTATCAATCTGTGCATAACTTTCAAGTTCTTCTGCGTTGAAACGCCATTTGGCCTTAGAATAATAAGGAAGTCTTTTTTCCAACGCAGAAGTAATGACCTGCATCAGCTCTTCGTCCGTTTTATTCGCCAACAGCGGACGTTTGGCCTTTGCTATCTTTAAACGACGGAACAGTACTTCCGGACATACATCCAGAAATACTGTTTCGCCTGTATGATTCATATAGTCCATGTTATCGAAAAAGCAAGGAGTGCCTCCTCCGCATGCAATCAATACATTTTCAAATTCTCCCGCCTCGTGCAGCATCTTCTGCTCCAGCAAGCGGAAACCGTCTTCTCCTCTTTCCGCAAACAAGTCGGAAATGGATTTATGCATGCGTTCCTCGATGTACCAGTCGAGGTCGACAAACTGTAGTCCGGTAGCCGCACTGTAAGCCTTGCCCAGTGTGGTTTTTCCCGAACCCATATAGCCAATCAGGAAAACTCTTTTCATTTCTTTGTCTTCGCCTTTGCTCCTTTCGCCTTGCGCATCTCGGCTTTCTGTGCCTGCAGTTCTATTACCTTGAAGCAAGCATCCAGGTTCAGGTCTGCCGGATTCACGTTTTCAGGAATCTTATAATTTTTCTTCTGGTAAGCAATGTAAGGTCCGTAACGACCATTCAAAATCTGCATATCCGGATTTTCGGGGAACTGCTTGATAATTTTCTGTGCCTCTTTTTCTTTCTTTTCAGACAACATCCGTACGGCTTCTTCAAAAGTCACAGCCATCGGATCCATCTCCTTCGGAATAGACACATATTCATTGCCGTGGCGCACATACGGGCCAAAACGTCCGACTCCTACCGAAACGGTTGTTCCGTCAAGTTCGCCCAATACACGCGGTAGTTTAAACAAATCAAGCGCTTCTTCCAGTGTAATTGTTTCCAAAGAGTGTTCCTTGTTCAGCTGGGCAAATCTTGGTTTTTCTTCATCGTCTGAAGAACCAATCTGCACCACAGGTCCAAAACGTCCGATCTTCACCGAAACAGGTTTACCGCTTTTCGGGTCAGTACCTAACATACGTTCACCCACTTTATGCTCCGTCTTCGTCGCCAATGTAGTTTCCACCAGCGGATGGAAGTTCTCATAGAACACTTCCATCAGATCGGTCCATTTCTTCTCCCCTTCGGCCACTTCGTCGAATTCCTTTTCCACACTGGCCGTAAAGTTATAGTCCATAATTTTCGGGAAATACTGCATCAGAAAGTCATTGACCACACAACCTACGTCGGTAGGAATCAATTTGGATTTCTCACTTCCACTCATTTCCGTCTGCACCGTTTCCTTAATTTCTTTTCCCGTCAGTTTCAGCAATGAGTATTCACGCTTCACTCCTTCCTTGTTTCCCTTTTCTACATATCCTCTTTGCTGGATTGTGGAAATAGTAGGAGCGTATGTAGACGGACGACCGATGCCTAATTCTTCCAGCTTACGCACCAGGCTTGCTTCTGTATAACGTGCCGGAGCCTGACTGAAACGTTGCACTGCAGCAATTTCTTCCCGCTGCAGAACCTCTCCTACCTCCATTTTAGGAAGTCCGGCAGCATCTTCCTGTTCTACTTCTTCATCAAATGATTCCTTGTAGACTTTCAAGAAACCATCGAATGTGACCACTTCACCTACAGCCTGGACTTCATCCTAACATCCATTCACC
>ENA-OPBX01001588-OPBX01001588.1-human-gut-metagenome-genome-assembly--contig:-NODE-1588-length-11093-cov-4.111433_pt1 | contig 11093 bp, 3 predicted proteins | sample MGYA00241075_ERZ501466 | MGnify/ENA primary metagenome ERZ501466 (study PRJEB25962, sample SAMEA2042633) | human gut metagenome | biome: human gut; feature: human-associated habitat; material: faeces...
CCGCCATTCTTTCCTGCGATTCGGAAATGGCAAGTTCCGTGCCGTCCAGTCCGTCATATTTTTTAGGTACTTTATCAAGATCTATATCCAGCCCGTCCGCCAGTTCGCCAATGGCTACGGATACGCCGCCCGCGCCGAAATCGTTGCACCTTTTGATCATTCTGGCAACCTCTTCGTTTCTGAACAGGCGCTGGATCTTTCTTTCCGTAGGCGGGTTACCCTTTTGCACTTCCGCGCCGCAGGTCTCTATGCTCATGCTGTTGTGCGCTTTGGAGGAACCTGTTGCGCCGCCGCAGCCGTCCCTGCCGGTGCGCCCGCCAAGCAGAACGATGGTATCGCCCTCCTGCGGCACTTCTCTTATAACATTCTTTTTGGGGGAAGCGCCGATCACAGCGCCGATCTCCATGCGCTTTGCAACATAGCCTTCGTCATACAGTTCCACAACCTGACCGGTGGCAAGACCGATCTGGTTACCGTAGCTGGAATAGCCCTGCGCCGCGCCGGTGGTGATCTTCTTCTGCGGCAGTTTGGCGTCCAGCGTATCCTCAAAAGAAACGGTCGGGTCGCCGGAGCCGGTGATGCGCATTGCCTGGTAAACATATGCCCTGCCGGAAAGCGGATCCCTTATTGCGCCGCCAAGGCAGGTTGCCGCGCCGCCGAACGGCTCGATCTCCGTGGGGTGGTTGTGCGTTTCATTCTTAAACTGAACAAGCCACTGCTCCGTTTTTCCGTCAATAGTAACGGGCACTTCAATGGAGCAGGCGTTGATCTCGTCGCTTTCATCAAGATTATCAAGTATGCCGCGTTTCTTAAGCGCCTTTGCGCCGATGCATGCCATATCCATCAGGCAAACATTCTTTTCGCGGCTGCCGTACACTTCTTTCCTGAGGTCAAAATATTCTTTTATTGCATCCTCCACAGCAGCGGCATATTTTGATTTTTCCACATGGATATCATCCAATATGGTGCTGAATGTGGTATGGCGGCAGTGATCGCTCCAGTAGGTGTCTATTACTTTAAGTTCGGTCAGGCTCGGATCCCTGTTTTCCGTTTTGAAATAATCCCTTACCCAGCAGAGATCGGCAACGCTCATCGCAAAGCCCATGCTTTTGTGATATTGTGCAATTTCATCATCGCTCATCGCCGTGAAACCGGAAATGCGCGCAATATCCGCAGGGCGGTCCGCCGTGATATCCAAACTTTCCGGTATTTCCATAGATGCTTCGCGGGATTCAACCGGGTTGATGATGTAGGATTTTATCTTTTCAAATTCCGCGTTGGTTATACCGCCTTTCAGCAGATATACTTTTGCGCTGGCAACAAGCGGCCGCTCCCCTTGTGTTAAAAGCTGGATACACTGGGCGGCGCTGTCCGCTCTTTGGTCATACTGGCCGGGCAGAAATTCGGCGGCAAAATATTTCCAGCCTGCCGGGATCTCCAGCTCGGTGTAAATATTATCCAGGTTCGGCTCCGAAAGGATCATTTTGGCAGCGTTGTCAAATTCCTCTTTTGAAAGGCCCTGCGCGTCATATCGGTTTACAAGCCTGAGGTCTTCAAGCGCCGTTATGCCCACTGTGGAAACAAGGTCTTCCAAAAGCTGTCTTGCCTCTATATCGTTTCCTTTTTTCTTTTCAACGAAAACGCGAAAAACTTTTGCCATATTACTACTCCTTTTCAGCAAACTAAACCGCGGCAGGTTTGCCGCTTGTTCTTTTATATTCCTGTTGTAAAGGAATGCAGAAAATTACCAATTAGTATAATAACACAATGTTTCCGTTTTGCCTATAGGTAAATGGATTTTTCGGCAGTTTTATTAACAAAAAATTCGCAAAAATATAATTTTTATGCTATAATGACGATATAATATATTATCGGGTTGATACCCCGTCGGCAGCGCTTTGGAAAGGAGCAATAAAGCAGTGACCGAAACCAACGAGGACAGAGCCTATGAAGTTGAATTTTTAAACTGTGTTGTGGATAAGGAAGATGATTTCCGGATCGTGGATTCCGATACGCATTTTTCCGAATTCGCGGGCGTTCATCCCTCCAAAATCAAAGAGGGAAAATTGTTTTTACAGGATATTATCATTCCGGCAGACAGGCAGGAAGTTATAGAAAAAATATGCAAAAAAGATTCCCGGTTCGTTTATATGGATCTGGATATGATCAACGGCAGCGGAGAGCAGGTATATGTGCACTGCACAGCGCAGAATATTGAAGATTCGCCGCTGTGCCGCCTTGTTTTTGCCGATGTTTCAAAAAGCAGGGAAAAGAACAGGATCTTAAAAGAAAAGGCAAAAGAGATCAACCATCTGATTGATCTTGTAACCGGCGGTGTGTGCCTGTTTAAAGTTACGCCGAATATGCATTTTGAAACGCTTTACATAAACGAGGGCGGCTGCCGCCTGTTCGGCACAACGAAAGAGGCGTGCAGAAAACAGACTTACCGCCTGGATGAGATTATCCATCCCGAGGATAAGACCCTTGTTTATCAGGCGGTGGGCAAGGCGATGGCAACCGGTGATCCCATTGATCTGGAATACAGGCTCCGCCAGCACAAGGATCAGTATATCTGGTGCAAGTGCAACGCCGCGGTGCATAAAACGGATGAGGATGGCTGCCCGGTATTTCATGCCATGTTTACGGATATTACGCGTGTGAAAGACGCGGAGGCACGGGCGGACAGGGCAAATGATAACCTGATCAACCTGCTGGAGAATCTGAACGGCGCGATCTTCTTTACCACGCCGGAAAAGCCGTTTGAATGTGATTTGATCAGCGGCGATTTCGTGAAACTGACCGGTTATTCCAGAGCAGAATTTTTTGAAAGATTTGACGGCGATCTCTCCCGTCTGATCAGCGGAGACAAAGCGGCGCTTGAAAAACAGCTTCACGATGATATCCTGAAAGCGGGAAAATGCGAGGCGCAGTATACCATTAAGACGCGCGGCTCCAAACTGAAAAGAGTTCGTGATATCAGAAAACTGATCACCCAGCAGGATGATTCCATGGCTGCGATCTGCGAGCTGGAGGAGATTTGTGAGACCTGAACGCATTCATTAATCCTTATGCCCTTGAAAATTTTATAAATCTGCTTACAGCGTGTGTTTGGCTTTACCGGCGGAACACGCGCTGTTTTTATGCGTTTTACGTTTCTTGTTTTTGCATCTTTCCGGCTGCTTTAATGTTTCTGCCGGCTGCGGAAACGGCAGCGCCGGGTTACACTCTGATGCTGCTTTTTTCAGAAAACAGCGGCTTAAGGATCTGTTCCGTGCGGATTCCCGATTTGTATAACAATAATATACAAATCGGAAATCTAAATTTTGTATAAATTCACAATGGAATAAATATGTAAAAATTATTATAATAAAGATTATAGTATTATGGAGTAATATGGGTAAGTGGATTTTCCGTAACACTGTTATCATGTAAACCGGAGGAAAAATAAATGAAAACAGGCAAAAAAGTGCTAAGTATCTTCTTGGCCGCGCTTACAGTAATCAGTATGACACTGCCGGGGCTTTCCGCGCTTGCCGCAGAGATTGATGAGGGCGGCGGCGTTATAGGCGTGTATGATATTGAGATTTTTTATGAGGACGGCACACTTGTTCCCGCCTATCAGGAGGACGGCGAAACCGCCTACATAGAATATATGTATGAAGGCGATAAAAAGCAGTTTACCTATCAGTTTATCGACTGCACGCTGCCGGATAACGGATATGTGAAATGGACAAGCGATACTCCCACCGTATGTGATGTTACGGAGGATGGCCTTGTTCGCGCGTTTGACTCTTCAAAGGGCGCGGCGGTACGGCTCTGGATCGATAATGAGGTGGCAACGGTGCCGCTGATCGGCTCACTGCTTAAAACCATATTTGAAAAGGCCCTGTTTAACGATACCGTTAATGTGGACACAATGGATACGGATGAGATTATTGCGCTTGTTGAGGCGGCATTCGGTTCGGATTCCCTGCTGGATCAGTATATTGATTCCTATAAAGGGGAACTGATCGACTCTCTCAGAGAATATCTGGATAAGGTTAATACCACGATTACCTGCACCATGTATGACGCAAACGGCAACGTGCTGGATGCGGACAGTTTCAGCGTTACCGTTCAGAAATCGCAGGAGATTTATGCGGATTTTATTCCGAACGGCACGCATATCACGAATAAACAGGATCTGCCCACCACGGTTGCGGTTGGTTCCACCCTTCAGCTTTCTGCTTGCACAACACCTACCAGGCTGCATATGGGCGTGATTTATTCCGTTAAAAACACTTCCATTTTTGACAGCGGCAAGGTAATTGCCACGGTGGATGACAGCGGTCTTGTTACGTTTAAAAATACGGGTGAAGTTACCATTTTGGTTTCCCCGGATACAGACGGATTTATTGAAAATCTGCTAAAATATATCAATTATATTTATGAACTGGAAAATCTTGGCACGGTAGATTCCAGCCAGATTGCGGACATTCTGATCAAATATGTAGGTCTGGATATCAACAGAACGGTGCTCACCGCCATTTTGGACGCCTGCTTTGCCATTTCCGATATCGTGGGCGATACGGCAGATCCCGTTCAGCTTACGGCAACCGCCGTTAAGATTATAGCGAATATTATTTATCAGTTCACAACGAATGATTCGATCACGTTTACCGTAGTGGACGGTGTGCCCGTTACGGATTTTGAGATTACCGGTGCAAATACCGTGCGTGAAGGAACGGAGATCCAACTCTCTATAGAAAACGCACAGCCGGAAGCGGCGGATACTTCGGATATCACATGGACTTCTTCTGATCCGTCTATCGCATCTGTAGATCCCGTTACCGGCATCATCACCGGCAGGGACGCGGGCGGTTCGCTCGGGCAGTATTCGCAGCAGACGGTGCAGATCACAGCCACCTCGGCGGCAAATAACGTTTCAAAAACCGTAAATATCACCGTGACCGGCAGGGTGGGCAACTATCTTTCCGATGTGGAGGTTACCGCGGACCGGGATTCCATAAACCTCGGCGAGAGTCAGTATATGCACGCGGCGGTATATCCCTCGCGCGTTGCGGAGTCGGATAACCTCTATTTCACATGGGGTATCAAGACCCAAAATGCCGAAACGGGCGAAGAAGAAATCCTTTGGGCAACGCAGCCTTATCAGGAAACGGACGCTCAAGGCAATCCGATGGTGGATGAAAACGGCGATCCCGTTATGAACGACGGCACCGCTACTGACGGAATCGGAAAAATCGATACAAACGGTTTGTATACGGCGGTCGGCGGCGGCAGCTGCACGGTTGTGTGCAAAGCGCAGACAGGCTATTATGTTGGCTCAAACTTCCTTGAGATAAGTTCTGTTCAGGGTGAAAAATCCATAGACAACGGCCAGCCGGTGCAGAGCATTTCACTTGAAGTGACCGGTTCTGTAGGCGGCAGTGATTATGCAGTGTCCGAACCGTCAGAGATCGGCGGGGAAACGCACCAGTTCGCTACCGTAACCATTAATGCGCTGGACGGCAATATTACCTATGTAAATAAAGGCATCACGCTGAAAGCGAATATCGCCCCGGCGGATGCAACCAATAAAACCGTAAACTGGTATATAGATAATAACAATTTTTCTCTTGAAAGCGATGCGGCAGCCGGCACCGCCACCGTAAAAATGAAGGCGGGCAATGAGAGCGCGCAGAGCGTAAATATCTACTGCGTTTCGGCGGACGGCGAAGTGCAGAGCGGTACGGTTACGCTTACGGTAGTCAGAAATGATGCTACATCCAACACCATTGACGGCGATGCGTTTTCCGTTATAAACGGTCAGTCTATTGACGTTACGCATTCCATGACTTTCGGCGGTTCCCTTACCGGCAGCAACGCGGCATGCTATGACGCAAACTGGTATTCGGTGGATAATGATATCGCTACCGTTATCAGCAAGGACAGCGAAACGGGCAACGCCGTGATTAAAGGCGTGGACGTTGGCACAACAACACTCTATTGCATTTCAACAGACGGCGGTATTCAGGATACGGCTACCGTTACGGTATATCCCGATAAATCCAGACTGCAGGAGATCATAGGCCTCTGTGAATCCACCATTATTAAGAAAACAGAGGAAAACAAGGAATATTTTCAGAATTATATGCTGATGCTCAATTACGCATATTATATCAACAATGAGATGGATATGGCGTCTCAGTCCGTTGTGGATACGTATGCGGAAGAACTGCTTTATGTGTTCTATCAGCTTGGCGGTTATGTTGGCCTCAACAGTGTAACGATTCTTGACAATGCCGGAAAGGAAGCGCCGGATCATATAAGTGTTGATGTTTCAACGCTGTATTATTACAACACTTCCTATCAGTTGGATTATGAACTGAGTCCCAAGGGCGCTATGTACAGAAACGTTGAATGGAAGTCCAGCAATGAAAGCGAGGTATCGGTTGACGCAACCGGTAAAGTTACACCTAAAAACGATTATACTTCCTGTTACTCAACCATAACCGTTACCGCAACAGATTATTTCGGCGATACGGTTTCGGACAGCGTTGTCGTTGCGTTCTCAAGAACGCAGGCAACGGGAGTAACGCTTGACAGAACCGAAATAATCGGAAAAACGGGCGAAAGCACCACTTTGGAAGCAACGGTGCAGCCTACTGCTCTCGGCGTAGGCTCTGCGGATATTACGGATGTGATCTGGTCCTCAAGCAATGAGGATGTTGCAACCGTGGATCAGGACGGCAATGTATCGTTTGTTTACGGCGGAGAATGTGTAATTACCGCCACAACGGCGGACGGCGGGCATACGGCGCAGTGCGCGGTTACCGTTCAAACCAACTACGACGCGTTGCAGCAGCTGATCACTTCTTATAAAAACCTTTCGCTTGCCGCGGAAAATTATTATCCGGATACCTATAACTCGTATATCCAGAAACTGAACGAGGCGCAGGCGCTCGTTGACGCCAACGCTTCTTCTCAGGAAGAGGTAAACGAAATGTACGCCCAGCTTGAGGCGGCGTACAACGGTCTTAAGAAATATACGTTTATCCAGAAAGTGGAACTTTATCTGGACGGCGAGGAGACAGACAATTATTATCAGTATGATCTTTCCCTGCTGGATGAAGGCCTTTCCTATAAGAATGCGGAACTCAACCTGAAAGTAAGGCTTTATCCGAACAACGCAAGTTACGAAAAGGTGGAATGGACTACTTCAACGGAAACCATAACGGTTTCGCAGGACGGCGTTGCAAGCCCCGCGCAGGATTCAAGCTGCTACGGCATGGTAACCTGCACGGTTACGGATCATTTCGGCAATCAATACAGCGATGATGTTTGGGTATCCTTTGCGTATTTCCCGGTTACATCTGTTGAAATCAACGAAGATGAGATCGGCGGCAGCATAGGCGAACAGTATCAGCTCAACTGCGTGGTTTATCCTACCGGAGATTCTGTATTCCATATCGGTCAGGCAAGCATCAAGGATGTAGTATGGTCTTCCGATAATGAAAGCGTTGCTACCGTGGATCAGACCGGTCTGGTAACCTTTACCGGCGCCGGCGCAACAACGATCCGGGTTACAACGTATGACGGCGGTTACACCGCGGAATGCCGTGTTTCCACGCAGGGAGACAGAAGCGCTCTGAACAACGCGATCGCGAAATATGCCGATGTCAACTATATGGATTATCAGTATGAATACGGCATGGCGTTCAAAGAGGCATATGATAACGCACAGGCGGCGCTCAGTGATGATTCCCTTGTGCAGTATGAGATTGATCAGATTGCAGACGCACTGAATAAGGCAGGCGAGGCGCTTGCCGGTCACGAATTCGTTGCCGCTGATACGATCAATCTGAGTTATGACAATCAGAAAAAGGACCTGCTTTTCCAATTCCAGTCCAGAGGCAGCGGCAGTTTAGACGCGAATGCCGTTACGCATTCTTTTGAGGATTCAGGCGCAGGCTACGAATCACGCACGATCTTAACGGCGTCTCTGCCGGCAGAGGCAGCCGCAAACTATAAGAGTCTGGAATGGAGCATCGTAAGCGAATCCGATGCGGATATTTCGCTCAGCGGCGCGCAGGCAACGATTTCCCAGCCCACGGCAAATCTGAATGCAAGCGCTAAGTCAGAACTCATGATTACCGCAACGGATTATTATGGAAGGACCGTAACCAGAACGATTAGGGTGGTTGTAGCGGAAGCGCTTGTAAACGGGATCTCATTGGATCAGACCAATGTGGAAAGATATGCAAACGAAGGCGCGTTCAAACTGAATGCTGCCGTCAGCCCAAGCGATGCCAGCATAAAAGATGTTATCTGGCGTTCAGATAACACAAACATTGCAACTGTGGATAACGAAGGCAATGTAACGCCTGTGAATACCGGAACGGCTGTGATCACCGTGGAAACGTTTGACGGCGCTTACACGGCAGCTTGTACCGTAACATTTAAAACGGATTACACACAGCTTGCCAATCTTTATGCGCAGTATAACGAATTTTATGAAAATACAAAAGATACGCACACCTATACTAATGCGTCGCTGCAGAACTTTAAAAACGCGCTCGATCTTGCAAATAAGGTAATCAGCGAGGCAACGGCGGATCAGGCAGATGTAAACACAACGATTGAAACCCTGAATACGGCGTATAACTCGCTCGAAAAATTCGTTCCCGTAACAGGTGTTTCCGTTACGCTGGAGGAAAGTGACAACGCCTCTGTGGTAAACGAAGGCTTTATCCGTTATCAGGCGCTTGCGCTCAACGGCGCTTCGCTGAAACTGAATACGGCGCTTGAACCTGCCGACTGCAGCTCCGGCACAACGGTGGAGTGGAGTTCTTCAAACAGTAATATTACGGTTGATCAGTATGGTCTTGTAACCAAAAACGGCATTTCCGCTGATTACGCGAAGATCACGGCAAAGGTAACAGATGAGGCAGGCAATACTGTGGAAAACAGCGTTTATGTTTCCTTTGTTACCACGCCCGTGCAGTCTGTTTCGTTTGATGAGGAATTTGTTTACGGTTCGCCGTCAACAACCGTAACGCTGGATCCGAAGTATTCCGGTTCTTCCGCAATCGCAATTCCAAGCGTGCGTGAATGCGTTTATGTATCCTCAGATCCTGAGATCGCAACGGTGGATGATAACGGTGTTGTAACCTTTATAACCGGCGGCGAATGTATTATAACCGCTTACGCTGTGGACGGCGGCGTTTCCGCAACTATCAGGGCGATCACCACGAATGATACCACCGCGCTCAATGCCGCCATTTCGGAATATTCCTCCGTAAATTATATGGATTATGAATATGAATACGGCATGGCGTTTAAAGAGGCGTATGAGCATGCGCAGGCGGTAAGCAAGGATTATCTCTCCACGCAGGAGGCAATAGACAGTGCCTGCGCCGCGCTCAGAACCGCGTACAACAACCTTGCGGATCATCCGTTTATCGAGGCGGGCACCGTTGCCCTTAAGATCAACGGCACAGATGTAAAAGACGGCGAATCCTATGTTAAGGATGAGAACAATGCCGTTGTGATCACGGCTTCCCATAACGAAGGCGCCATGATCAAATCCGCAGAGATCACATATTCCGATGCGGAAAACGTAACGGCACAGGTAAGCGGAGATACGATAACCGTTCTTAAGGATAATGACGCCGAATACGGCAGAATTACAATCACGTATACCGTTACCGATGATTATGACCGCGTTTCGGAGATTACCAGAACAATCATGGTAACGGACGCGCTGAAACGGATTGAATCGTTCAAATTCGTATATAACGGTGAAGAAGTTGATTCCGTTGCATACAAGAATATCAATCTGTATGGCAAGAGCATCCAGCTTTCCATCAATACTTATCCGGAGGCGGCTGAGAATTACACTTCCATTGAATGGAAATCCAGCAATTCCAAGGTAACCGTGGATCAAAACGGTGTTGTTAAGGTGGACGGCGTGATTTTGGCAAATAATTATCAGGCGGATATCACCTGCACAATCACTTTGAGCGACGGCACGCAGATCAGCAACACGATCCCCGTATCGTTTACAGTGGGACGCTAAGGAGGAAGCAGGGCAATGAACAAAGTTTTAAAGAAAAATTTATCTGCGCTTTTTGCTTTCATTCTGGCGCTTTCCTGCTTTACCGGGCTTGTGTTTGCAAACGCGCAGGACGGCGTTGAGATCAACGCCGTCAACTTCCCGGATGATCATTTCAGAAGTGTTGTGGAAGAACGCTATGATACAAACAAAGATCTCTTTTTAAGCCCGGAGGAAACGGCGCAGGTAACCAATATGCCCCTGTTCGTTTATTCCATACCTTACGGGCAGATTACGGATCTGAAGGGCATAGAATATTTCACAAATCTGAAAGAACTCTATGCCGGCGCGCTCGGGCTGGAAAGCGTTGATCTTTCCGCGCTTCAGAACCTGGAGTATTTAACCATAAACGGAAATGCCCTGACTTCGCTTGACCTATCTGCAAATACCGCGCTGAAAACGCTGTATTGTTTCGGCAACTCGGAATTGGCAAGTTTAATTCTGCCGGCAGGTATCACGGATCTGCAGTGCTACGGCTGCGCGCTGACTTCTCTGGATGTAAGCGCGTGCACGGGGCTGACTCGCTTAAGCTGTCATACCAATCAGATCACGGCGCTTGATCTTTCTCATAATCCGGCGCTTCAAACGCTGATCTGCAGTGATAACTGCCTGACGTATCTGGATCTTTCCGCAAATACGCAGCTTACCAATGTTACGCAGCAGAATATAGGTAATCAGTCTGTTACGGCTGGCCTGCCGCAGCGGCAAACGGAAAAACATTTTCCGTTCCCGTCAGCGGCCTGCTTGCGCAGAATGTGGTGGAGCCGTCTGCTGCAGGCGAATATAACGCGCAGACCGGGGCTTTTGAATTTTCGGATTATTCTGCCGCACAAAACGGATTTGATTACGCTTACAACGTGGGGCTGTCGGGCGCTGCCAATATGAATGTGCATGTTAATGTAACAAAAGATTTTTATAAAGTTTCTTATTATGACGCACAGGGCGGCAGCCTTATGGATTATTTGTATGTTACCGCCGGCGGCGATTCGGCTGCGCC
>ENA-OPBX01001599-OPBX01001599.1-human-gut-metagenome-genome-assembly--contig:-NODE-1599-length-11049-cov-3.092323_pt1 | contig 11049 bp, 11 predicted proteins | sample MGYA00241075_ERZ501466 | MGnify/ENA primary metagenome ERZ501466 (study PRJEB25962, sample SAMEA2042633) | human gut metagenome | biome: human gut; feature: human-associated habitat; material: faeces...
CAGCCACCGGCACATTTCACGGAAGCATCTCTTGTAAAGACGCTGGAGGAACTTGGTATCGGCCGTCCGAGTACCTATGCACCGACGATCACGACGATCCTTGCACGTCATTATGTCATTAAAGAAAACAAGAACCTGTATGTGACGGAGCTGGGGGAGGTTGTCAATAAGATGATGAAGGAGGCGTTCCCGACAATTGTGGACGTCAACTTTACAGCGAATATGGAAGCACTTTTGGACGGTGTTTCCGAAGGAACCGTAGACTGGAAGACAATTGTTTCCAATTTCTATCCCGATCTGGAGGAGGCTGTGCAGAACGCGGAGAAGGAACTGGAAGAGGTCAAGGTGGGAGACGAGGAATCAGATGAGGTTTGTGAGCTGTGCGGACGGCGCATGGTAATCAAATACGGACCTCACGGCAGATTTCTGGCATGTCCGGGCTTTCCGGAATGCCGCAATACCAAACCTTATTACGAGAAAATCGGCGTAGCATGCCCCAAGTGTGGTAAAGATATCGTCCTGAAAAAGACACAGAAGGGCAGAAAATACTATGGCTGTATCGGCAACCCGGAGTGCGATTTCATGGTATGGCAGAGACCTTCCAATGAAAAGTGCCCGGTCTGTGGCTCCATTCTTCTGGAAAAGGGCAACAAACTCGTATGCTCGAAGGAGGGCTGCGGTTTTGTCAAAGAAAAGGAAAAAGAAGAAAACGGCCAGGGATAAATTTGTGGAGGAACAGAAAAGATGAGCGGGATTCAGCTGCTGGATAAGACAAGAAAGATCGGGAAGCTGCTGCATAACAGCCATTCCAGCAAAGTTGTTTTTAACGATATCTGCAAGGTGATGCAGGATGCGCTGCAGTCAAACGTGCTGGTGATCAGCCGAAAAGGAAAAGTACTGGGCATTTCCGGCAAGGACGGCGGTGCAATCCGGGAGCTTTCCGGCTGTAACGTCGGAAGCTTTCTTGATCCGCTGCTGAATGAGAGAATGCTTTCAATTTTGTCCACCAAAGAAAACGCAAGCCTTGCGACGCTGGGCTTTGATGGCGAAGAGGACGAGGAATTTTCCGCGATCGTGACACCGATCGAGATCGCAGGGGAACGCCTCGGCACGCTGTTTTTATACCGCAGGGGGCAAAGCTATACGATCAACGATATTATCCTGTGCGAATATGGCTCCACGGTGGTGGGGCTGGAAATGCTGCGGGCCGTGACCGAGGAGAGCGCGGAGGAAGACCGCAAAATCGCAGTGGTACACGCCGCACTCGGAACCTTATCCTATTCCGAACTGGAAGCGATCAGCCTGATCTTTCAGGAGCTGCATGGGACGGAAGGCATTCTGGTCGCAAGTAAAATTGCGGATCAGGCGGGCATTACCCGTTCCGTTATCGTCAACGCGCTGCGCAAATTTGAGAGCGCGGGAATCATCGAATCCCGTTCCTCCGGCATGAAAGGCACTTATATCAAGGTCTGCAACGAATTTGCCTATGGGGAAATCCGCAAAATGAAGGAAAAGAAGTAAATAATAGTCTTGCAAGTCATCAGCATTTATGATAAAATCCTAATGTTGTGACCATAAAACATGTGTCTGGTTCCGTCACCGGTGTCCTTTAACGCTTTGGATGGCTGGCGGGTGGAAATGGTGGATCCTGTGAATTGAGCTTTACAGGATGTTTCTAAAAAGGCACAGAGGAAAAAACCAATGGAGGTAAGAACAATGAGCGTTATTTCTATGAAACAGTTACTTGAAGCAGGTGTTCATTTCGGACATCAGACCAGAAGATGGAACCCTAAAATGGCTCCTTATATCTTCACCGAGAGAAACGGTATCCACATCATCGACCTGCAGAAGTCTGTAGGCAAAGTGGACGAAGCTTACAAGGCAGTATTTGAGATCGCAGCACAGGGCGGCACTATCCTGTTCGTCGGCACCAAGAAGCAGGCACAGGACGCTGTTAAGACCGAGGCTGAGCGCTGCGGTATGTATTTTGTAAATGAGAGATGGCTGGGCGGTATGCTGACCAACTTCAAGACCATCAGAAGCAGAATCGAGAGACTGAAAGCAATCGAGACCATGTCCGAAGACGGTACCTTCGATGTTCTGCCTAAGAAAGAAGTTATCCAGCTGAAGAAGGAATGGGAAAAGCTGGAGAAGAACCTGGGCGGTATCAAGAACATGACCAGAATCCCGGATGCAATCTTCGTTGTTGACCCTAAGAAGGAAAAGATCTGTGTACAGGAAGCTCATGCACTGGGCATCACACTGATCGGTATCGGCGACACCAACTGCGATCCCGAAGAGCTGGATTACATCATTCCTGGTAACGACGATGCAATCAGAGCCGTTAAACTGATCACTTCCAAGATGGCAGACGCTGTTATCGAAGCAAATCAGGGCGAAGAAGTTTATACCGAAGAAGCAGTTGCACAGGGCGAAGCTTCCGATATCGAAGAAGTAGCTGCTGCAGAAGAGGCATAAATACTTTTTGACAATAGAACCCAATAAACTGATTTTATATGGAGGAAAGTAAAATGGCTGTTACAGCTGCAATGGTAAAAGAGTTAAGAGAAATGACCGGCGCTGGTATGATGGACTGCAAAAAGGCGCTGACCGCAACAGAAGGCGACATGGACGCTGCTGTTGAATTCCTGAGAAAGAACGGACAGGCAAAGGCTGAGAAGAAGGCTGGTCGTATCGCTGCAGAAGGTCTCTGCCGCGTTGCTGTAAAAGACGAAGGCACCGCTGCTGTCGTAGAAGTAAACTCTGAGACAGACTTCGTTGCAAAGAACGAGACATTCCAGGAGTTTGTTCAGACTGTAGCAGATACAGCACTTGCTTCTGGCTTAAATGGTGGTGCAAATGGAGAGGATATCGACGCTCTTCTTGCTACAAACGGACTTAGCGAGCTTCTTGTAGAGAAGACAGCTACAATCGGAGAGAAGTTATCTGTTCGTAGATTTGCAAAGGTTACAGGTGATGTTGTTACTTCTTATATCCATGGTGGTGGAAGAATCGGTGTTATCATTGCAGCAAATGGTGCAACAGACGATGCAGCTAAAGAAGCAATCACAAATATTGCTATGCAGGTTGCAGCTATGAACCCACAGTACATCAGCAGAAACGATATCTCTGATGAAGAGCTTGCAAAGCTTAGAGAGATCACTGTTGACAGTGCATTAAATGATGCTACAACACTTCCAAAGCCTATTCTTAATAAGTTAATTGACAAGGCTATTAACGAGAAGCTTTGGAGCGATGATGATATCAACAACTTCAACGAGCACAAGAACAACATGAACTATGTATGGAACTTCTTATCAGATGCTGCTAAGGCAAAGCTTGGTGAGCTTGCAATGGCAGACAAGGAGTCTATCGTGGCTGAGAAGATGTTCAATGGTTTAGTTGAGGGTCGTGTATCTAAGCAGTTAAAAGAGATTTGTCTCCTTGACCAGACATATGTTAAGGCAGAGGATGGAAAGCAGTCAGTTGCAAAATATCTTGAGTCAGTTTCTAAGGATCTTACAATCACCGAGATGGTTCGTTTCGAGGTAGGTGAGGGTATGGAGAAGAAGCAGGAAGATTTCGCTGCTGAGGTTGCTGCCCAGATGGCTGGAGTCTAAACTGTATCTTTATACTGATTAAACGAATGCTGTTCCGCAAAAGTTTAACTTTTAAACTTTTGCGGAATTTTTTTATCTTTACAAGATATAAAAATATGGTAAAATAGTAAGAGGAAACAAAACCAATCATAACGGGGGACGCATATGGACTCAAAGGATAATGAATTAGCCAGACAGCAGCAAGAGCGTCGCAAACGTGTGAGCCGGATTAAGACAGGTATTATTATGACTATAGCAATATGGATAGCAATATCTATACTTGCCATAGTTGTACTGGGCATCATGGTTGTCAAACTGAATTCGAGAATATACAAGCTTGAGCTTCAGTTAAATACAGCTATATCAAGCACAGTTACCGGTACTGAGTCTGATGATGGTGACATCGCTTCTGATGAAGAAAGCTCTGGCGCAAAAACTCAGGCTGTCGTGAAACAGCTTGAGTCAAAAGACAATGTGTATCATGATGGGGATACAAGAAAGGTATATCTTACCTTTGATTGTATTCCCGGTGATAACACCGGTGCCATTTTAGATGCCCTTGCCAACTGTGGTGTCAAGGCTACCTTCTTTGTCACAGCAGATACCTCCGGTAAATATGGTGATGTTTATAAGCGCATAGTGCAGGACGGACACACTATTGCGATGGCTTCCTACAGTAATTCATACAGTAAAATTTATGAATCAACAGAGGCATTTACCGATGACCTGACACAGATTTCCGATTATATCACCAATCTGACTGGAATAGCACCGGATATTTATCGTTTTCCCGGTGGCAGCATGAACCAGATTAGTAATGTAGACATGGTTGAGCTTGTAAAGATACTCAATTCAAAGCATATCACATACTTTGACTGGAATGTCAATTCTGGTGATACGGCCGACAATTGCAGTGTCGATGATATTGTCAATAATGTCACCTCAGGTATTGCCAAATATGACAATTCAGTTGTGTTATTACATGATGATTCAAACAGATCAACCACGGCAGAGGCTATTGAGCCGCTTGTTGAAAGCATAAAAGCGCAGGGTGCCGAAATATTGCCGATTGATAATAATACATATAAAGTTCAATATATCAAATCAGATACTGTTGGATAAGATAATAAATGGAGGAAATATTCATGGGATTATTCAAAGAATTTAAGGATGATTTTTCTCAGGCTGTAAACGAGCTTGTACCCGGAGATGTACCTGAGAAAGAAGTAGAGCCAAAGGCTCAGACAGCTGACAATCTTGTAGTTGATACTATAGGAGAGAATGTTGACGTTGCATCAGAGCTTTCAAAGCTCGACGGATTACTTGAGCATGTCGAGGAGCAGCCACAGGAGACAACTGTACCAAGACCAACTCCAAGTGAAAATTTTGCAGAGCATACAATCAATACACAAAAAGAGGAGCAGATACCACAAATGAATGATATACCACAGCCAGTAAATACACAGCCAGTAAACAATAACGTTTTATCAGGAGATGTACAGGACGAAACATCAGTCATCACAGCAAGTACTGTACTCACAGGAGATTTACAGTCATCAGGATCATTTGATATTCAGGGAACCATCAACGGAAATGTAATGTGTAACGGCAAGATTGTTGTTACAGGAACAGTCAACGGCAACACAAATTCATCAGAGTTTTTCGCTGATGTAGCTAAGGTTGAGGGTGAAATTGTTTCAACAGGAACTGTAAAGATAGGTGCAGGATCTGTTATCATCGGCAATATCTCAGCATCTTCAGCAGTTATCGCAGGAGCTGTAAAGGGCGATATTGATGTTCAGGGACCTGTTGTAGTAGATACTTCTGCAGTTATCATGGGTAATATCAAGTCACGTTCAGTACAGATTAACAACGGTGCCGTTATCGAGGGCTTCTGTTCTCAGACATACGCTGATATCGATGTTCAGGGACTTTTCGAGGGTAAATAAATATGAGTAGAATATTACTAAAATTAAGTGGTGAAGCACTTGCAGGTGATAAGCACCACGGCTTTGATGAGGCTACAGTCATTGAGGTTGCAAAACAGGTTAAACAGATTGTTGATAATGGTACACAGGTAGGTATTGTTATCGGTGGTGGAAACTTCTGGAGAGGCAGAACGAGTGAGACCATCGACCGCACAAAGGCTGACCAGATTGGTATGCTTGCAACAGTTATGAACTGCATTTATGTATCTGAGATTTTCAGATATGTCGGAATGAAGACGGCTGTTCTTACTCCGTTTGAGTGCGGCAACATGACAAAGCTTTTCTCTAAGGACAGAGCAAACAAGTATTTCGCACATGATATGGTTGTTTTCTTTGCAGGTGGTACAGGTCATCCTTATTTCTCAACAGATACAGCCACGGTGCTTCGTGCAATTGAGATTGAGGCAGATGGTATTTACCTTGCCAAAGCAATTGACGGAGTATATGACAGTGATCCAAAGACCAATCCTGCTGCAAAGAAGTATGATGAGCTTTCAATCGAAGAGGTTGTTGAGAAGAAGCTCGCAGTAGTTGACCTCACAGCGTCTATCATGTGCCTTGAGAACAAGATGCCTATGTATGTATTCGGACTCAATGAGGAAAACAGCATTGTAAATGCTCTTACAGGCAAATTTAACGGTACAAAGGTTACTGTATAGTAAATTGCATATAATGCATATCAGGAGGATAATATGGATTCAAGATTAAACCCTTTCCAGGATAAAATGGAAAAAACATTAAATAATCTCGAGGAAGAGTATGCAGGCATCCGTGCAGGAAGAGCCAATCCACATATTCTTGACAAGCTTCGTGTAGATTATTACGGCACACCTTCACCAATTCAGAGTGTAGCCAATGTAAGTGTTCCAGAGCCTAGAATGATTCAGATTCAGCCATGGGAGGCTTCTATGGTTAAGGAGATTGAGAAAGCAATAAACTGCTCTGACATCGGAATTAATCCTACAAACGACGGAAAGCTTATCAGACTTGTTTTCCCTGAGCTTACAGAGGAGAGACGTAAAGATCTTGCAAAGGACATCAAGAAAAAGGGTGAGGAAGCTAAGGTTGCTGTCCGCAATATCAGAAGGGATGCAATCGACAGCATCAAGAAGACCGGCAAAGAGGAAGGCATTTCAGAGGATGAGATTAAAGGCCTCGAGGATGACGCTCAAAAGCTTACCGACAAGTTTGTCGCAAAGGTTGACGCTGCGGTTGATGCAAAATGTAAAGAGATACTTACTGTATAGTATTTATATCACGTATACAAACAAGGGACATGTTATTCGTGTCCCTTATTTGCTTATTCTCGGTTTTACTGTTCACACTTAACTGTGTGACCAGCAAATAAATGATGCGTCATGATTGTAAATATATAATATGCATAAATGAAAGGAAATAAAATATGAGTACTCCGGAACATATAGCAATCATTCTGGACGGAAACGGTCGCTGGGCCAAAAGTAAGGGTATGCCAAGAAACTACGGTCATACAGTAGGAGCCAAAAATGTTGAGAATATATGTAAGGCTGCAAACGACCTCGGCGTTAAATATCTGACACTTTATGCCTTTTCCACTGAAAACTGGAACCGCCCTGAGTCTGAGGTTGCTGCACTAATGAAGCTTCTTGAAAGCTATCTTAAAAACTGCATAAAGACTGCCAATAAAAACAATATGCGTGTGCGCGTAATTGGTGAGATAAGCAGGCTTTCAGAGAATTTTCAGGAGAAAATAAGAAACCTTGAAGAAGTTTCATCAGTAAATACGGGGCTTAACCTGACAATTGCAATTAATTACGGAAGCAGAGATGAGATGATACGTGCTGTAAAGCATATGATAGCTGACCATGATGCCGGAAAGCTTTCAGCTGACGATATAGATGCAGATACCTTCTCATCATATCTTGATACAAAAGAGCTTCCGGATCCTGATTTACTCATCCGCACAAGTGGTGAGCAGCGCCTGTCAAACTACCTGCTCTGGCAGCTTGCATACGCTGAGTTTTATTTTACAGATGTTCCGTGGCCTGCATTTGATAAAAATGAACTCAAAAAGGCTATAGATGCATATAATAAAAGAGACCGTCGCTTTGGTGGATTAAAAGAAACGAACGACACGGAGGATAAATAATGTTTAAGACAAGACTGCTTAGTGGTATAGTTCTTGTAATTGCCGCTATATTTCTTATAGTAACAGGAAACGAAGTGCTTCTTTTTTCAACACTTCTGATTTCGTGTATAGGTATGTTTGAGCTTTTCAGGGTGTTTAAATTTGAAAAATCGCTCTTATCGGTTGTACCGTATATTGCTTTGATTTTATTTTACATCAACTTAAGGTGGAGATTCATACCTGATGTAATGATGCTTTTCATGGGCTTTCTTATCGTACTGATGTTCGTGTATGTGCTTTCATACCCGAAATATGATGCAAAGCAGCTCATGGCAGCCTTTTTTGGTATGTTTTATGTAGGAACAATGCTCTCATATGTCTACCAGATACGTACACTCAACAACGGACTTTACCTTGCCTTCTTGGTATTTTTATGCTCTTGGGGCTGTGATACATGCGCCTACTGCGTCGGAGTGCTGATTGGAAAGCACAAAATGGCACCAAAGCTTTCACCAAAGAAGTCTATAGAGGGTGCAGTAGGTGGTGTGCTCGGCAGTGCGCTTCTTACAGCCTTATACTGCTTTATATTTAGAAATCATATGAATATAGACGGCACAGAGATTGCTATACTTGCTGTTATAGCTGCTGTTGCAGGCCTTATTTCAATGGTTGGAGATTTGTGCGCATCAGCCATAAAGCGTAATTATGATATCAAGGATTACGGACATCTGATACCCGGACATGGTGGTATTTTAGACCGCTTTGACAGCATGATTATCACAGCACCAATCATTTATTATCTGGCTAGCTTCTTTTTAAGTTAAAAAGTAACATTTAAGAACCATTGAAACAAAAAGCTAAGGTAACTATTCAGAACCACTGAGAAAAATATAAATCGAGGAATTATCATGAAAAAAATATCAATACTTGGTTCAACCGGCTCTATCGGAACACAAACACTTGATGTGATAAGAGAGCATGGTGATATGCAGGTTGTGGCACTTTCCTGTGGCAGAAATCTCTCCCTTATAGAGAAACAGGCAAGGGAATTTAAGCCACAGTTTGTCAGTGTAAGTGATGAAAACGATGCCAAAAAGCTTCGCACAAGCCTTGCGGATACTGATATCGAAGTAGGCTATGGCATGGACGGTCTCATTAGATGTGCCACCATTGAGCCTTGCGATATAGTTGTAACTGCAATTGTCGGTATGCTTGGCATTCGTCCTACAATTGCCGCCATCAAGGCAAAAAAGATCATCGCACTCGCAAATAAGGAGACCCTCGTTACAGCGGGCCATATCATTATCCCGCTTGCGAAAGAGTATGGTGTGTCCATTCTTCCGGTGGACAGTGAGCACAGTGCCATCTTCCAGTCACTGCAGGGAAATTCTATGAATCCGATTAAAAAGATTCTTCTGACAGCATCCGGAGGTCCGTTCAGAGGCAGAAAGCTCTCTGAGCTTGAAGGTATAAGGGTGGAGGACGCACTAAAGCATCCTAACTGGTCAATGGGTCAAAAAATCACTATTGATTCATCAACCATGGTCAATAAAGGGCTTGAGGTGATTGAAGCAAAATGGCTTTTTGATGTCGATTTGTCGCAGATTCAGGTTGTAGTGCATCCTCAGAGTGTCATTCACTCGGCTGTTGAGTATGCGGATGGAGCAGTTATAGCACAGCTTGGTACTCCTGATATGCGTATACCTATACAGTATGCACTGTATTATCCAAGCAGACCGGCTCTTTCAGGTGACAGGCTTGATCTCTTTAAGCTTAAGGATCTGACCTTTGAGGCCCCGGATCTTGATACCTTTAAAGGGCTTGCTCTCGCCATGAAGGCTGCAAGGGCAGGAGGCAATATTCCTACGGCCTTCAATGCTGCAAACGAGAGAGCAGTGGCACTGTTTTTGAATAAAAAGATTAAATATCTGGAAATAATCGATATAATCGAGGCATGTATGGAGAATGCATCATTTATTGAAAATCCTTCAGTGGATGAGATACTTGATACAGAGCAGTGCGCATATGACTATATCAGTAAAAGGTGGTAATTTTGAACATTATTAGTATTATTATTGCAATCATATTATTTAGCATCATAGTAATTTTTCACGAGCTCGGACATTTCTGGCTTGCTAAAGCAAATGGCATAAAGGTCAATGAATTTTGTCTGGGACTTGGACCAACGCTATTTGGAATTACAAAGGGAGAGACAAAATATTCCATTAAGCTGTTGCCCTTTGGCGGCGTATTTTTAAGCGTTCCGTCCTGTGTGCTGTTTTTGGTGCTGTCAGCAGGAAGCCTGTTTTTATTGTGGATGCTGCAGGGAAAGACGGCATTGCGGCAAAAAGGATGAGCAGAGAAGAAGTTAAGATTAGCTGGTGACGGCGCCTGCATTGCGACGAGAAGAGGATCCTTTGTGAGATGCGCTGACCAAAAAGAGCGAGGAAGCTATACGATACAGCTTCCTCGCTCTTTTATGACAATGGAAGGTTCACGGAGCGTGCATTCTATAACAGGACAAATACGCAGCCGCTTATCCTTATTCATGACAATAGAATGCTCGCAAAGCGTACATTCTATTGTTTACAGCAGCTGGATTCCGTGGGCTTCCGCTTCTTTGCGGATTTCCTCTGGCCAGATGGAGCACTGTACTTCTCCGATGTGCGCCTTGCGCAGGAAGAACATACAGATACGGGACTGACCGATACCGCCGCCGATGGTGTAAGGCAGCTCTTCGTTGAGGATTGCTTTCTGGAACGGAAGTTCTGCGCGTTCGGGGCAGCCGGCTTTTTCCAGCTGGGACAGCAGGGCCTCTTTGTCCACGCGGATACCCATAGAGGACAGCTCCAGGGCGATGTCCAGAACAGGATAGTAAACAAGGATGTCGGCGTTTAATGCCCAGTCATCGTAGTCGGGTGCACGGCCGTCGTGGGGCTCGCCGTTTTCGAGCTTATCGCCGATCTGCATGATACAGACAGCGCCCTTTGCTTTGGTGATGAAATATTCACGCTCCTTGGGCGTGTTGTCCGGGAACATGTCTGCAAGCTCCTGGGTGGTGATGAAGTACACGTCCCGGTCCGGCTTGAAGGTCAGGGCAGGGAAGGCGTTGCGCAGGGCAGCGGAGGTGTCGCAGATGGCGCCCACGATGTCGCGCACCGTCTCCTTCAGGTACAGCACGTTCCGGTCTTTGGGAGAGATATGCTTCTCCCAGTCCCACTGGTCCACATAGATGGAGTGGAGGTTGTCCACCTCCTCGTCCCGCCGGATGGCGTTCATGTTGGTGTAGAGGCCCGTTCCCTCGGGGAACTCGTACCGCTTCAGGGCCAGGCGCTTCCATTTGGCCAGGGAGTGG
>ENA-OPBX01001606-OPBX01001606.1-human-gut-metagenome-genome-assembly--contig:-NODE-1606-length-11022-cov-3.804504_pt1 | contig 11022 bp, 8 predicted proteins | sample MGYA00241075_ERZ501466 | MGnify/ENA primary metagenome ERZ501466 (study PRJEB25962, sample SAMEA2042633) | human gut metagenome | biome: human gut; feature: human-associated habitat; material: faeces...
CAGAACTCGGCTTACAGACCGACCCGTTCTATGATTTTAAGGAGTAATCGTTATGCTTGTGAATATGCGAAATCTGCTTTCAGACGCGCAAAAGGGGAATTACGCCGTAGGTTCGTTTTCCGTTGCCAATATGGAAATGGTGCTCGGCGTGCTGAAAGCGGCAGAGGAACTCTGCGCTCCTGTCATTCTTCAGATCGCGGAGGTGCGGCTCAAACAGTCGCCGCTGGAACTGATCGGCCCGCTGATGGTTGCGGCTGCAAAACATGCAAAAACGCCCGTTGCCGTTCATTTTGACCACGGAAAAACGGAAAAGAAGATTCGCACGGCGCTTGAACTCGGTTTCACTTCCGTTATGTTTGACGGAAGCCATCTGCCGCTGGAGGAGAATATAGCCGAAACGAAAAAAATTGTTTCCATGGCAAAGCAATACGGCGCCGCCACGGAGGCGGAGATCGGCTGTGTGGGCGGCTCTGAGGACGGCAGTGAGGATATTGCAATCAACTGCACCAAACCGGCTGACGCTGTTCGGTTTGCGGCTGAAACGGCTGTGGACGCGCTTGCCGTTGCAATCGGCAACGCACACGGCAATTATAAATCCACGCCGAAACTCCGCTTTGATATTTTGGAAGAATGCGCGAAAAAAGTCCGCGCGCCTCTTGTTTTGCACGGCGGCACGGGGATTAGCCCGGAGGATTTCAGACGCTGCGCAAAAACGGGCATAAAAAAGATAAATATCGCCACGGCAACCTTTGATTCGGTTGAAAAATCCGTGCGTGATTGCTATAATGATAAGCAGATCAGCGGGTATTATGATCTGCAGGCAGCGGAAGTTGAGGGCGCTTATCAAAACGCAAAACGCCACATCCTGATCTTCGGCACAGAGCATAAAGCGTAATCACAGATCTTCGGCAAGGGAAATGCAAAACACCTCAAACGGTCTGCGTTAGGCAGGTGCTGTTTTCCAAATCTTGCAAGTTTTTAAGGAGTAAAAATTATGAAATACATAGAATTTGATATGACAAAACCTATAGATTTTATCCCTGTTGGCAGAATTGCAATCGATTTTAACCCAACGGATATGTATATGCCGCTTTCCGAATCCTCCAATTTCAATAAATATGTTGGCGGTTCACCGGCAAATATCGCCGTCGGCTTAGCTCGTCTCGGCTGCAAAGTTGGCTTTTTGGGCTGTGTTTCTGATGATCAGTTCGGCGATTTCGTTGTGGATTATTTTGAAAAAGAGGGGATTGATACCAGCCACGTTACCCGCGCCAAGAACGGCGAAAAGATCGGGCTCACCTTTACGGAGATCCTTTCCAAAGAGGAATCCTCTATTCTTATGTACCGTGATAACGTTGCCGATTTCTGCCTTGATCCGGCGGATGTGGACGAGGAATATGTGAAAAGCGCTAAGGCGATCGTGATCAGCGGCACGGCGCTTGCAAAAAGCCCCAGCAGAGAAGCATGCTTTAAAGCGATGATGCTTGCCAAAAAGAATAATACCAGAATCATCTTTGATATTGATTACCGGGAATATACCTGGAAGTCCAAGGATGAGATCGCTGTTTATTACAGCCTTGCCGCGCAGTATGCGGATATCATTATGGGCTCGCGCGAAGAATTTGATCTTACAGAGGGTATTGTTGGCGTAAAAGCGTCGGATAAGGAGTCTGCGCAGTACTGGCAGTCCTTCGGCGCGTCCATCTGCGTGATCAAGCACGGCAAAGAAGGCTCAACCGCCTATACGAATGACGGTAAATATTATACGATTAAACCGTTCCCGGCGGTTGTGCTTAAAGGCTTCGGCGGCGGTGACGGTTACGGTTCCGCTTTCCTTTATAGTCTGCTTCAGGGCAAGGAAATCATAGACGCGCTGGAATTCGGTTCCGCCTCTGCGTCGATCCTGATCTCGGCACACAGCTGTTCAGACGCAATGCCGTCTGCAAAACAGGTGGAACTCTTTATTAAGGATAGCAAGGAAAAATACGGCGAAATGGTTGCCAGAGCATAAAAAGGTTAAATCATTTATATCAAGCGGCTCGGATTGTTCTTTCCGGGTCGCTTTGCTTGTTTGTCAACCGGCAGCGGAAATTCTTCGGTCATGCGCTAAGCTTCTTTGAATCGGAAGTCAGGGAGGAACTGTATCTTCCTTCCGGATTGCTTTACGCAAAGTGAACAGAATCGAGTATATTGGATATATGCACATAGGTTTATACTCGGCAGGCGATAGAGAAAATCCGCACACCAGCCTGTTTCTGAATAAGCATTTTGCCCGGCAAAGAGCGGTCAGGAAGATCTAATCGCAGGTTTGGGGGCGTAAGAATATCTTGATGCATGAAATAAAAAAGGAACCAAAAGATCCCGCGACCTATGGCCGCGGGATCTAACACTTTTCATGCTTATTAAATCTGAATGATCAGCCGTTGAGGATCGCAAAGTTTTCTTTGTTGGATTTATAAAGGTTTTTGAAAACTTTGTAATTTCTGTCATAAACGGCTTTGGTTTCCTTACTGGGGTGATACGTGTATTTTGCCGGGATCAGCGTTTTAACATGCTGCAGATCGGGGATCAGGCCAAGACCAACGGCAATGCACGCCGCTGCGCCGACCGCGCCCACATTCTGCGGGCTGTCTACCACTTCTATATCCCTTTGCAGGATATCGGAAAGGATCTGGCAGGTGACTGCGCCAAGCGCGCCGCCGCCGCAGAAACGGATCGGGTTGGATATGCTGACTTCTTTTTTGATATCCTGCCGTTCCAGCATCCAGCGCATATGGAAACAGATGCCCTCCACAACGGCGCGGATCAGTTCGGTTTTGCCGGTTTCTATTTTTATGTTAAAGAACATTCCGGCAGCGTTTGGGTCTTCAAACGGGCATCTGTTGCCGTGCAGCCACGGTGTAAAGATTGTTCCGTTAGAACCGGCTGGGATCTGATCTATCACTTCTTCCATATAATCGTAAAGGTTAATATTGAGCGCCTCAACCGAATCGGAAATGTTCTTATCCTGAAGATATACGCCGATATCATCCAGCGCAAGGTGATCTTTTACCCACTCCACGCATTTGTTTGAGGTTTCCAGTTCGCCGAAATAATTGTATGTTTTCGGATCGGCGCCCACAATGGCAGCCATCATTGCGCTGGCGTCTACAACCTGCCTGTCAACGATGGTGCCTACCCGGATGTGCCGCTGTAGATATGCGTGTCTCCCACTTCCGTGCAGCCGGCGCCAACGCCGATCAGAGAGGCGTCTCCGCCGCCGCCGAATACGGCAGTGCCGGGAGCAAGGCCAAGCTCCGCTGCCGCTTTTTCTGTTACTTCGCCTACTTTTTCGGTGCATTCTTTAATCTTCGGCAGGTGTTTGATATCTACCCCCACCATATCGCAGATTGGTTTGCACCAGCCCTCGTGGCCTTTTCTTGTGTCATAGAGCAGGGTGGCAAAAGCGCTGTCTCTTGTCATAACAAATTCTCCGCTTGCGCGGCAGATCAGATATTCTTTTACGTCCAGCCATTTGTATACTTTATTAAAGATTTCCGGCTCGTGCGCTTCTACCCATTTGTATTTCCAGATCGGGTCTTTAACGGAAGAACTTACGGCGCCGGTATATCTCAGATATTTCAGCAGTTTCGTAACTTCCGCGCCGGCGATCTTAAAACCATGCGCAATGCCGTTTTTCAGTTCTTCACGCGCTCTCTGATCCATATAGCTCATCGGGTTGCGCACGCAGTTGCCTTCCTTGTCAACCAGCACAAGACCCTGCATCTGCGAGCAGAAAGAAATGCCATCGATCTGCTCTTTTTTTATGTACGGCACTTTTTCAAACACGGTTTTTGTGGTTACGCACATGGCGTTCCACCATTCGTCCGCATTCTGTTCCGCGCCGCCTTTTACGCCTACTTCATCGTCTACATACAATCCGTAGCCGAGTGAAGAGGAACCTAGAATCTTCATCTCTTTGTCAATCTCGATCAGGCAGGTTTTGATTCCTGTGGTGCCAATGTCATAAGTAATAACGTATTTTGCCATTTTGTTCCAAGCCTTTCCGCAAAAATATTCTCCGCTTACAGCAGATGTTAAGCCCTACTCTTTAGAAAAAGTAAATGCCGATTCAATAAATTTTAAAAGTTGGTTTACGATCTCGTCGTCATTCAGTTCGTCAATATTTACGCCCGTGTAGATGGAAAGCCTTTCCATGTAATATTCGCATGTAAACGAAAATTGCAGCATCAAAAGCAGATTGTCAAGGAAAAAGGCAAACAGCCGCGGATTCAGGTCCTGCCGCACATCGCCGCTTGCAAGCGCCTGCGCGATCGCGGTGATATAGATGCGGCTTGTCTGCCCCTCTATTTCCCGTGCGTAGGCAACGGCGCGTTCGCCGTCTTTTTCCGCGGTAATCTCATTATAAAGCTTTATATAGTTTTTGTATTCTCTGGAAAGTTCACAGGTTGCCCTGATCACCATTTCCGCTTTTTTCAGAAGTTTGTTGTTGCTTTTCATGATCTCTTCCAGAGTTTCACGCAGGATCACCATTCCCATTGAAATACATTCAAGAAACAGATCCTCTTTCGTTGCAAAATATTTATACATAAGGCCTATGCTTATGCCCACGTTTTTTGCAATGATGTTTATATTTGCGTTTTTATAACCCTTGGAGGAGAATTCTTCAATGGCGATTTCCAGTATTTCCTTCTGGCGTTTTTCGGAAAGTTTTTCAAACGCCTCTTTATGATATGTGCCTGCCATTTTATTAAATTTTGTATGTTTGCACAAAGCATTTGCTTTTTGATTGTGCAACACACACAAATCCTCCCGCCTATCTAAGAATATATTGTAAATATACTAACACGAATTTATGAATCTTGCAAGAATTTGAACAAATTTTCACAAAAAAAATAGAATTGAGGTTTGACAAATCATTAAAAAGTGATATACTTAAATAGTAATTTGTGTGAGTAATCGCTCACGTCTAAAAAGGTGAGCAACCGCTCACAATGCATTTTTTAAGGAGGAATTTATAAATGGATACAAGATTCGCCATCACAGAGTATCCTGATGCAGCCGTGCTTACAGCTCAGCTGGACGCGCTCATCAAAAAGCCAATCTATTCTATCAGCAGAAAGGCCCTTAAAGAATATGAGGATGAATATTTTGCCAAGAAGTGCAAAAAGTCTAAGGAAATGATCGAAGAAGCCAAAACAATCATTCCCGGCGGCGTGCAGCATAACCTTGCTTTCAACTATCCTTTCCCGATCGTAATGGTAAAGGCAAAAGGCAACAGACTCTATGATATTGACGGTAATGAGTATTTTGACTTCCTGCAGGCAGGCGGCCCCACCATTATCGGTTCCAATGATGATGTTGTTAAAAATAAAGTTATAGAACTTCTGGAGGATTGCGGCCCTTCAACAGGTCTTTTCCATCCGTATGAATACAAACTTGCCAAGAAAATCTCCGAATGCGTGCCTTCTGTAGAGATGTTCCGTATGCTCGGCTCCGGCACAGAGGCCTGCATGTGCGCAGTTCGTGTTGCCCGTCTTGCCACCCGTCATAAGAATATCATTAAAATGGGCGGCGCCTACCACGGCTGGTCAGATCAGCTTGCGTGGGGCATGCGTGTTCCCGGAACAATGAACACACAATCACACGGTGTTCCGCTTTTCGTTTTCAAGCACACGCAGGAATTCTTCCCGAATGATCTGAAGAGCCTGGAAAGAAAACTGATCCTCAACAAATTCCGCGGCGGCACTGCGGCTGTATTCATTGAGCCGTGCGGCCCTGAATCCGCAACCCGTCCGGTTGATAAAGACTTCCCGAAGGGCGTTCAGGCGCTCTGCCGCAAATACGGCGCGCTGCTTGTTTGTGATGAGGTTGTTACAGGTTTCCGTATCGGCCTTTCCGGTGCGCAGGGTTATTATGGCATTGATCCCGATATCACGATCTTCGGCAAGATCATTGCCGGCGGTTATCCGGGCGCAGGCGGCATAGGCGGCCACAAAGAAGTTATGAAGTACCTCGGCGCAGGTCTGGATAAAACAGAAGGCAAGAAGATACATAAGGCAATGTGCGGCGGCACAATGGCTGCTACGCCGATCTCCTGCTGCGCGGGTTATACCGTAATCTGCGAGATTGAAAAGAGAAACGCTTGCCAGAAAGCCGGCCAGATGGCAGACCGTCTTGTAAAAGGCATTAACGAATCCATCAAGAAGCATGATCTTCCGTTCGTATGCTACAATATCGGTTCTATCTGCCACCTGCATACGGTTGCCACTATGCACTTCAGAGTTGATCTGAGAAGGCCGTGGACCATTCCGTATGTTCTGAAGCAGACAAGTATCCGTCAAACAGAAATGCAGTATATGGGCGCTGCTTATATGGCTGAAGGCCTTGTAACGCTTGCCGGTTCACGTCTTTATACTTCCGCCGCTTACACGGAAGAGGACATTGACGAATGTGTTCGTCGTTTTGACAAAGTTCTTTCCAAGTGCGAAAAAATCGATTATTAATTAAATGATCCTAAGGGCGGTTTACGGCTGTTTACCGCCCTTATCGGCTTTTAAAGAATATTATGTAAATACGGCTTTTCCAAGTCGTATTTTGCGTTCACTTCTTTTAAGGGGAAAGGAATACTATGGCTTACGAAATTGAAGAAGCAAAAAAACTTGTAATCGAAGCCGGTAAAAAACTGATTGAAACCGGCCTTATCGCGCGCACCTGGGGCAATGTTTCCGCGCGTATATCAGATACTCAGTTTGTGATCACACCGTCCGGCAGAGCTTATGAAACGCTTACACCGGATGAACTGGTTGTTGTTAATATTGAGGATTGCTCCTATGAAGGGGATATCAAACCATCTTCCGAAAAAGGCGTTCACGCCGCGGCTTACAGGCATCATCCCACCGTTGATTTTGTGATTCATACCCATCAGAAATATGCTACGATCGTCAGCATTACGGGTATGGAGATCAGAAATGTGTATAAGGATCTCAGGCCTGTTCTCGGCGATAAGGTTCCTGTTGCCGATTATGCGATGTCCACAACGGAATCCCTGCGCAAAAAGGTTGAGATGTGCATTATGATGAACCCCGCGGCAAGAGCAATCATGCTGATGCACCACGGCACGCTTTGTATGGGCGATTCCTATGAGCACGCTTTTGAACTTGCGGATAAACTTGAGGAATGCTGTAAACGCGTGATCAAGGACAATTATATGCGCTATTCCTGGGCGGATAAATACAGCGAAGCGGATAAACTCAATTATTATCTGAATAAAGTTAAGGCGGGCAGCATGCCGGAATCCATCTGCGATCTTGGCTCATCCGTAAGAAACGGAAATATGTTTACGCTTACGGTTGGCGGTGAAACGGTGGATGTGGATCTGGAGACCTGCCTCGGTATCAACGGCATTGCGCCGAAATGCGCAAAGATCCATAAGGCAATCTATGATCATCAGAATGTTTCTATCATTAAGCATATTACAGATCCATATGCCGTTGCTTATTCCTGCACGGGCGAGGATATGCTGCCTATGATCGATGATTTTGCCCAGATCGTTGGCGTTGATGTTAAAAACTGCGCGTGGATAGACGGCGATACGGATGAATGCGCCGCAAAGATCGGCAAAGCCGCATCTGGCAGAAACGCAGTTATTATTGACGGAAACGGCGCGCTTGTTTTCGGTAATAATGAGGGCGATATGCAGGCGCTGGAGATCATTATGGATAAGGGCTGTGAAGCCGCTGTGGATGTGAATATCTTTAACCGCGAGCATTATGTTCCCAAAATGGAATGTTTCCTTATGCGTACGGTATATCTTGCCAAATATTCTAAGCAGATCAATAAATGATCCGCATCTCGGAAAATATTGTAAAAATTATACAGTTTGATCGTTTTGCAAATTGAAATTTTGGGCGGTCTGTGGTATAATAAAATCAATATGAGGGAGTAATTCCGCACTTCTTGTGTGCGCTAAATCAACATCATGCTTTTTAAGCTGGTTTAGTTTTAAAGAATGAGACTCGTATATGGTAGGAATACTATATACGAGTTTTTTTACTTTTACCCCCCCTCATTTGCGTGTCTCTGCCGGCTGCCGCAGAAGCGCATCGTATTTTCGGCAGCCGGAAAGGCTTGTGAATCAAATGAAAGAATATCTGCAGGATTGCAAAGTTGTTTTAAACGAGCAAAAAAGTTCCGTAGACGGGCTTTCTGCGGATGAAGCACAAAAACGTCTTGCGGAAAACGGCAGAAACAAATTGCAGGAAGGCAAAAAGGAATCCCTGCTGCACCGGTTTATCATGGAGTTTACGGATCCCATGACGATCATTCTGATCGTTGCCGCCGTTGTTTCGGCGATCACTTCCGCTTATGAGAAAGAATTTCCGGCGGATGTGATTATCATCCTGCTTGTTGTTTTGATCAACGCCGTGCTCGGCGTATATCAGGAAACAAAAGCGGAAAAGGCAATCGATGCCTTGCAGGAGATCGCCGCGGCTAAGAGCAAAGTTAAGCGCGGAGGAAAACTGCAGATCGTTCCGTCAGAAGAACTGGTAACCGGCGATGTTGTGGTTTTGGAAGCGGGAGACAGCGTCCCGGCGGACTGCCGCATCCTGAACTGTGCCTCCATGAAGATCGAGGAATCGGCGCTGACCGGTGAGTCCGTACCCGTTGATAAGCAGTCTGAAACGCTGCCGGACGAAGGGGAAGTTCCGCTCGGCGACCGTAAAAATATGTGCTATATGGGTTCGAATGTGGTTTACGGGCACGGCGAGGCAGTCGTGACCGCAACAGGCATGAATACGGAAATGGGCAAGATTGCCGGGGCGCTGAATGACGCGAAAGAGGGAGAAACACCGCTGCAAATCAAACTCAATCAGCTTTCCAAGGTGCTATCCTATCTGGTGCTCGGCATCTGTGTTTTTATCTTCGTTCTGGATATTATCCGTAATATCACCAGCGGTCAGGCGCTGACTTTTGATACAATGCTGGATACCTTTATGGTAGCCGTTTCGCTTGCTGTTGCCGCCATTCCGGAGGGCCTTGCAACGGTTGTTACCATCGTGCTTTCCATCGGCGTAACAAAAATGAGCAAGCGCAACGCCGTGGTGCGCCGCCTTACCGCGGTTGAAACGCTCGGCTGCACACAGATTATCTGTTCAGATAAAACGGGTACGCTTACGCAGAATAAGATGACCGTTACCGATTTTAAGGGCGACAGCGAAAAACTGATCGCGCAGGCCATGGCGCTCTGTTCGGATGCCGTTTTGGAAGACGGCGTTGTCAAAGGCGAGCCGACGGAGGCTGCGCTCGTGGAATGGGCAAAAAAACTGGAACTGCCGAAAAATGAACTGGAATTGGAATTTCCGCGTGTTGCTGAGGCGCCGTTTGACTCAGAAAGAAAAATGATGTCCACCGTTCATTCTTCGCTCAATAAAGGATATATCCAGTATACAAAAGGCGCCCCCGATGTGGTGCTCAGTGTGTGTGATCAGGCGCTCATCAACGGCAGAAGAGTGCCGATGACGGAGGAAGTGAAAAACCGGATCCTGGCTCAAAACAAGGAAATGGCGGATAAGGCGCTGCGCGTGCTTGCCGTTGCCATGAAGGCATATCCTAAGATGCCGGAGGATGCGTCTGCCGCTTCCCTTGAAAGCGGCTTGTGTTTCATTGGTCTTGCCGGCATGATCGACCCGGTGCGCCCGGAGGCGGTGGACGCCATTAAAGAGGCGCAGGAGGCAGGTATTCGGCCTATCATGATCACCGGCGACCATAAGGATACTGCGGTTGCCATAGCCAAAGAACTTGGTATCGCAACGGATGCATCCCAGGCGATCACGGGCGTGGAACTCAATTCCATATCTGATGAACAGCTTGAAAAGGATATTGAAAAATACAGCGTATATGCGCGTGTTCAGCCGGAACATAAAGTAAGAATTGTAAATGCGTGGCGCAAAAACGGCAAAGTAACGGCGATGACGGGCGACGGCGTCAATGACGCGCCCTCCATCAAAAATGCTGATATCGGCATCGGTATGGGCATAACGGGCACCGATGTTACTAAGAATGTTGCCGATATGGTGCTTGCGGACGATAATTTTGCCACGATCGTTTCCGCCGTGGAAGAGGGCAGAAGAATCTATGATAATATCAGAAAATCCATTCAGTTTCTGCTGTCTTCCAACCTTTCGGAAGTGCTTACGATATTCATCGCCACGCTTGCAGGCTTTGTGGTTCTGGAACCTGTGCACCTGCTTTGGATCAATCTGATCACAGATTCTTTCCCTGCAATGGCGCTGGGCGTGGAAAAGGGCGAGCCGGATATTATGAAACGCGCCCCCAGAAACAGTAAGGACGGCATTTTTGCCGGCGGTATGGGTATTGACGTGGTTTGGCAGGGTCTGATGGTCTCCGTGGTTACCTTGCTTGCGTATTACGCGGGTATGCATCTTGCGCACGGAACGGATGAATTTGTGCACCAAAACGGAATGACTATGGCTTTTCTGACCCTTTCTCTGGCGGAGATCTTCCATTCGTTCAATATGCGTGCAAGGCGTGAATCCATATTCCGGTTAAAAACGCATAATAAATTCCTTTACGGCGCTATGGCACTAAGTCTTGTGCTCACAACGCTTGTGATCTATGTGCCGTTTCTTTCGAATGCGTTTGATTTTGCTGCGATCTCCGCGCTGGAATATCTGATCTCCATTCTGCTTGCCTTTATGGTGATTCCAATTGTGGAACTGGTAAAACTGATCCAAAGATCTACAGAAAAACGCAGATCGCAAAAATAACCGATTTTGTTCCCCCTCCTGAAAACGGCGGGGGAACTTTTTATGCCTTGCGAATGCGTTTTAAAATTTTTCTTTATATTTTAAATTATATATGCTATTATATATGGTGGTGATTTATGTTGGCGCTGAAAAAGAACGATGAAATCAAATTGAATATTGATTCCGTAACACCGCTCGGCAGCGCTGTCGGCAGGCATGAAGGCATGGCGGTTTTTGTAAGAAACGCCGTTCC
>ENA-OPBX01001609-OPBX01001609.1-human-gut-metagenome-genome-assembly--contig:-NODE-1609-length-10994-cov-3.205229_pt1 | contig 10994 bp, 6 predicted proteins | sample MGYA00241075_ERZ501466 | MGnify/ENA primary metagenome ERZ501466 (study PRJEB25962, sample SAMEA2042633) | human gut metagenome | biome: human gut; feature: human-associated habitat; material: faeces...
ACTATTATTATACGCTATTTCTCGTCAAAAATCAACCATTTGTTGTGACAGAGCCAAACGAAAAAAGAACGGCACAACCTGCACCGTGCCCGCACCCAGCTCAGGCTGGTGGAAAGCATGGAAGAGCAAATGCCCGAAATGGAAGAATGCGTCCGGAAATGCTTCCAGACTGTTAACGGCTGAGAGGGTATGACCGGCATTACCCCAATTTTATGATAGTACCGGAACGCGGGCTGGTGCTATACTGCGGGGCATGTTAAAAAATATTTCTCCCCTCATCAGCCCTTCCCTGCTGAAAATTCTTGCGGAAATGGGGCATGGCGACGAAATCGTCTTTTCAGACGCCCACTTCCCCGGCCATACCTTCAACCCTACGGTGCTGAGGGCGGACGGCCTGGGGGCGGATGCCCTGCTGGCAGCCGTCATTCCCCTCTTCGAACTGGATGCCTACGCAACGCCCGTCATCATGATGGCCCCGGTTCCGGGGGACTCTCTGGACCCTGCGGTGGAAGCCAAATACCGCAAGGCGCTGAACTATGACGGGGAAATTGAGCAAATGGAGCGCTACGCTTTTTATGAACGGGCCAAAAAGGCCTATGCCGTCGTCATTACCGGTGAAACGGCCAAATACGGCAACATCATCCTGAAAAAAGGCGTTACCCCTCTTTCCTGACCATTGGCCGCCAGACAAACCTTCCATGCAGTACGATTTTGACGAAGTAATTGAGCGACGCGGCACCGGAGCCCTGAAATATGAAGCGCTGCTTCCCCGCTGGGGCCGGGACGACCTGATTCCCCTGTGGGTGGCGGACATGGACTTCAGGACGCCCCCCTTCATCATGGAAGCTATCCGCCGCCGCTGCGAGCACGAAATCCTGGGATATACCGTCAAGCCCCGCGCTTTCTTTGAAGCCATCAGGGACTGGGTGGACCGACGCCACGGGTGGAAGGTGAACGCCTCGGAAATAGGCTTCGCTCCGGGCATTGTTCCCGGCATTTCCAGCGCCATCCAATGCTTTACGGAACCGGGGGACAAAATCATGATCCAGCCTCCGGTGTACCACCCCTTTGCCATGATCATCCGGGAAAACGGCCGGGAAATCGTCAACAATCCCCTCATTCTGGAAAACGGCCGCTACCGCATGGACTTCAACCACATGCAGGAAGCCGTGCGTGGCTGCCGCATGTTCATCCTGTGCAATCCCCACAACCCCGGAGGCCGCGTATGGAGTCCGGGGGAATTGCGCCGCGTGGCTGAAATCTGTACGGCAAACGGCACGCTGGTCGTTTCTGATGAAATCCATGCGGATCTGACCCTTCCCGGCCACAGGCACACCGTATTCGCCACTGTTTCCGAACAGGCCCGCATGAACTCCGTCACCTACATGGCGCCCAGCAAGACCTTCAACGTGCCCGGCCTGGGCAGTTCCTACGTGATTTGCCAGAATCCGGACCTGTTCGCGAAATACCAGGACTTTGTCAGCGGCAGGGAGCTTGCGGAAGGGCACGTTTTCGCGTACGACGGGCTCATCAGCGCCTATTCAGGCCCGGAAGGGGAGGAATGGCTGGCCCAGGCGCTGGACTACATTCAGGAAAACATCCGCTTCATTGACGCGGAACTGCGCCGCCGCATGCCAAAAATCAAGGCCATCATGCCGGATGCCTCCTACCTGGTATTTCTGGACTGCCGGGAAATGAATCTTTCCCAGAAGGAACTGGTGGAATTTTTTGTGGACGGAGCGCGCCTGGCTCTCAACGACGGTTCCATCTTCGGCAAGGAAGGGGAAGGCTTCATGCGCCTGAACGCGGGCTGTCCCCGCTCCATTCTGGAAAGGGCGCTCAGCCAGCTGGAGGAAGCCTATGAAAACCGCGGCTTCCGGCAACAACAATCACAAAATTAAAGACACGCTTCACGCTCTCCGGCAATGGAATTCATTTCCGGAACCATGTATTGGGGAAATTTTCCCGGGGACATCCAGCCCCGCCGTATTTTCTCCTGTTGAGTCCCTTGCGGAGAACTCTGCGGCGCGGTGGAAAGGGAATATCCGCACACCCCCTTCCGCCGTTTCGCCCGCGGCCCCCCCTTACTCTCCCATCCCATGCAGAAAAACACGCCCGGAATGCCGCCATGACTTTGCTTGCAAAACGGCAGGAAAGGAGTATCGTCCCACGCATGTACTATATCACCACGGCCATTGACTACACCAACGGACCGCCCCACATCGGGCACGCTTATGAAAAAGTCTTGGCGGACGTTCTCGCGCGCTGGCACCGGATGAAGGGGGAGGAAGTCTATTTCCTGACCGGGGTGGACCAGCATGGGCAGAAAGTGCAGCAGACGGCGGAAAAGCTGGGCATTACGCCGCAGGAGCATGTCAACAATATCACGGAGCAATTCCTGGCGTTGTGGAACCGCCTGGGCATCAGCAATGACGGATGGGCCTCCACGACGGATCCGCGCCACAAGGCCTGCGTACAGAAAATCCTGACGGACCTGAAAGACAAGGGGCAGCTTTACAAAAAATCCTACAAGGGATTCTACTCCGTGCGCCAGGAACAGTTCCTGACGGATAAGGAACGGGACGCGGAAGGCAACTTCGGCCCGGAATGGGGGGAAGTGGTGGAACTGGAGGAAGAAAACTGGTATTTCCGCCTGACCGACCATGTGGAATGGATGAAGCAGTTCGTGGAAAAGAGCAGTGATTTTGTCCTTCCGTCCTTCCGCAAGGCGGAAGTGCTCAACGCCATTGACTTTGACTCGGACCTCTGCATTTCCCGCCCCAAGAGCCGCCTTTCCTGGGGAATCGAATTCCCGTTCGACCCCGAATTCGTCACCTACGTCTGGTTTGACGCCCTGATCAACTACATTTCCTTCGCCGGCTACCTGGCGGAGCCGGACAGCGGCCTGCCGGAATTCTCCAAACTCTGGCCCGCGGACTGCGAAGTCATCGGCAAGGATATCCTGGTGCCCGCCCACGGCGTGTACTGGCCCGCCATGCTGCATGCCATGGGCTTTTCCGACGAGGAAATGCCCACCCTGCTCGTGCACGGCTGGTGGAATATCAACGGGGAAAAGATGTCCAAGTCCATCGGCAACGTGGTGGACCCCAACCTGCTGGCGGAACAATTCGGCCCGGAACCCGTGCGCTATTACCTGGTGCGGGACATCACCACCGGGAAGGACGCCAACTTTGATGCGGACCGCCTGGTCATGCTGTACAATACGGAGCTGGCCAACGACCTCGGCAACCTGTGCAACCGCTCCATCAACATGACGCGCCGCTATTGCGACTCCGTTATCTCCGGCTCGGAGGCATATGATGACGAAGCCTCCAAAGCCCTGCGCGCCACCATGGACCAGGCCGTCACCCTGTTTTCCAAATACATGGACGACAACATGGCCTCCGATGCCCTGGCGGCCCTGAACGCCCAGGTTTCCGCCTGTAACGCGTACATTGAGCAGCAGCAGCCCTGGCAGCTGGCCAAGGATGAAGCCTCCGCCCCGCGCCTCCGCTGCGTGCTGCGCCATTTGCTGGAATGCTGCGCCCAAACGGGCTATCTCATCGGCTGCGTCCTCCCTGACGCCTCCGCCCGCATTTTGGACCAGCTCAACGCCGGGGACCTGTTCCGGGGCCTTACGCCGGCCGCGCTGGAGTGGGGAATCCTCCCCGCAGGGCACCGCATCAATGATCCCGCCCCCGTTTTTCCCCGCATTCTTTCGGAAGAGGAAAAGGCCAAACTGGCTGAAAAAGCGGCCAGGGCGGCAAAAAAACAAGGCTGATTCCCGTGAATTCCTCCGCATCCTTCGTCAAATCCCTGCTGGCCCAATGCTGCCTGGGCGGCATTTGCGAGTGGGTGGTCTGCCCCGGCGCGCGCAACATGGCGCTGCTTCAGGTGCTGGCTGCCGCGGAGGATCTGGTGAAATGGACTCACTTTGACGAACGGTCCGCCGCCTTCTTTGCGCTGGGCCGCATTCAGGATATGGGGCTGCCCGTGGCCGTGGTCACTACCTCCGGAACGGCAGCGGCGGAACTGCTCCCCGCCGTGGTGGAGGCCTACTACCAGCGCCGCCCCCTGCTCCTGCTCACGGCGGACCGCCCGGCGGCCTGCCGGGGTTCCGCCGCACCCCAAGCCATCGAACAGGCGGATCTGTTCGGCATTTACGCACCCACAATTGACCTGGAAACGCCGGAAAGCCTGCCGGAAGACATTCTGCAAGACTGGGATTACGCCTCCCCCCTCCATATCAACGTGTGCCTGCCGGATCCGGACCCTGCCTGGAACCCCGGCAGCTGCGACCTTTACCCGGCGGAACCTCCGGAGGAAAACGGATTCCGGGGCTCCCTGGCAGAACTGGCCCGGGCCCTGCGCTTCAAATCGCGCGACGGGCTGGTGGTCATGATCGGCGGCCTGGACCCCACGGAACAAGCCCCGGCCCGGTGGCTGGCCAACGAACTGAAAGCCCCCGTGGTGGCGGACGCCACCTCCGGACTCCGGGAAGAGCTGGCCCATCTGGCTCTGACGGACGCAGACGCCCTGCTGAGGGAACACCCGCCCGCCGTCCTGCTCAGATTAGGGGACGTGCCCGTGGGCCGCTTCTGGCGCGACCTGGAGGACATTCCAGCCACGGAAGTCTTCTCCGTCACCCGCACCGGCTTCTCCGGGCTGGCCCGCCCCTCCTCCGTCGTAACCGGAGACATGGAAGCCATTCTGCATGCGCTGGGGGATATAGATACCGTGGGCGACGTCAACGGCCTGCGCGCCATGAACAAACGCAGGAAAGCCCTGATGGAGGAACTGCTCATCACCTGCCCGGAAAGCGAACAGGCCATGGTGCGCTCCTTCTCCTGCTTTGCCGCGGACGGAGACTGCATTTACCTGGGCAACTCCATGCCCGTGCGGTACTGGAACAGCTTCGCCCAGACGTCCATCCCCACGGAAAACGTCCGCGCCAACCGGGGAGCCAACGGCATTGACGGGCAAATCTCCGGTTTTTTGGGGGTCTCCGCCCGGTGTTCCCGCTCCTGGGCTCTCGTGGGCGACCTGACCGCCATGTATGATTCCAATGCCCTGGCACTCCTTCCCCAACTGGACAGGGGGACCCGCATCCTCGGCGTCATCAACAACGGCGGAGGGGGCATCTTCCGCGCCCTCCCGGGAGCAGACGGCCATCCGGAAACCATGAGGAAGCTGCTTGTACAACCCCACGCCCATTCCTTCAAAGCCATTGCGGAACAATGGGGAATGCGCTACCTGACCATCCGCACGGCGGAGGACTTCGACCAGCTTGATTCCCTGGAGGAAAACAGCCAGACGCTTGTAGAGCTCATCCCTGACAGGGAGCAGACGGAACAGATCCGCCTCCGGCTGGCCAACGCCCAGGTGTAAACATGCCTTCACCAAAAACGAAAGGAAGCCGGCCTTTTGCCCGGCCATATCCTGCGATTCTTTCCAAATGGATTGAAAATGCCAGATAAAAATAACATTTCCTGCATCTAACCATAGGGAAATTTCTTTCTTGCCTGACGAAGGGAAGAGACTACATTAACGGCGATTCATGAAAAATGAATCTCCATTGGGACGACGGCGGGAGCCGTCAGGAAATAGATGGGGAATCCGGTTAGAATCCGGAGCAGTTCCGCTACTGTAATTCTTCCACAGGAAGATAAGCCAGAATACCAGCCTGATGGATGCCTATGCATATGGCGGGAAACCATTTGATAGACCATGTTCACCAGAATCATATCCGCTTTGGATAAGGAGCGCCCCATTCACGGCGTTCTCTGTTATTTCCGGTTCCATGTCTCAACCGGACTTTCCTGTTTCCGGTATCCCCCTGAATGAATGGAACCTTCCCATCCGGCGGTCTCGCACCCGCCAATGGCAAGCTTTTTTCTGGAAACCGGTGCATGGGCTGTGCGTCAACACAAAGTCCATACGAAACATGATGAGTAAAAAACAACTGCTATTACTGCTGCCGGCCCTGTTTGCGGCCATTTCAACCCTTCCTGCAAACGCGGCCCACATCCTCACGGGAGGAGGAACCGGAGCTGCAAATGCCAGCAGTACGGGCATCTCCATGCAACTGAACCAGGGCTTTACTTCTGATACTGCCCTGCCCGGAGCCGTGAACCTCGACTCCATACAGCTCAAGCTGACGGACAACCGGTTTACCGCGGACTTCACATCCGGCAGCCTTACCATGGTGGTATTCACCAAACCGGCGTCGGACAGCGCGGACTGGACGGTCGTCGGGCAATCCCGCACGGAAGAAAACCTCTCCGTGAATATAGGCTCCTACACCGACGTTGAATTTACCTTCAGCAACCTCCTTCTGAACACATCGCAGGAATACGTCTTCGCCTTCGTTTCTGACGCCGCCATGCTGGGCAGGCTGACAATAGGCACGAGCCTTCAGGCGGAAGAGGGAGTTGACTCCCCATTCAGCGTAGAAAACGGATTTGCCTACGCCTCCATGCAGTCAACAGCCTTTTACAGCGGGGCTCCCGTCATACTCTACTACAATACGGGCAACGAAACGAGCATGTACTTCCCGAACATGATCGTTACCGTCACCGCCCCAGAAAGCGTCCCCGAACCAACTTCATGCCTGCTTGTCACGCTGTCGTGCGCGGCCCTGCTCGTCTCACGCAGAAGAAGATAACCTCAAACCGCCAAACTACTTGGAATATCCGGTACGGCTACGGCCTTCTGCGATTTTCCCAACTGCCTTTCGCGCGGAGGGAAAAGCCGTACCGGGTCATTGGGCATTCCGCCCATCCCCCAACGCAGGCTCAGGGCCTTCACCTGGCAGAGCTGGCTGCCCCAGCCGTCTTCCGAACCTCGACCTCCCTTGCATAGGGCTGCAAACCGGTACGGAACTTCAGTCCCCGGTGTTCCCTATCATGTGGGCGCAGCGTACGTTTTCATTCACTCTCGCGGCATTCAAGCGCGGTTGAAAAAACAGGACTTCTTTCTGTCCAGAACTCCAATCCGGCACACCAGCAGGGAAGAACCGTGGCCGGACTTATCGTAAAACAGGTATCAGAATTCCACCTTCTCCACATCCTCATTAATTTGCAGAAAAGGATGTTCTCCGCCGGATCACGGTCGCAATCCTCCAACGTCCGGGGAACGGCCTCCTCCCGCCGTTCTCCCGGCATTTTTCCCATCGGCAGAAAGTCCGCCGGACTGCGGAAACCGTCCAGGCAAATGAAATGATGCACAAACAACCAAAGCCGCATGCAACAGGGCAGTGCCATGAAACAGCATGTCCGCCTTAATATTTCATACGGCAGGAAGCACCGGGCCGCCCTCCCCTTTTTTCCGCCTCCAGAGGCATTTGACGCAGTCTCCACCTTTGCCATTAAATACGTTCCTGCACGGCATGAAAAAACCGGGAGGAAGATCACATCCGCCCGGTTTTTAAAGCCGTCCGGAGCAAACGCCGGAGGCATGAGGTTGCCGGCCTTCCGCCGGAAACCAGTTAAAGATAGCTGCGCACCACGCCGGAGACGCGTTCACGAGCCGCGGCAATGCGCTTACGCAATTCCAGCGTGTAGGCTTCCATATCCCGGATGGGGGACTGGGCCACCCCGGAAATCATGGCCGCCTGGGCTACCGCCGGGCACTCCCATTCAATAATGCGGGGATCAATGGGCTTGGGAATCACGTAGTCGATGCCGAAGCTGAGCGGGGCTCCCCCGTAAAGGTCAATCACCTCCTGGGGGACGGGCTCCTTCGCCAGATCGGCCAGGGCGCGGGCGGCGGCAATCTTCATCTGTTCATTGATGACGGAAGCGCGCACATCCAGGGCGGCACGGAAAATAAAGGGGAAACAGGAAACATTGTTCACCTGGTTGGGCCAGTCGGAACGGCCAGACCCCATAATGCAGTCAGGCCGCGCTTTTTTGGCATCCTGGTACGTAATTTCCGGGTCCGGATTCGCACAGGCGAAAATGATGGGGGAAGGAGCCATGAGCTTTACCATGTCCTGCGTGAGCAGTCCCTTGGTGGACAGCCCCAGGAACACGTCCGCTCCGGTAAGGGCCTCCTCCAGAGAAAAGTCTTCCGACTGGGAGAACTGCGCTTTCGTGGCATGAAGATCAATGCGTCCGGTGTGGATCAGCCCCTTGGAATCAAACATGTAGATATGTTCGCGGCGCACTCCCAGCGTCATGTAGAACTTGGCGCAGGAAATGCCGGCAGCTCCGGCCCCCACGACGACAACCTTCATATCCTCCAGCTTGCGGCCCGTCAACTCTGCGGCGTTCAGCAGGGCGGCGCCGGAAATCACGGCCGTGCCATGCTGGTCGTCATGAAACACGGGAATATTCATCTCCTCCCGCAGGCGTTCTTCCACCATGAAGCATTCCGGCGCCTTGATATCCTCCAGATTGATGGCGCCGAAAGTGGGTTCCATGGTCTTGATCGTCTCAATCAGCTTTTCCGGCTCCTTCACGTTCAGCTCAATGTCAAAAACGTCAATATCCGCGAACACCTTGAACAGAACCCCCTTGCCTTCCATCACCGGCTTGGCGGCATCCGGACCGATATTGCCCAGCCCCAGAACGGCGGTGCCGTTGGTGATTACGCCCACCAGATTGGAGCGACCAGTGTACAGGGCGCTTTGAGAAGGATCCTCTTTAATGCGGAGGCAGGGCTCGGCCACGCCCGGGGAATAGGCAAGAGTCAGATCCCGTTGTGAAAAGCAGGGCTTGCAGGGCAGCGTTTCCACCTTGCCGGGGCGGGGCTGGGAATGGTACTGCAAGGCATCTAATCTAATATCGGAACTCATGATTGTAATGGAAAAACAAAAAATCGAGCCTTGCTTGCACCACAGAACAGACATGCATTCAAGTAAATAATCAATTAATTGCGTCACACGCTCCGGAAAAGGAAAACCTCTTTTTACATTGATAGAGGACCCCGGGTATGCTAGTAGGTAGCCGGATAACCAACCGTCTGTAACCATGGAACATACGCCACCCCTTCCTTCCGGATTTAATATCAACGGCTATCTTATCCAATCCCTGAAACAGACGGATCCCCTCTGCCATGTTTATCACGTTTTGGATGCCAGTCATGTTCCATACCTGCTCCGCGAATTCTGCCCCCAGGGGCTCGCTGTGCGCGACCCGGAAAGCGGAAAACTGCGTTATCCGGAAAACACGGACATTGAACGGGAAGTTCTCCCGCTGAAAAATGACTTCGAAGCCCAGTTCCGGACCGGTTCCCTGTGGGAAATTCCCGCCCTGGGCACCCTGTACCTGGCTTATGCCATTCCCGGCAGCCATGCCGCAGCGGAACAGCATCCCGGCGCGGGCATCCCCCCGGCGGAGCCCCTCCGGCGCGATCAACGGCTACTGTCCACTCCCGGAACCGGGGCGGCGGCCGTCCATGCGGGTTCCCTTCCCCAGCCTCGGAAAAAGAAAAACTCCGCCGGCATATGGCTCCTTACCCTGCTCCTGCTGGGAGGCGCATGCGGAACTTATTATTACACCCAGACAACTTCGGGAAAATCCGTTTCTCTGCAGGAACCGGCCGACCCCCAACCCGGCAGGGAAAAGAAGGAAGCCGCCAAACCGGAAAAGAAAGCCGTACTGCCCGCCGTGAAGACGGAAACCCCTCCGGAACAGGAAAACGCCGCGCCCGCCACCCCGACCGGAGACGCGGAACAGCCGGAAAAAACACCGCCGTCCATCTCCTCCGGGGAAAGGAACGGAGATGCCCCGGACATTTTAGAGGAAAAATCCGCGTCCTCCCCTGCACAGACTGCCGGAGAATCCGGTACCCCGGACCATGACGCGGCGGACGGGAAACAGCAGGAACCGGAAAATCCCGCCAACAGGAAGGAAGCACAGGGGGCACAATCTGCCGTCCCCCCTGTTCCAGAAACGCGTTTACGGGGAAAAGCCTCCAGGCAAACCACCAACATGGGAGACGTCAACGCCTATGTGAGGAAATTCGCCAAGCCCATGACGCTGAACCAGTGGAAAAAGCAATACGCCAACCTGTACACAAGTTGGTTCGGCAATTCCGAGGAAGTAGCCAAAGGCTGGATCACCACCTTCGGCCCCCTGGGATTCCGAGCCCGCGGTTTGGACGCCTCCTGGCCGGACACGAACTTCCGCGGCTTCTTCCCCAAGACCATGCTGGATCCCAACGGGGAGCCCGTGGCGAACCTCTACACGGTCACCCAGGTGATTGAGGGTTCCCCCGCTGAAAAATACGTCAAGGAAGGAGACCTGATCCTGGGCATTGACGGCCACCCCTTCAAAACGTCTCAAAGCCTGGACGTGCTTTACGGCCCTTATCAGCACCAGGACAGGCGCGGCCTGGACATGCACGCGGGCCTTCTGCTGGACAAGGCGGAAGGGGCCGGAAAAATCACCCTGAATATTATTCCCGCAGAAAGCGTGGAAAAAATCCAGGGCATCCAGCCTCTCTGGAAAGAAGTCTTACGGGAGGAACGTGCCCAAAAGCCCGTCTCCCTTTCCATTCTGGTAAAGGGCGGCCAGCAGGTGCGCCTGCGCGTGGATGACGGCGGCAACGGTATTGGCAGCGACGGTTTTGAATGGTCTGGCCTGAGGCTGGAAGGCCCCGGCGGAACCGTTCCGCTGACCCGGGCCCTGCAATACACCGTAGGTTACGGGGAGGCCAAGTATGACCCCAAAAGCAGCGTATGGCAGGCCCACGCCGTCTCTTCCCTGGTTTTTGACATCCCCAGGGGAGACTGGGAACTCAAAGGGACAGGAACCCCCAGGAGGTCCGCCTCCGTTGGCGTGACCGTACAGGTGGGAGGCTCCTCCACTCTGCCGGACGCCGTGAAGAAATACGTAAAAAACGTCACCTTTAAAATACCCCAGCTGGGTTCCTATGCCCTCGGCTTCCCCAAAAACTGCGCCAAGAGCAAGGCGGTTGTCCACATGATGAGTGAATGGCTGGCGGCCCAGCAGCGCGAGGACGGTTCCTGGGAACGTCCGGGCGGCTAC
>ENA-OPBX01001616-OPBX01001616.1-human-gut-metagenome-genome-assembly--contig:-NODE-1616-length-10942-cov-2.368054_pt1 | contig 10942 bp, 10 predicted proteins | sample MGYA00241075_ERZ501466 | MGnify/ENA primary metagenome ERZ501466 (study PRJEB25962, sample SAMEA2042633) | human gut metagenome | biome: human gut; feature: human-associated habitat; material: faeces...
GTGGGCGACAAGTGCTTTGGTTTTTGGACAAGTCGTTTCATTTTTAGGAGCTAATATTTTATCAATTGCCTACTGTGTCTTTGCCTTCGTGACATTATTTATTTTATATCATTTACCTGAATCAAAGATTACAAAGACAAAAACAGAAGAAGTTCAAGAAGAAGGCTCTGTTGTTACTGTTATTAAAAAATATAAAATCTTCTTTTTCTTACTTTTAGGTTTTTGCTTTATGTTTTCTGGAGCAACAGCGATCGGTACTTATTTAATTAATATTGTTAAAAGCTTAGGTGGAAATACGTCACTTTATGGGGTAGCTATGTTTGCTATGGCCTTTAGTGAATTACCAGTCATGATGACTGTACCAAAACTTATGAAGAAATTTAATAGTGTGACCCTTATTTTAGTGGCTTCTATTTTCTATATTTGTCGTAACTATACCATTGGGTTAGCACCAAATCTTATTGTTTTAATTATTGGAATGATGTTCCAAGGACTTTCTTATGGATTATTTACAGGGGTTATTACTTACTATGTGACTTATAATCTAGATACCCAAGATCAAATGTCAGGACAAACAATGATTGGTATTATGACATCAGGAATAGGGTCAACTTTAGGAAATGTTTTAGGTGGTATTTTACAAGATACTATAGGTTTAAATGCGTTATTCACTTTTGTTTATTTAATGACAGCTCTTGGGGCCGTTATTATCTTTATTTGTAAATTTGTAAGTGTAAAAGTCAAAAAATAACTTGCTTTTACTTAAAGACTTTGATACTATCAAGATGTTGAATGAGGGAGTAGTACACGTCTTAGGACGCGGTTTGTCAACATCATGGCGTAAGCCTGGCAAATCTTAAAGAACGAGACTCATGCATAATTTTTTTATGCATGGGCCTCTTTTATTTTAGGAAGAAAGGAATTTGGTATGAGTTTGTTTATTGAAATCTTTTTGATTGGGGTAGGTCTTTCAATGGATGCTTTTGCAGTATCTATTTGTAAAGGTTTATCAATGAAAAAGATAAAAAAGAGAGATGTTTTTATTATTGCACTATTTTTTGGAGGCTTTCAGGCTTTAATGCCTTTTATTGGATGGTTTTTAGGAAAAGGTTTTGAAAGTTATATTATGAGTATTGATCATTGGATTGCTTTTATTTTATTAGGTATTATTGGTGGTAAGATGCTTATTGATGGAATTAAAGCAGAAGATGATGAAGAAACAGGAGAATTTAAATTAGATTTAAAGGAATTATTTTTACTTGCGATTGCAACATCGATTGATGCTTTAGCTGTAGGAATTACGTTTACTTTTTTAAATTATCCAATTGTGGAATGTATGAGTATTATTGGTTGTACAACTTTTATTATTTCTTTTATTGGTGTTTATATTGGTAAGATTTTTGGGTCAAAATATGAACATAAAGCAGAAATTGCTGGTGGGATTATTTTAATTGTAATTGGTTTAAAGATTTTATTAGAACATCTAGGAATATTTTAAAGGAGAGAAAGTTATGACAAATGTATTTGTATCATTATTAGTTCTTATTGTTGGTTTTATTTTATTAATGAAAGGAGCGGATTTCTTTGTAGAAGGAAGTTCTTCTATTGCCACAAGATTTCATATTCCTTCATTAATCATCGGTTTAACAATTGTGGCTATGGGAACAAGTTTACCTGAATGTGCTGTCAGTATTACAGCATCAATGGATGGAAATAATGCTTTAGCGGTGGCAAATGCCGTAGGTTCTAATATTTTTAATTTAATGGTTGTTTGTGGTATATCTGCTTTATTTGTACCGATTGCAGTGCAAGTAAATACGCTTAAAAGAGAATTTCCATTTTCTGTTTTATGTGCTATTTTATTAATGATCTTAGGTTATTTTGGGATGATCTTAGGACATATTGATGGAATTGTTCTTTTGATTTTATTTGTAGGATATATTGTTTACATGATTGTTTCGGCTAAAAAAGCCATGAATACATATCAAGAGGAAGAAGAAATTAAAGTTATTTCAATGGGATTAAGCTTGGTTTATATTGTTGGTGGAGCAATCGCTATTAAATTTGGTGGAGATTTTGTAGTAGATAGTGCTTCCAATATTGCTTTATCTTTAGGAATGTCACAAAACTTAGTCGGTCTTACCATTGTTGCTCTTGGAACTTCTTTACCAGAACTTGTTACTTCAATGGTAGCTGCTAAAAAAGGTGAAGTAGATATGGCTCTTGGAAATGTTATTGGTTCAAATGTTTTTAATATTTTATTTGTTTTAGGTATTGCAGCAACAATTAGTCCAAATACTTTTATCTTTGAAAATATTATTGATATTCTTATTTTAACAATTTTTTCTTTAATAGTTTTATATTTTGGATTTACGAAACATAAAATTGATCGTAAAGAAGGAATTATCATGCTTCTTCTTTATGTCGCTTACTTAGCCTATATCATTATACGTTAGAGAGCATTGCTCTCTTTTTTTTGTTGCTAAAAGAAAGAAAAACAATTAAAATAGAGTCATTGAAAAAGGGGAAGAATAATGACAAAAATAGTATTTTTAGATATAGATGGAACATTAGTTACACCAAATTATCCTTTATCAGCTCTTGTAAAAAAAGGAATTAAAAAAGCAAGAGAGAGTGGACATTTGATTTTTTTATGTACCGGTAGAAATCGCGTAAGTATAGAAAATATAATGTCCGATGATTTTGATGGCTGTATTTGTTCAGCGGGTGGTTATCTTGAAATTAAAGGGGAAATGATTGAAACAACTTATTTAGATAAAGAAGAAGTTGAACAAGCAAGAAAAGTTTTTGAGCAAAATCATATGCTTTATAATTTAGAATCAACTTATATGACTTTTGCTAGTGATGAATTACGTCATTATTTTGCTCATGCCTTGTTAGGTGATGAGGGTACTAATTCAGAGTTTGAAAGATTAAAAGAACAACAAAGGAAAGAATATCATATGATTGATATAAGCAAATATCAAGATCAAGGAATTCATAAACTTTGTTTCATTGCTTTTAATAGAGAAGATATTGAAAAAACAAAAATACTCTTACCAAATTACCATTTTATTGTTCATGAAATGTTTAGCCAACATTCTATCAATGGTGAAATCATCAAAAAAGGAATGGATAAGGGGCTTGCCATTAAAAAGGTCGTTGAAATACTTCATATGAAAATGGAAGATACGATTGCTTTTGGTGACAGTATGAATGATTATGAAATGTTACAAGTTTGCAATTATGGTGTAGCAATGAAAAATGCATGCCAAGAGTTAAAAGCAAGTGCTGATAACATTTGTGAAAGTGTTGAAAATGATGGTGTGTATTATGAAATGGAAAGGTTAGGATTGTTTGAATGTTTGGATTAGGAACAATTGTTAATACTATAGCTGTTGTTGTAGGTGGTATTATTGGTTTGTTGTTAAAAAATGGTTTAAAAAATAGGTATCAAGAAACGATTATGCAAGGAATTGGTTTAGCAGTTTTGTTTGTCGGTATTTCAGGGGCGATGACAGGGATGTTAAAGATTTCTAAATCAATAATAGAGTCAACGGGTTCTTTAATTCTTGTTTTATCTTTATGTTTTGGAGCTTTAATAGGAGAATTTATTAATATTGAAAAAAGAATTGAACAGTTCGGTTTTTATTTAAAAAGTAAAGTAAAAAGCAATGATTCTAAATTTATTGAAGGTTTCGTTTCAACTTCACTTGTTATATGTGTAGGAGCCATGGCTATTGTTGGTTCTTTTCAAGATGGTTTACTACATGATCCAAGTATCTTGATTTCAAAAGCGGTCATGGACTTTGTTATTGTTATGGTCTTTGCTTCAACATTAGGTGTGGGAACTATTTTTTCCGCAATTCCTATCTTTGTTTATCAAGGATTACTGACAGTTTGTGCTTCTTTTCTAGCACCTTATTTTACGACGACGATGATTTCTAATATTTCTTTTGTGGGTTCGGTTTTAATATTTGCGGTAGGGACAAATTTATGTTTTCATACAAAAATTAAAGTAGGCAATCTTTTACCAGCGGTATTTATGCCCTTGTTATTAGCACTTTTTATGTAAGTGCTTTTTTTGTTTGCTTGTCAATTGTCTAAAAATAATGTACGATAATAACGTTTGAAGAAGGGGGAAATTTATGTTAGACAAGTTTTTTAAGTTAAGTGAAAAAGGCACTACAGTAAAAACTGAAATTTTAGCTGGTGTGACAACATTCTTAGCAATGGCTTATATTTTAGCAGTCAATCCAGCAATGCTTGGTGAAACGGGAATGTCTGTTCAAGGGGTATTCCTTGCAACTGCTATTGCTTCTGCTGTAGCTACCATTATTATGGGACTTGTTGCAAACTATCCAGTGGCTTTATCTGCTGGTATGGGTGTGAATGCTTTATTTACTTATACAATTTGTTTTGGTATGGGCTTATCTTATAAAGGAGCCTTAGCCTGTGTTTTTGTCTCAGGTATTATTTTCTTAGTTATTTCTATTACAGGAATTAGAACAATGATTATTAATGCTATTCCTGCACAGCTTAAATTAGCAATTGGGGCAGGTATTGGTTTCTTTATTGCCTTCATTGGTCTAAAAAATGCAGGTATTATTGTCGCAAATGAATCAACATTTGTCGGTCTTGGTAACTTACAAGAACCAACAGTTATTTTAGCAGTAGTTGGTATTTTAATTACTTTATTACTTTTAACTAAAAATGTTTCTGGAGCTGTTTTCTATGGTTTAGTTGTTACAGCTGTTGTGGGAATTTTTGCTGGAGTTTGTGGTGTTGAAGGAATGCCAGAAATTCCTACTGGAGTTATTTCATTTGACTTTGATTTTTCATTAGTAGGAGCATTTGCTTCAGGACTTGGAGAATTAACTTCACATCCACAATGTTATGTAGCCATCTTTTCATTATTATTTGTTGATTTCTTTGATACTGCAGGGACTTTAGTTGCTGTATGTAACAGAGCAAACTTAGTTGATGAAACTGGAAATCTAGAAAACGTAGATCGTGCTTTATTAGCTGATTCAATCGGTACAGTTATTGGTTCTATTGCTGGAACTTCAACTGTTACATCATTCGTTGAATCAACTTCAGGTGTTGAAGTAGGGGGAAGAACTGGTTTAACTGCGGTTACTACTGGGGTATGCTTCTTATTATCTGTTTTCTTTTCACCATTACTTTCATGTGTTACAAGTGCAGTGACAGCGCCTGCATTAATTATTGTTGGTATTTTAATGGCACAACAATTAAAAGGTATTGAATGGGATAATCTTGTTTATGCAGCAAGTGGATTCATGACAGTTATTTTTATGATCTTAGCTTATTCTATTTCAAATGGTATTGCTATTGGATTTATTACATATACCGTTTCTATGATTGGTGTTGGTAAAATTAAAGAAATTAAGCCAATCGTATGGATCTTAGATATCTGTTTTGTAATCTTCTTAGTGTTCTTACCTAAATAGTGAAGAAGTGAGTTTTACGCTTAGGCGTAAGACTCTTTTTTTATTTAAATGAAAAGGATGTTTTGTACATCCTTTTCAATACGATAGGGTTAGAGTGTAAGCTTACATGCCTCCGGGACTGCGGAAAGTCATATGTGCTTGTGCTCTTGAAATTTCATAGTTGTCACTATGAACATCTCTGGATAAATCATGAAGTTCTTTTGTTTTTAAGTAAGTTTCTTTGTTTTCTTTACCTTTATTTTTTCTATCTTGGATGAGTAAATAAAGATAAATTCCAATAATGATGATAATAATAAAAACTACTGAATAAATAATCTTCATATAGATCACCTCTTATCTTTATTATATTATAACATTATTATGTGTAAATATTATGTACTTACAATTGAAAACACAAGATTTACACAAGTAAGTATTATAATTTATAAAAAAGGAGGGATTATGTATGTTTGATGTTCATCTTACGACAATTAAAGTGATTGATATTGAAAACAATAAAGTGGTGATTGATAGTACTTTTGGAGAAAAAGAATATGTTTTAGATAAGATTAAAAATGGAGTTAGATTTGAACTTCCTAAATACAAAAGTGCCTTACAATATCAAGAAAAAAACGATATATGTTATGTATTCACAAACAACCAAGGTAAAAAGCTATTTACTGCTTTAGATTCAAAATTAACCCAAAAATTATTAAAAATAATATCGTAATTTTAAGTAAAAAAAAGGAGCCACACTTGGCTCCATTATTATTATGCTTTACATTCAGCGCTTCCTAATTCATTACCTTCATTGAAGTTACGTGCATTTTCCATTGTAACAACAGCGATTGCTTGTAAAGCTTCACGAGTAAAGAATGCTTGGTGACTTGTTAAAACAAGTTGAGGGAACATTTGTAAACGAGCTGTGATATCGTTTGTGATAGCAACATCACTTTTATCTGTATAAACGTTATTATCTTCACCTTCATATACGTCTAAAGCAACAGCATGGAATTTACCTTGTTTTAATGCTCTGATTAATGCTTCAGGATCAATGATAGGTCCTCTGCTTGTATTAACTAACATAACTGTATCTTTCATTAAAGCGATTGTTTCATCGTTAATTAAATGATAAGTTCCATTATCTCCCATAATTAATGGACAGTGTAAAGAAATTAAATCAGCTCTCTTTAATAATTCTTCTTTACTTACATAAGTTAATAAACCTTCATCAACTAATGCTTGATTAGGATAAGCATCCCATCCTAAAACTGTCATACCATAACCTTTACAAATTCTAGCCATACATTGACCGATTTTACCAGTACCCATGATACCAGCAACTTTATTATGTAGGTCTAAACCTAATAAACCACTTAAAGCAAAGTTGTTATCTTTAACTTTTGTATAAGCTTTGTGTAAACGACGGTTTGCTTCTTGTAGAATTGCCATTGCATGTTCAGCAACTGCATATGGTGAATAAGCAGGAACACGTAAAACTGTAATTCCACATTCTTTTGCAGCTTGTAAATCAACATTGTTGAATCCAGCACAACGTAATAAGATTAATTTAACACCACATTCATGTAATTTTTCAACAACTGGTCTTGAAGCGTTATCGTTAACGAAGATACATACAGCATCATAACCTTGAGCTAAACCAGCAGTTTCAGGTCCTAATTGAGAATCAAAATATTTGATATCTGAATTGTAAGTTCCTTGACCTTTATCTTTTACTAATTCACTAAAGAAAGTTCTATCATAATCTTTAGTTCCAAAGAATGCGATTTTTAAAACATCTACAGGTTTCTTTTCTTCAAAAGCACCATGTAATAATTCTTCAATTGCTTTTGCTGCAACTTCTTCGTCATCACCATCGATATCAACTCTTAAAGTATCACCTCTTTTAGCACCTAATGCTAAGATTTGAAGAACGTTATCTCCATCAGCAACTTTTTCGTCTAAGTAAATTCTTACTTGGCTTTTGAAATTCACGCAACATTGAGCAAGCAATGCAGCAGGTCTTGCATGAATACCTAATGTGTTATTAACTACATAACTAATTTCTTTCATTTTAAATCTCCTCCATTTTGCAAGACCATTTTAGCACAAAAAATATGAGAATAAAGAAGAAATTGAGAAAAATTACAAAAGTAATGGAAATTTTATAAAATATCACTATAATAAGCTTGTCAAGAGGGGGAAAAATAATGCTAATTATTAATTTTATCTTAGGTTTATTACCTATTATCTGGTTAGTAATCGCTTTATGTGGTTTAAAATGGCCAGGATATAAGGCTGCTTTAGGTGCCTTAATTATTGCTGCTGTTGAAGCATTAACATATTTTGGATTCTCTATGTCAGATACATTAACTTCTATTTTAGAAGGTTTTGCATTTGCAATGTGGCCAATCGTTATTGTAATTATTGCAGCTGTTTTTACGTATAACTTATCTTTACGTACAGGATCAATCGATATGATTAAAAAATTACTTACAAGTGTATCCGCTGATAAACGTGTTTTAGTTTTATTAATTGGATGGTCATTTGGTGGTTTCATGGAAGCTATGGCTGGATTTGGTACAGCTGTTGCAATTCCAGCAAGTATGTTATGGGTTTTAGATTTTGATCCAATTCTAGCATGTCTTGTTTGTTTAGTTGCCAATGCAACACCAACACCATATGGGTCAATTGCTATTCCTACAGTAACACTTGCCACAAACTTAGGTTTAGAAAATAACTTAATTGCTTTTGCTACTTCATGTGCTTTAAGTGTATTAATTATTTTAACACCATTTGTAATGGTTTATATTTTAGGAAAAAGTACAAAAGGAAAATCTTCTGCCTTTAAAGGCATTGTACCAGTTGTTTTAGTTTCAGGATTATCTTTCTTAATTCCAGAAATGGTTGTTTCATATTTTGTTGGTGCTGAACTTGCGGGGGTTGCAGCTTCAGTTATCTCATTAGTATGTACAATTTTAGCTAGTATGAAATTTACAAATCCAGACGCTATTCCTGATGAATATCGTTTAGAAGTAAAAAAAGGAAGTCCTTTAAAAGTAGGAAAAACTTTACAAGCATTATCACCATTTATTTTAATCTTTGTTGTTTTATTACTTACAAGTAATTTAGTACCACCAATTCATGATGCGTTATCATCATTTGCGACAAGTGTAAAAATTTCTACATACAAAAACGCAAGTATGACAACATTTACATGGATCAATACACCAGGTGTCTTAATTATTTTATGTGCAATTGTTGGTGGATTTATCCAAAAAGCAAAAGTATCAGAAATGGTTGCTGTCTTTATTGCAACATTAAAACAAATGATGTTTACAATTTTAACAATGTTATTTATTTTAGCAACAGCTCGTGTTATGCAATATTCAGGAATGATTGCTGCCGTTGCCGCTTTATTTTCAGTATTTGGACCTGTTTATCCATTCTTTGCCCCAATGTTAGGAGCATTAGGTACATTCGTTACAGGATCAGGTACAAGTTCAAGTGCTTTATTTGGATCAGTTCAAATGTCAACTGCTGCAAGTATTGGTGCTAATAAATATTGGCTTGTTGCCGCAAACAGCTTAGGTGTTGCTACTGGTAAAATGATGGCACCACAAAGTATTGCTATTGGATTAGTCGCTGTTGATGAAGCGGGTAGAGATGGAGAATTACTTAAAAAAGTATTACCATACGCTGCTTTATTCATTATTATTAGTGCACTCGTATGTTTCTTTGGACAATACGTATGGGCAATCTTTGGAATTGCTTAAATTAAAAATAAAAGATTTAGGAAGTGTCTGTAAAAAGATACTTCTTTTTCTTTAGGCAGATTTTAAATTATTATATGAAAAGAGAAATCACAGTAAATGATTTTTTTTTTAATTCATTGTAAAAAGTAAATATGTATTAATTTCATAGAAAATTCTCGATAAAAAGGAGATTTTATGAGATAATAGGTGCCAAGAAGGTGGAAAATATGAAAAAGGGAATTATGAGTAGTTTTATTATTTTAGGGGTTTTATTATCAGGATGTGGGAGTCAAAAAGAAGAACTTTATTCTTCATCAAATCCTGTTGATATTACAGTATGGACCTATTATAACGGAGATCAATTAAGTTCGTTTAATACGTTAGTTAAGAAATTTAATCGTACACAAGGGAAAGAAAATGGGATATATGTTGAAAGTGTTTCTTGTGGAACGGTAAATGATTTGGAAAAAAATCTTAAAGATTCTATTGAAAAGAAAGTAGGAGCAAGTGAGATTCCAGATATGTTTTCAGCCTATAATGACATTGCTTATACAATTGATCAAATGCATGGTATTGTTGATTTAAATAAATATTTTAGTGATGATGAACTTGATGAATATATTGAGGGATATGTTCAAGATGGGGATATTTTAAATAATGGAAAATTGAAAGTTTTTCCTGTTGCAAAATCAACAGAAATTTTAACAATCAATAAAATAGATTTTGATATTTTTGCAAAAGCAACCAATGTAAGTTCTAAAGATTTATCAACAATTGAAGGACTTGTAGAAGTTTCACAAAAATGGAGCATTTCTAAATTACATATTGATAATAAAAAGCAGGCATGTTATTCTACCAACACGCAGATGAATTCTAATATCTGCAACGTATCTATATTTACCAATTCATTTACTTCAAGCCCAGATAATCGGGCATGAATCCAAAATGAAAAACACAGGAAACAGATAAATACATGCCTGATAAAAGAAGTTGTTCATATATACTGGTATATATATAAAATATATGCTATGATATCCATAAAGATAAACAGTTCTTCTTTACAGGAATTGAATCTGTACAAGAGAGGAGAACTGCTTATGAACCAAAGAAGACCATTAAAAGAATTAAACTTGCTGGACAAATCATTGACAGTAAACCATTACCACCGGGAGCCGCTGATTTCAACTTGTTGAATGAAGTCCTGGTTGTGATGATTACGCCATTTGATTTGTTTGGATATGGCTTATATCGTTACACATTTCAGATGAAATGTGAGGAGATCCCGGAATTGAAACTGGATGATGGAGCAACGAGGATATTTTTAAATACCAGAGGGGAACATCCAGAGTTGGTACCATCAGAGCTGATAGAACTTTTGAAGTATATGCAACATAGTACAGATGAAGTGTCAGGGGCATGCGAAAGTAAACGGATTCAAGAAATGCATAGACGTGTTTGTCAGATCAGAGCAAATGAGAAGACAGAGGTGAAGTATATGCAGACATGGGAAGAACGGATATTGTTGAAGCAGGAAGGTGGAAAGGAGATGCTTGAAAAGCTAATCAAAAAGAAATTAGAAAAAAATCTTTCGGTAGAACAAATTGCTGAAATGTTGGAAATTGATATTTTGAAAGTAGAAAATTTAACAAAGATTTACGGAAAAGGAGAAAACAGCTTTAAGGCATTGGATAACGTGTCCTTCAGTGTGAAGCGCGGGCAGTTTGTGGCGATTGTAGG
>ENA-OPBX01001623-OPBX01001623.1-human-gut-metagenome-genome-assembly--contig:-NODE-1623-length-10885-cov-2.192428_pt1 | contig 10885 bp, 9 predicted proteins | sample MGYA00241075_ERZ501466 | MGnify/ENA primary metagenome ERZ501466 (study PRJEB25962, sample SAMEA2042633) | human gut metagenome | biome: human gut; feature: human-associated habitat; material: faeces...
CAGGGTCGAAATCTTTTTCGTCAGATTTCCACGGGAAACGAACAATAATTCTGTCGTTTGAAGAGTCAGCGTAAAGTTCATAGTCGGTAATACCGTCAGATACCATACGAAGCTCAATGATTGCTTTAGCAGATTCTAACTGCTCATCAGTAGCGTCAACATCGCCGGCAGGCTTAAATGTTGCTTCAACACCGCCCCTGATGTCTATTCCCCATCGTATATCGCTAATGCCTTTAACGACAGTGTTTTTGTTGTCACCTGTATAGTAGGATACTCCGAAAACTGCTGTAAATGTAAAAGCAAGCACCAGCAAGGCTACAATGAAGAATACAGGCTTTGGTATTCTTTTCATGCCTTAGGAACCTCCATTTTTTAATTGACTGTAGTTGCTTTCATAAAAATAACTCTGTTACGAAAGACACACATACAGACATAACAGAGTTATTATATAATTTTTTTGATAAAAAGTCAACGGATAAGGGAATTTTTGATAAAAAAATTCTTTTTAGTTGGAAATTTTACATTGCATTTAGATAAATAAGCAAATTAATATTTAATATATTGCTTATTTATTAAGAATTTTTGCACAAGCTGCAAGTTTAGCGCAAATGCAGAATACATCCATTGCTTCCTTAAGTTCATCGTTTGGCGGGAACGAAGGGGCAATTCTGATGTTGCTGTCCTTAGGGTCGTTGCCGTAAGGATAAGTAGCGCCTGCACCTGTAAGTACAACGCCTGCTTCTTTACAAAGACGAACAACCTCTTTTGCTGTACCCTCAAGTACATCTACGCTTACAAAATAACCGCCGTTTGGATTTGTCCAATCAGCTGTACCTGTTTCCTTAAGCTGTGACTCAAGAGCATTCAAAACAATTTCAAATTTTGGCTTAAGAACAGCTTTATGCAGTTTCATATGCTCTTTAACACCGTTAAGGTCACCAAAGAAACGAGCGTGACGGAGCATATTCATCTTATCATAACTGATAACCTGATACTGGTATCTGTTCTTAATTACTTTCATATTGTTATCGGAAGCAGCCATTGCAGCTACACCTGAACCCGGGAAAGTAATCTTTGATGTTGATGTAAACATGATAGGAAGATCAACATTACCTGTTTTTCTGCATTCAGCCATAAGACTCAAAAGTTCATCGGGAGTATCTGTTACATCGTGAACACAGTATGCGTTATCCCAATAAATTCTGAAATCCTCAGCCGCCGGCTTTAGATTTGCAAAACGTCTTACTGTTTCATCAGAATATGTTATACCCATAGGATTTGAATACTTCGGTACACACCAAATACCCTTGATTGAATCGTCATTCTCAACAAGTTTTTCAACAACATCCATATCAGGGCCATTCTCTGTCATTGGAACAGGAATCAGATCAAAATCAAAATATTCGGTAATAGCAAAGTGACGGTCATAACCCGGTGCCGGGCAAAGGAATTTTCTGTTCTTTACCTCATACCAAGGCTTGCAGCCCTCAACAACAGGCTTTGTCATAAAACCTGCAATTGTATCAAACATCATATTAAGGCTTGAGTTACCGCCAACCATTACATCTGACGGATCTACATCAAAAATCTCCGCAAAAAAGTTTTTGCACTCGTCAATGCCTGCAAGCTCACCGTAGTTACGGCAATCTGCACCGTGTGCTGTAATACAGTCAGTGCTGCTGTTGATTACATCAAGCAACGGTCTTGAAAGGTTAAGCTGATCTTCACACGGCTTACCTCTTGCCATATTAAGTTTTAAGCCCTTACCTTTTACCTCTTCATATTCAGCAACAAGTGCCGCATATTCTTTTTCGAGGTCTTCTTTGTTACAATTCACATAATTCATTTTGCTTTCTCCTTAAATTCAAATTGCAAAAAATGCAAAATATTACTGTTATATTGTAATCCAAAAGGAAGAAAAATGCAAGTGTTTTTTAAAAATCTTGCATTTTATTTTAAAAATCATAATTTTATACCATAAAACAACAGCTTACGAAAAACAATTGATATGTTTTCGTAAGCTGTAAAATAATTAATAATAATTGTAATAGTATTTGTAGTAATACTTGCCTTTTCTTCTCTCGTTCTGCGAACAGCCTACCTTGACTATACCAAGGACTCTTGAATCGGCAAGCTTAATGCTTTCCGTAAGATTTCGTAAATCGCCATGAGTTGTGGCTCTTTCTCTTACTACAACAATAAAGCCTGCAATTAATTCTTTTAGAAGAAGTGCATCGGCAACCACTCCGATAGGCGGAGTATCGAATATGATATAATCATACTCTTCCTTTAACTGCTCAACCAAAGAAATAAATGTTGAGGAACACATAAGTTCCGACGGGTTTGGCGGAATAGTACCCGAAACGAGAATATCAAGTCCGGGAAGAACATTTTTCTGAACCGCCTGATCAAAATTAATCATCTTACCGATTACATCCGCAAGACCTTTGGTATTATCAATTTTAAAAATATTATGAACATTAGGTCGGCGAAGGTCACAGTCAACAAGCAATACTTTACTTTCCATTTTTGAAAAAGAAATTGCAAGGTTAGACGCAACTGTACTTTTACCCTCACCCTTTGAATAACTTGTTACCGCAAAGGCTTTCTTTTCAGACGCAGAAAGAGAAAACATAATATTGGTTCTTGCAATTTTGTAAGACTCAACAATTGCAAATTTATTTTTATTGTTGACAGTTACTTGTGACTTGCTTTTTTTACTTAAATCCTTTTTAAAAGGTAATCTTAACTTCATACGCTATCCCCCCCACTTAATTACCAAAATCAGGTATTTCCGCAAATATAGGAATATCGTACATTTCCTGTAAATCGTCATCAGGCTTAACAGTAAGGTCAATAAGTTCAAGTAAAATTGAAATAAGCACAGATGCAACAAGACCGATTACCAAACCAATCAATGCGTTTTTAAGATTGTTTGGTTCATACGGTGCATTGGGAACTTGCGCAGATCTTACAATACCAATCTGTCCGTATGCAAAGCGATCGGCAAAAACATCGCCTGCAGTCTCGCAAATCTGATTTGCTACATTCGCACAAGTTTGCGGGTCTGAACCCGAAACCGTAACCGTAATAAAAAAAGAATCGTTTGTTATTGAAACATCGCAGTCGTTAAAAAGCGAAGTAATGCTGTCCGAATTATTAAGAAAAACTATGTATGCCTCGGCAAGAGAAGCAGAACCTGAAATATCGGAGCTAAAGATTTTTCCGTTTTCCTGATTGCTCTGGCTTTTAGCATTATAGTTCTGCACATAAAGCATAGCAGATGTACTGTACATAGGAGTTATAAAAAACTTAGAATAAAGAAAAAACGAAAGCGTACATACAAGTGTCAAAAGAATAATAAATTTTATTCTCTGTAAGACAATGACTAAAATTCTCTGAATTGTTATATTAGTTGGCATTACTCGACCTCCCAAAATCAGCATAAAAATACAATAAAAAATACAATAATATATATTATAATTCATTAAATGCACTAATTAATTCTAATAATGAATTATTAACAATAAAATTAAAGGAAGCCATAACGACTTCCTTTATTGAAATTATATATATTTGTTTTTAGCCAACTACATTGAGCAATACACCTGCTGCAACTGCTGAACCGATAACACCGGCAACATTAGGACCCATAGCGTGCATAAGGAGGAAGTTACCGGGATTCTCCTGCTGACCAACCTTCTGTGATACACGAGCAGCCATTGGAACGGCAGATACACCTGCTGAACCGATAAGTGGGTTTACCTTACCGCCTGTAGCAACATACATAATCTTACCGAAGAGTACACCGAATGCGGTACCCAAACAGAAAGCAATAAGACCAAGAACGATAATCTTGATTGTAGCGAATGTAAGGAATGTCTGTCCTGATGCAGTTGCACCGACAGTAGTACCAAGGAAGATTGTAATAATGTTCATAAGTTCATTCTGAGCTGTCTTGTTAATTCTTTCAACAACGCCTGATTCCTTAAAGAGGTTACCAAGCATAAGCATACCGACAAGCGGAGCAGCGTCAGGAAGGAAGATTGCAATGATAATTACAACAATTACAGGGAACATAATCTTCTCAAGTTTAGATACAGGACGAAGCTGTTCCATAACTACAGAACGCTCTTTCTTTGTTGTAAGAAATTTCATAATAGGCGGCTGAATAATAGGAACGAGCGCCATATATGAATATGCTGCAATAGCGATTGAACCTAAAAGATGCGGAGCAAGTTTTGTGGTTACGAAAATAGCCGTAGGACCGTCAGCACCGCCGATAATACCGATAGCACCTGCCTCTGCTGCTGTAAAGCCGAGGAAGATAGCACCTGTAAATGTTAAGAAAATACCAATCTGAGCGGCAGCACCGAGGATAAGGCTCTTTGGGTTTGAAATAAGCGGACCAAAGTCTGTCATACAACCAATACCAAGGAAGATAAGCGGTGGGTAAATACCAAGCTTAACACCCTGATAGAGATACCAAAGCAAACCGCCGTTTGTCGGATAGTTTACATATTCGGCACCGTTTAATTCGGTAATCGGATATTGAATTGCTCCTGTATGATCTTTTACATAATCTGCAAGAGGTATCATTTCGGTCGAAGGAGCACTCATAATGCTCGGATAAAGGTTTACAAGAAGCATACCAAAAGCGATAGGAAGAAGCAAGAGCGGCTCATATTGCTTTTTGATAGCAAGATAAAGCAAAACGATTGAAATACCAATCATAACATAGTTCTGCCAGTTAAGAGTTGTAAGGCCTGAACTGTTAAAGATACCTACAACGGCATCTACAAAGCCTTGTAAAATTTCCATTAGATAACATCCTTTCCCTTAAAATATGCCTTAAAATGGGCGGGTATTATCAAGTACACCGGCTTTTGCCCAAGCTGAACGACCACCGTCAGATGACTTTTTAATACTCTTGATTCGTGCTTTTTCAGATGAACCGTACATTGTTGCCACGGCAGCTGAAATAACAGCTACAACTTCGTCTGAAATTCCGTCTGTTGCTGCGCTTGCGGTAACAACAGGAGCAGGCGCCGCAGCCGGCTTTTCAGCAGGTTTTTCATCTTTATTTTTCTTGCCTTTTTTGCTGTTGCTGCCGGCACTTTGAGCCTTCTGAACAATAGCACTGTAGATTTTAATAATAAAAATCAACAGAATAAGCATGGCAAATACAACAACAAAGCCTGTGAGAACAACCTTTGCGGATGTTATGCCTTTTTCAGCAAGCGTAAGACTTTCTTTCTGGGCTGTCTGAGCTGCTAAAGCTACATCGGAAAGATTCATAAAATAACCCCCATATTTCATACAGGATTATTATACTTTATTCCTGTAAAATTTTCAATAATAAATATGGGGGGGAATAATTTTTGGCGGTTTACCTAATCATATTAAATATTTTAAAATATAATTTGTTTAATTTTAAAACATTATATTTCAATTACAGAATTATACATATAAGACCGTTGCAACCGTCATTTATAATTTTTTCAATGGTTTCACCTATTTTTGCTCTTGCGTCGGACGGCATTCTGTACAATTTATTGTGCAGTCCCTCGTTGACAAGTTCATGCACGGATTTGCCGAAGATATTACTTTCCCAAATTTTTTCCGGATTTTCCTCAAATTCTTTCAAAAGATAAGATACAAGCTCCTCGGACTGCTGTTCCGAGCCTACAATCGGAGTTACCTCTGTCTTTGTATAAATCTTCATCATATGAATACTCGGTGCGCTTGCTTTGAGCCTTATGCCGTACTTACCGCTCTGTTTAATAATTTCAGGCTCTTCAAGCGATAACTCTTCAATAGTCGGCATAACAATTCCGTAACCGTTTTCCTGCACCTGTTCATAAGCCTGCGCAAGTTTATCAAAGTCTTTCTGCTTTTTGGAAAGTTCTTTTACACAACTGAACAGCGCACATTCGTCGGTAATGTCAATACCCGATTCTTCGGAAAGCACCTTATAAAACAATTTACTGTCAATATTAATTCCGATAGTCGCAAAGCCTCTGCCCAAATCAAGACTTTTTATTTCGGTAGAATTAATATATTCGCAGTTGTCAAGTTCCTGCATTATATCCTGAACCTGACGGATTTTTTCGATTTTTCCCGCACTCTTTTTGATTGCGTCAAAGATATTGGTTTTGAGCCAGTGATCTTTATCAAGCATTACGAGCCATTTAGGAATATCTACTTTGATTTCTTTTATGTGAAACTCAAACAAAAGCTGGGCAAGAATACGCTTAATTTCAAATTCGTCAAGTTCCATACAGCTTACGGGAATTACAGGCACATTGTAAATTGACGCCATTTGAGCAGCGAGATTTTTTGCTCTTTCGCTTTCGGGTTCGGTTGAGTTGAGCAAAACAATAAAAGGTTTGTTAATCTCTTTCAGTTCGTTAATAACCCGCTGTTCGCTCTCAATGTAGTCTTCCCTGTCAATATCACTGATTGTACCGTCAGTTGTTATTACCAAGCCGATTGTCGAATGATCTGTAATAACCTTTTTGGTGCCGATTTCGGCAGCGTCATCAAAAGGAATTTCCTTATCGAACCAAGGCGTTTTAACCATTCTCGGCTGTTCGTCTTCACTGTAGCCGATTGCACTGTCAACTATATAACCTACGCAATCAATCATTCTTACCCTGAAAGAAGTGTTGTTTCCCAGATCAACTTCAACTGATTCTTCCGGTATGAATTTAGGTTCGGTTGTCATTATGGTTCTTCCCGACGCCGACTGCGGAAGTTCATCGAGAGTTCTGCGATATACCGCCTCATCCGTTATATTCGGCAATACCAGAGAGTCCATAAATTTTTTTATAAAAGTTGACTTACCTGTTCGCACAGGACCCACAACACCGATATACACATCTCCGTCTGTTCGGCGTGAAATGTCACGATACACATTTCTTTCTTCCATTTTTGTACCTCCTAAACTCTCGGAATAAGCAGCATTCGAGGAATATCCTCATTTTGTGCCGCTGCCGAATTTTCTTCAATCAGTTTATCAAGTGCCGTATTATGCGATTTGGCAATACTCCACAGACTCTCCCCCGCTTGCGCAAAGTACAAAGTCAGAGCACACTCTTCGGGCTTTACGGGTTTATCTTCAAATATCTCTACATCGGAAACCGCCCTTATATTTTCTTTTGCGGCAGCCGAAACGGCAAATTTAATTTCACACCTGATTTCAACTGTGCTGTCATCGGCAAGACGATAGCTTATACTTGCTACACGAGGTTCAACATACAATGCACAGTTATACTCACTGCTTGATGTCATAAGATGAGAATAGTCTATATTGCGTTCAATAAACACAGGTATTTTATCTTCGTTTTCGGCAAGAATACAAATATTTACCTTACCCGAAACAGTTATGCCCTTATCGTCGCAAGAATAATCAGCAGTAATTTGGTTTGATGATATGTTTATTACTTTGCTGATTTTTCCGTTATCGACAGCAACCGAAGATTTTTCAATATGAGAATCATTAAGTTTTGCAAGATCACTTACTATATTCAATTGTGTAAAAGCGGGTTGAGTTGCACATTTAACAGAATATGCGTCTGTAACTACATTTTCGTCAGCAATTACATAGCCTTCTTCTGTAAGACAAAGTTTTAAATCAAGCAGTAAAAGAGGTTTATCTGACATAACATCATTCTTAAGTCTGATGTCATAAGACATAATATCGCAGGAAACACAGTTAATTGTATTTTCGTCGATACCCTCGCAATCTATAATTTGATTAAAGGGCAATAAGTAATCAAGTTTTCCTGTTTCGCCGCTCTCAACATCAGTTATATATAATAGTTTTAAGTTGATTTCGCCGTTCGCCATAAGTTTACCTGTAACAGCTTTGGTATCGGTAATATTCACACTTATATCGGTACTCAAGATTGATTCAATTACAGGCTTATCTCCCACAGAAACTTCTTCTACCACGCTGAACTGTTCTTGGCAAAGAGAAGTCAGGCTTGCACATTTTATATTCATCAGCTGTGCTTCAAGACAATTTTCGACAGGCGGTGAATAGATACTTGTTTTTGCCGAGGAAAGCACCTTTGCATATAACGAAAATGCACCGTGCATTACAAGTCTGCGAGGGCTTAATGCCCTACAGTTTATGTACTCGGGCTTTGTTCTTGTTAATATAACAGGATTATCAGGCGCTTCTTTAACAGAAAAGCTTTGAGAAAAATTAACCGACTGCTCACAGCAACGAATACTTTTTTTGATACTGTCAACATACAGCACATTAACAACACAGTTACCGTCAATTTGCAGTTGACCGCCCGATAAGGTTCTTGTCTGAATTTTAGGGATAAGAGTACATTTCAAAATTTTTTCGATATCCGGACAATAATCGGGTAAAGTTAAATCGACATCAGCAAGCTGTTCGGCAACCGTGTCAAGCACCGCAACAGTTGTGCAAAACGATCGGTTATCCTGATTAAACTCCATATTTTATCTCTCCTTTTATATTTATACTCAAAATATATTAGAAGGGTAATGAAAATATTACAATAAAAAAGCATCGGACTGAAATTAATCAATCCGATGCTGTAAAAGCTGTTAAATTATATCAGGTATCAACCGAGGTTTGGAATATTACCAGCAACATAAAGCTGAATTTCTGTACAATCGAGAATGTCAATAATGCCATCTCTGTTTACATCAGCTTTGAGTTGAGCGTTAGCGTCAAGTGACTTGTCACCGGCAACGTAAAGCTGGAGTAGTGTTACGTCGTCTACAGTAACATTACCGTCAATAGTGATAATCTTCTGAATACCTACCTTGCCGTTAGGGTTTGTGGCATACTTACTGCAAAGCTGACCGCCTGTTGAGGCATTAGCTGTAAGTGCAGTAACTGTACAACCAACAAGCATCATTGAAGAAAGAAGGATGCTTGCGCTTTTCTTGATTAGTTTCATGTGTTAATTCAAAACTTCCATAATAAAATTTCAGTCCTATTATAATATTTTTTCCAAAAGAACTCAATAATAAATTAAGATGTGCATATCTTTTTGTTGATATGCACATCTTTTGTTTAATTATGTTATTAATAATTACCAATAAAATTTTATTTTACATATAAGAAAGTTTTATTGCGGATTTATTACCTTTTTAATTCCGTAAATCTTCCGTAAAATTGCCGATAAGAATTTTGGCCGTTCAATAAGTACAACTTTCATTGCAAATCTCCTCTCATATTATCTTCGTATGCAAGTCAGACTGACCACGATAAGTGCTGCAGCTGCAACCACAAGCACACATTCTGAAGGCAGTAAACTTGCAGTCAGAAGTCCAAGCCCGAAAAATACAGCCGACCTTAGCCTGTGTGAGTAGCAATTCACTTTATCACCCTGTATCAGTTTACACAGCTTTTTAAAAAGTGTGAAAAATCGGTTGAAAAAAATTTTATAATAATATAAAATTAAATTGATTAAGGTTAAGGAGAAAGCAATGAGAACTATTGATATAAAGAAAAACGATGCAAACCAAAGACTTGACAAGTTTCTTTCAAAAAGATTCAAAACTATGCCAAAGTCGCTTATGTATAAATATATCCGTACAAAGTACATTAAACTAAACGGCAAAAAGTGCGATATAAAAGATATGCTCAAAGAGGGCGATGTGCTTACTCTGTACATAAAAGATGAATTTTTTGAGGAAAGCGAGCAGGAAAACTACGAATTTTTAAAAGCGCCCGACAAACTTGATATAGTATATGAGGATGAGAACATAATTCTGATTGACAAAAAGCCCGGTATTATCGTACATCAGGACAAGAGTTACCATTTTGATTCGCTTGTGGCAAGAGTTCAGCACTACCTTTATAATAAGGGCGAATACAACCCAAAAGAAGAAAAAGCATTCGCTCCCGCTCTTGCAAACAGAATTGACAGAAACACGGGCGGTATAGTAATTGCGGCAAAAAATGCCGAAAGTTTGCGGGTTCTCAATGCCAAAATCAAAACAAGAGAGCTTGAAAAATATTATTTGTGCTTACTTTACGGCAAGCCGAAAAAGGACTGCGACATTTTGCACGATTACCTTATTAAAAACGAATCGCAAAACAAAGTAAAGATTTTTGGCAAACAGGTTGAGAGCTCAAAAGAAATAATCACAAAATACGAAATTCTTGACTTCAACGGCAAATACAGCCTTGCCGAGGTTGAACTGCTTACAGGCAGAACTCACCAAATCAGGGCACATATGGCATACATAGGTCATCCGCTTGTGGGCGATACTAAATACGGAAAAAACAGAAAAGCACCTGATAACATTAAGTATCAGGCACTTTACAGCTATAAACTTAAATTTTCATTTGACACCGACGCAGGTATTCTTAATTATCTTAACGGCAAAGAATTTTCTGTAAAAGAAGTATGGTTTGCAAAGAATAAGCATATTTCGATTTAAGAATTATTTTATACACATAAACGCACACATTGTGCCTCTATGCCCTTTGGTTGCCCTGTGACTCCACAACAAATCGCTGTTACAGTTTGTACATACATCAGAAACCGTGATATTCTCCGACTTTACACCTGCTGCCGTAAGAATTTGTCTGTTGGTTTCAAGCAAGTCAACCATATACTTGCCGTTTTCTTTAGGATGAACAAAATCTGACGGATTTACATTTTTAAGTGCAAGAAAATGGTCGGCACAAGGTTTGTCAACCTCATAACAGCACACGGAAATAGCAGGGCCGATCGCACATTTTAAATCAGACGGGTTTGTTCCGTAAAGCTCGGTCATTTTTTGCACAACCTTTTCGCCTATTCTGCCGACAGTACCTCTCCAGCCTGCGTGAGCAAGTCCTATTGCTTTTTTGTTTGTGTCAACAAAGAAAAGCGGTGTACAATCG
>ENA-OPBX01001626-OPBX01001626.1-human-gut-metagenome-genome-assembly--contig:-NODE-1626-length-10869-cov-5.912798_pt1 | contig 10869 bp, 7 predicted proteins | sample MGYA00241075_ERZ501466 | MGnify/ENA primary metagenome ERZ501466 (study PRJEB25962, sample SAMEA2042633) | human gut metagenome | biome: human gut; feature: human-associated habitat; material: faeces...
TCGTAAAGAGGAGGATATTATATGTTTGGCAGAAAATTAAAAACACAGAAAGAAAATGTTATATCGGCACAAGAAGAAACTTTAGATATGCACCCAGTCATACACGTTGCAGACAGTATTATTGAATATCAGAAACAGCTTGCAGAGAGGGAAGTAGAATCACTTGATGAGATGGCAGATATACAGAAAGCATTTGTGCTTGCAACTAAAGAGAATGAAAGATTAAAAGACCAGGTACAGGAATTATCATCTGTATTTGCTGATGTAGGTCAGATTGCAACAAGCTTTGACGGTGTAAAAAATGAAATTGTTGACTCTGTAGGAGAGGCACAGAAAAAGGTAGATGAATTAAAGAATAGTTCAAAAGAAGTAAGCAGGAGTTTTGATGAGATAAAGAGTGCATTTGCAGGTGTTCAGGTATCTGTACAGCAGATTAAAGATTGTATGCAGCAGATTATAGCAATCGCTAACCAGACTAATATGCTTGCGCTTAATGCTTCGATTGAGGCGGCAAGAGCAGGCGAGCAGGGAAGAGGCTTTGCTGTCGTTGCCAATGAAGTCAAAAATCTTGCGGATGAGATTAAGACTCTTGTAAGTACGGTTCAGGGAAGTATTTCTGATGTAGAACATGGAACAGAACAGCTTAATACTAATATTGAGGAGTCACAGTCAGCATTTGGAAAGAATGTTGAAGATGCTGATGCGGCATATGGAGTGTTTGAACAGATAATACAGGCAGCAGACGGAGCAGGGCAGGTACAGGAAGAGATTGGTGAAGTTACACATTCATCAGAGAAGAAACTTTCAGAGGTTAAAGACTGTTTTGATAATCAGGAGCAGCAGCTTCAGCAGGTTCTTGCACATATTGAACATGCCAATGACTTGGGAACAACGAAGAGTTCTATGTTTGAGGATATGAACAATCTTGTTGCACAGCTTAGTCCTATGGCTAAAGATATAGAAAAAAATTACCGATAAAAATATTCAGGAATCTTCTAAGCAGGTTGTTGGTGTAATCAAGGCAATAGAGGAAATAGCAAGCCAGACTAATCTCTTATCACTTTAACAAAAGAAAAGACGTGGTGTGATAATAGTAGATTTTAAAATATGATAATGTATAATGTAGTGCGTGAGTGTTATATATATTTGCAGTCAGCAGATAATATAAGTGTTAAAGTATAAATATCGTAAGTATTATATTTTATGTGAGCCTTAGGTGTTTATGGCTTGTGTGAATTTTAATGAGGGTAATATAGTAATAAAAAGGTATGTTTGATAAGTATAAAAAGTATAGAATAATAGGTGTTATTGTTGTAATCGTTGCGATAGCAGTATTATTTGCAGCGAATATAAGAATAAGAAGTGTAAGGCAGTACAGGTCGGATGCCAATAATCTGGTGCAGGAGCAGCAGAGTATAAGTGACCTGTTAAACAGCACCACAAAGGATGAAGTGGATAATAAAGAGAGCAGTGCTACGCGGGATGATGGCGCCGGTGACGATAATAATCCGTCAGATGATACGGATATAATGTCCGAAATGTTCAATAATTCATCTGAGCAGGAGAATGAAAAAGACGATACTGGCAACAGTGATTATAATGCTGGTGCAGGAGAAAATGTCGTTGTTAGTGATAATGTCAGCATCAATGACGATAACAGCCAGAGTGGTGGAGATAGTCAGAATAGCAGCAGTACAGGTGGCGAGGACATTTCTAAGGATGATAATTCAGACAGCGGCAGTGACAAAGCTGATAAGAAGCCAGCAATTATATCCTGTACAATAGAGATAAGGTGCGATGAGGCGACAGCTAAAAAGTCGTCCATAGATAATCCAGGAATAAGAGAGCTTATACCAGATAGTGGAATTATATTAGGCCAGATATCTTATTCGGGATATGAAGGCATTAGTGCCTATGACGTGTTATCAGCAGCAGCCAATATGAATGGCATAAGTGTGGATACCAAATGGACAACACAGTATGGCGGTGTATATGTAACTGCGATAGCAGGACTTGAGGAGATGATGGTAGGAAGGTGGTCAGGATGGATGTACAGTGTGAATGGCAAAGTTCCTATGACAACTGCAAGTTCTTATAATGTGGAAAATGGAGATGCTATTGTGTGGTATTATTATGCACCATAGCTTATATTATGAAGTATATCATATGTATTAGAGATTTAGCCGGAAGGAGAGATGTGTATGGAAAGAAAGTATATCGACCAGATACATCCTGCTGTCGGCTTTTTTTATATTGCAGCAGTACTCGTTATAACTATGATTACGATGAATCCGTATCTGCTTGCCATATCATGTATAACTTCAATTATTGTTATGGGCTATCTGAAAGGATTTTCAGAGCTTAGGAAAAATATTGTACCTGATATATCTGTAATTATATTTACAGTCGGTATACAGCCGGTGTTTTCAGGAAGCGGAAAGACTGTGCTGTATTATGTAAATGACAGAGCGGTATATCTTGAAGGTTATATATACGGACTTGTAATTGCCATGCTTCTTATAACGGTATTTAACTGGTGTACGGTTATGAGAATACTTATGGACTCCGAGAAATGGATGTATCTTATCGGCAGATTATCTCCGACACTTGCAATGATGATTACTATGATATTAAGGTTTATTCCGCTTATGAGACAGAGGTATAGAGTTATACACGAAGGTCAGGTAGGAATGGGAAGATATAATAATCCGTATAGTAAAAAGAAAAATGTGTTGTATGCGTTCATGGGTTTTATTGAAAAAATCAGACATAGAATAAAAGAAATATCAATACTTATATCCTGGTCACTTGAGAATTCAATAGAAACTTCTGATTCCATGGAGTCGCGTGGATATGGACTTAAGGGAAGGACAAGTTATCACAGATATATATTGAAAAAAACAGACATAATTCAGATGATTTTAATTGCAGGTGCATTTGCATATGTACTTGTACCGGTATTATTAAGGCAGTTTAGGGCATATTATCTGCCAAGGGTATATATTGAAAGCGTGTCTGTGTGGCATGTGATTGTAATGGTTGTATATATTGTGCTTGCGGTATTTCCGGTTGTCTTTTATAAGAAATCGGACATAGAGCGTGTATAGATTAAAAAGATATATTCTAATAAAGTAAGATAGTGGAAAGTAAATAGCCAGTTAAATTGAGGAAGGTTATGGATAATATAATACAAATCAGGGATTTGACATTTGCGTATGCTGCAGGTGATGAGCCGGTCTTAAGTGATATTAATATAGATATAGGCAGCGGAGAATTCGTCATAATAATGGGAAGTTCGGGAAGCGGAAAGACAACGCTGCTTAAGATGTTAAAAAGAAATATGATACCAGCCGGAAGATATTCGGGCAGAGTATATATATATGGTAAAGAATCCGACAAGCTAACTGACAGGGAAAATGCTGCTGGCATAGGTTATGTAAGTCAGGACCCGGATAATCAGATAGTGACAGATAAGGTGTGGCATGAGCTTGCATTTGGACTTGAAAATCTGGGGATGGATAATGTGACTATAAGAAAAAAGGTAGCTGAGATGTCGGAGTACTTTGGCATAACAGGCTGGTATGACAGGGAAGTCAGCAAGCTCAGTGGAGGACAGAAACAGATACTTAATCTGGCTTCAGTTATGGTTATGCAGCCGGGAATACTGCTTCTTGACGAACCGACAGCCAATCTTGACCCGCTTGCAGCGATAAGATTTCTTGATGTTGTGAAGAGAATTAATCAGGAACTTGGCGTCACAGTTGTTATGGTTGAGCACAATCTTGAGCATATATATGCAGATGCTGACAGGATAATAGCGATAGATAAAGGCAGGGTGGCAGCCAACAGCTCACCTAAAAAAGCTGCGGCGGATATTATTACGGCGGGAAGTTTTCTTATAGAGGGACTTCCAGTAGCGTCTAGATTGTATTCAGGTTACAATAAGAAGAATGGTAATAGTGTTGTAAGTTATAATAATGTTAATATAGATAGTAATAATAAAAATAATCACATACTATCAGATGAAATTCCATTAACTGTAAAAGAAGGAAGACGGTGGTATGTTAATTATAAAAAAGTTTATGGAAAAGATATTACAAAGGATAAAGATAAAATTAATAACTTTGCAGGAAAAAGTATTATAAACGATAAAGTAATAAAGAAAGATGTGTTAGAAGATAATATAACAGGTAATAAAAACAAAAAAAGAATAGGCTTTATCAAAAAAAATAATCTTGAAAATAAAAGTAGTCGAAAGAATACAGATAATATAGAGAATACGGTCTGTCAGCTTAAAAATGTTTCCTACTCTTATAATAAAAAGCTGCCATATATCATTGATGGTGTAGATGTGAGCTTTAAGGAAGGTCAGATAACGGCTATTCTTGGTGGTAATGGGGCAGGAAAGTCTACAATGCTTAAGCTGATAGCCGGCATAATAGAGCCTGTACGTGGAAAGATTATAAGTAATAAAAGAATAATAATGCTTCCGCAGGACCCTAAGGCGGTATTTACTGAAGTGAGTGTAGAGGAAGAGCTTGCAGAGGTGCTTATGGATAAGGGAAATGGTATATATAATAATATGCCAATGGAGGATAAGAGAGAAATAGTTGAACAGATTATTGAAGAATTCGGACTTAATGATATAAGAAAAAATAATCCATATGATATAAGCGGAGGACAGCAGGAAAAGCTTGCTATTGCAAAGGTGCTTTTATTAAAGCCGGAGGTACTCTTATTAGATGAGCCGACAAACGGATTGGACCCCTACTTTAAAAAGACTTTAGGAAAACTTTTAAAAAAGATTAATGCAGGTGGGGTAACTATAATAATTGTGTCGCACGACCTTGAATTTGTTGACAGTTTCTGTGATGATGTCATAATGCTGTTTGATAGGAAGGTAGCGGCACAGGATAGCACACACAAGTTTCTTAGGGATAATATGTTCTATACTACCAACTATTATAGGATTATGAAATAACTAATATATTATTTATAGTTATTAACATAAGTACAATATATATTTTATCAGAAAATATAATTAGTTATGACTTTAAGCATTATAATATAAGCGAATACAGATATAATTGTGGATGTGCAAAGTAATAAATGGGGATAATCAGTTATGAATTACAGTATTATGTTGATAAGTATGGCGATATTGCTGGCGGCGGTACTTATATATGTGCATATATTTGAAAAAAGAAAACCGCGGGCAAGAGAAATGGTTGTTATAGCAATGATGTCAGCAATCACAGTTGTTGCCAATATAATATGCGCCTATACAATTCCGCTTCATGCGGGAACGGCCGTGGTAATAATAACAGGCATAGCACTTGGTCCAGAGGCTGGCGTGCTTACCGGGGCGCTCGCAAGATTTGTGTGTAACTTCTTTATGGGGCAGGGTATATGGACTCCGTGGGAGATGGTTGCATGGGCTATGCTTGGCGGTCTGGCAGGGGTATTTTTTTATAAGCCAGTGTATACAGGATATCTTGAGGATAAAAAGAAAATACGCCGAGAGAGTACTAAGTATGGTGTAATGCAGCTTGCAGCACCGGCTGCAATAATAATATTGTGTGAACTTGCAGGATATATTGAATATATAATAGCAGCACCCAGTGGTGAGACTTATATGGGCTGGAGAGTGTATGTTTTCGGTATTGCAGGAATAATAATAGCTGCTGTTATTACAAGGAAAAAGGTGGCTGTCAATTCAGTAACTACAACTGTTTACACATTTGTAAGTGTATTCATACTGTATGGAGGACTTATGAACCTTGCAGCGATGTTTATGAGCAGTTCGTATCAGAATGGAGATATAAGTATATCGCTTGAAAGCCTGAAGCTTCTGTATATAACGGGAATTCCTTACGATGCCATGCATGCGCTTGGTGCGGCTGTTTGTGTGTTTCTGTTTGGCAATACACTTATACAGAAGATGACAAGAATCAGAATAAAATATGGACTTGTTTCAGACAGGGGATGATTAATTATAAAAAATGTGGTAATGTATGTATAAATGGTGTCACTTTCTAAAGTGATAATTGATATTTAGATGGAGATATATAATGAATTATATAGTGTTAGACCTTGAATGGAATCAGAGTTACAGAGGAAAGCAGTATACGGTCGAAGGACTTCCATTTGAGATTATACAGATAGGTGCAGTAAAGCTTGATGAAAATAAAAATGTGCAGGACAGGTGGGAATGTCTGGTAAGGCCGGTTGTATATAAAAAGCTTCACGGTAAAGTATCAGAAATGCTAGGAATATCCATAAACGACTTAGAGAATGGAAAGGATTTTAAAAGTGCAGCTGATGAGTTTCTTGCATGGTGTGGTGAGGATTATAAGTTTATAACATGGGGAGGTTCTGACCTTACAGAGTTTCAGAGAAATATGAAGTACTTTGGTGTAGAGTATAAATTTCCATTTCCATTCACATACTATGACCTTCAGAAGCTGTACAGCAAGGTATATTCGGATGGCAAGACAAGAAGAAGTCTTAAGGCAGCCATTGAGGAGCTTGGATTTACTGAGGATGCAGAGTATCATTCGGCTATTAATGATGCCATATACACAGCAAGAATATTTGCAAATATGGACTTTGACAGCGTAAGTGTGTATGAGAGCATAGATACTTACAGGATACCACAATCAAGAAAAGACGAGATATATATGAACTTTAATACATATGAGAAGTATATATCGAAGGGCTTTAAGACAAGGGAGAAAGCAGCAGATGACAGGACAGCAAGGTCGTGCCGGTGTTATATATGTAATAAGCCGATGAGGAGGCTTATTAAGTGGTTTGCGACTTCATCCAAGAACTATTATTCAGTTTTTGTGTGTGAGGAACATGGACTTTTCAAAGGAAGAATGAGGGTAAAGCAGTGCGATAACGGTTTTTACTATGATGTAAGGATATTGAAGCAGACAGATGAAGAGGGCGTTAATGGTATTGTAGACAAGCAGATAAAGGAACGGGAGCACAGAAGAAAAAAAAGAATGGAAGAGCATAAGAGAAAGTGCGAAAACCAGAACCAGAATAAAATTAAGTATAAATATAGGTAAGATAATATATGCAAAAAGGTCAGAGGGTTGTTAGAACGAACAACTCTCTGACCTTTTCTAAATATTAACTATAAATGAGCAAATAAAGAAAACTGCATAAATAAAAATATTTATCTTTGTATGGTGTGCAGACTGCAGATACATTTTTAAATAAATATATATACAGATTGATTTAATAAAATCTACGCAAGCAACTGGTTAAAGTCGTTCAGACATAAAGGCTTTGAATAATAGAAACCCTGTATATTATCACAATTTATGCCGGTTAAGAAATCTACCTGATTTTTAGTTTCAACACCTTCGGCTGTGACAGATATTCCAAGCTCTTTTGCAAGCGTTATAGTATGGTCAAGAAGACGTTCACCACTGAAATCACCGATATAATCAATAAGGCTTTTATCGATCTTTAAAGTATCAAAGCACTTCATATTGATAGTTGAAAGAGATGAATATCCTGAACCAAAGTCATCCACAAGTAAAGAAAATCCATTGCTGTGGAAACGATCTGCAAGGTCTTTAATGTTAGCATTATCAATAGCTGCACTTTCAGTTATTTCAATAGGAACAAACTTTGTATCAACACCTATTTTAGAAGCAATATTCTTATAAAGTTCAACTACTGATTCAAAGTAAAGTGTTGCACGCGACAGGTTGACAGATATAGGAATAAGCTGCTTACCCTGATTTTTCCATATTACCTGCTGTGTGCATACTTTTCTGAATACATATTCATCTAAAGTCTTAATAAGTCCGTCCTTTTCAAATAAAGGTATAAACCTGGCAGGAGATATAAGATTGCCATCTTCGCCTCTCCATCTGACAAGGGCTTCTGCACCTACAAGCCCATTGTTGGCAGGATTATACTTAGGCTGATACCATATTTCAAATTCATTATTCTTAATCGCGCGGGAAAAATTATCTTCCATAGCCCTGTTTTCAAGAATTTTCAATGTATCATTATAGCTGTAGAACTGATAACTTATATCTTTGCGGTCTTTAACCTGATTCTTGGCAAAGTTAGCTTCACTATAGGCTTCTTCAACTTTTTTATCAGGAGTCCATCTGGTTATGCCAAAGTAGGGTATTATATTAGGAATTTTAAGTGTAACAACTATATTTTTAAGTGCTTCTTCAATCTTTTCAATATGTTGTATAACATTTTCTTCAGCCTCGCCTTCACAGTAGATAACAAAATGGTCAGCATTGATATGACCGGCAAAGTCTTTATCATCTATAGAGTTTTCTATACAGTTCCATATAGCCTTAAGAGTCTCATCACCTTTGGTTATGCCACATATAGAGTTGATAATCTTAAACTCATGTATATCCATTGATATAAGAAATCCCGGAAGTTCATAATCAAGCAGGGTATTTTTAAAGTTGCTGTAATTACCGCCACCTGTTATAAGGTCTATATAGGCGATACGTTCAAGCTCACGCTGCTTTTCGGCACTTATATCTTCAAAGCCTACAACCATATGGTGAAGTTCAGGTGAGTCATCTATATTAACAAACTTGGCACGGCAGTAAGCAATGCCGCCGTCACGCACAATGCTGTAATCATACTGGTAAGAATTCTTAATCTTAAATTGTTCACGAAGATTATCAAGGGATGTCTCCATAAGTGTCGTCTCTTTTTCCTCATTTACAACAGTTTTATCGATATATTCTTTCATAAGATCTGAGTAAAGAGGAATGGAATCGAGTGAATTATTAAGCATACTTCTGACAGCTGGATTAATCTTGTATGGGTATACCTGTTCGGTATCAATATCAACATAGTATACACTGTTAAAGTTGCGGATAAGTGCATTTACAACACAGTTAAGCTTAGGGTCTTCCTCAATAGCTTCAATAAGTCCAAGTACACATAATGGATTATGGTTATCATCATAAGTTACAGTACACATAGATATACGGAAGTCCTTATTATTCATTGAAGATAATATTTCACTTACACTTTCACAGCCATTATCGATAGCATTAAACATTTTTGCAAGCTTACGTTTCTCTATGAAATTATTCAAAAATGCATTATCCTGTGTATTAGTAATGGTGTCCGGTATATTCATATTCCTTACGGTATAAGCAGACGGAATAATTGTTTTATTGGCAGGATAATAGCAGAACATATACTTGTTCCATTCTGCAAATGCTTTCTGTACAATGCCAGTAGTACCTTCATTAAGAGAGCCTATATCAATTAGGTCTGTATTTGCAAAAGCTTTATTTATTGGTTCTTTAATATACGGTTCTTCCATATGCATTCCTCTATTCTTTCATAAACATATCTTTTATACTTGTGTGTAAAGTGTACGATTATATACCAGTATTATAATCGTATGTATAAATGTAATTGGGAGTATATTACAAAATAAAAAGTATATAGATATTAATCTTCATTTTTTATTACAACATATACTTATACTATAACACTTTGCTTACATTTGGTAAATAATAGAAATAAGTAATATTTGTAAAAAATGTTAGTAATTATTAATAAAATTAAGTGAGATATTACATATACGAAATATTATTAAGGGTGGGGTATATGTTCAATTTTAAGTAACCTTTTCGATGAGCTCAAATTAATTTTTAGTATAGTAAGTTTATGTAAAATGACATTTTAATAGTTATAAAAAGTATATTATGTATTTTATTGTTTGACTATATGTTATAAATATATTATCAATATGCATAGTGATAATAACTTAAGAAGGAGAATAGCATATAAAAGACCCTAAAAGGATAGCTGAACTTGAAGCCATGCTAAAGGAAAGCAGGGAAAGCAACGGTAAGGGATAATATTATAGCAATACAGGTATGGCAAAGGTGCCGGTTTTGAATTAAGTAAGCGGATAGATATATAGTTGATTACGACTCTATATATCTATCCGCTTATATTATTTTAAATAATTGTTATCTGTATATTAGATATACTTAACTGCCTGCAAACAACATTACATAACCGCAAATATAATGGCAGCAGCGACAACTATCTGGATGATAGCAAATCTGAATACTACCTGGGCATCTGACCAGCCCTTGTTTTTTCTCATATGGTCGTGAATAGGTGTTCGTATATTCTGCATAAGATTGATATGAAGAAATCTTATGAAAGAAACCTTGATTAATCCAAGTCCGCCATCGATTATAAGGATGATGGCAAGTGGAATGAATAACAGTGGGCAGTGGAGCTTGAGGAATGAAAATGCAATAAATATTCCGATAGCCCTTGAACCGGCATCGCCCATAAGCAGCCTGCTAGGTGATGCGTTGAACCACAGGTAACCAAGTATACATACAACCATAATAAGTATTACGTGTCTGAAAGAACTTTCTATGTCAAATATTCTGAATAACAGAAATGCAGATGTAAGTGTAATGGCAGAAAGAGTTCCGCACAGTCCGTCAACACCGTCTGAACAGTTAGTGACATTGATACTTGCCCAGATGAGTATAACAATAAGTATACCGTAAATAACAGGGTTAAGTGTAACTGTCAGCTTAAAAAGTGCTATATCAAATGTGTTAGGGTTGTAGTGAAGGTATGTCACAGCAGCCATAACAGCAATGATAAAATCAATAATACCTTTCTTTAACTCGCCCCATGGTGATGAAGATGCATCGTCAAGGTAGCCTGAAAGCATAGCGGCAAGTACAAGTATAAGATATATGATAATCTCCGATGTAAGGTTAACGAAAAGCATGCATGTTATCGTGAATACAAGTATAAAGATGATACCGGCGCCACGAGGCTTTCCAACTGACTTTGAGCCGTTGATGGCATATG
>ENA-OPBX01001644-OPBX01001644.1-human-gut-metagenome-genome-assembly--contig:-NODE-1644-length-10767-cov-2.791262_pt1 | contig 10767 bp, 7 predicted proteins | sample MGYA00241075_ERZ501466 | MGnify/ENA primary metagenome ERZ501466 (study PRJEB25962, sample SAMEA2042633) | human gut metagenome | biome: human gut; feature: human-associated habitat; material: faeces...
ACTACCACATTGATTCATCAAAAAGAATATCCGAAAATCAGAAAGACAAAAGTAAATTTTCTATATTCTTTTCTCCTAATCAAAATACCGAGAAATGCACATAACGCTTCGGATTCTCACGCAAATCCAATAATAGTTTTGAGGCATTATCTGTGGTTGCATTCAAGTTATCATACAAAGCCCGATCGTTCAGAAGCAAACCTAAGGTATTGTCCTTCGAATTAAACTTCTCTGTCGTCACTTTCAGATTAGCGAGCGTAGCATTGATGCTTTGAACGGTTGATTGCAAATCTAATGTTTTCAACTCGCCACTCACATCCGAGAAATTGGCAGTTATCGTTTTCAGGTTCGAAACAATCACCGGAACATCGCTTGCCAACAACTGATTTAACTGGCGAGTTGAAACTTCCAGGTTGGCTGTCGATTTTTCCACATGCTCCAATGACTGAGTCAAAGCTGGATGATTCACGATCTTTTCCAAACCTCCCAAGATTGAATCAATCTTCGGCAGCATGGCCTCAACCGAAGGTAACAGATCTTCTTGAACAGACTGCATCATATCTTCCGTCATCCGTCCTTCAATGCTATCTCCCGGCTTATAATAATCTGAAACGAATTTATTCAAATGGATATGAAGTTCAGCACCACCCAAAAAACTATTGACGATGCTTATATAACTTCCCTTATTTATCTTCATCTCATCTTCCAGACTGATATCCACAAGGATCTTATCTTTTGACTCATAATCGTAACGGATTTCACGTACCAGACCGACTTTAAATCCTTCTACATAAACAGGGCTTGAAATAGTAACACCCTTTACATTCGAGAATACGACCTCATAGTGATTTACCGGCTTGAACAAATTAATACCTTTCAAATAATTGATTCCACAATAAAGTAAGATCAGGCTGATTATTGACACTAATCCTATCTTTGCCTCTTTGGTGAATACTTTTTTCATCTTATCCTGTTATTTTTTTAGTTTCAAATTAATTATTTACCTGCTTTCCGTCTTTAAAGACTACAATATATGCATCTTTAAAGTCTTTTACGGTTTTACGCCATAGCTGCTTAATCTCTTTATAACTAGACGTTGATCCGTAAAAGTATTTGTAAATACGTTTTCCCTTTACGCATTCAACCGGATCATATCCTTTCAACAAACGAGAATTCGATGAAAGCGGCTTATCCGATGTCAAGATCTGAATCTTATAAATCGTACCGGTCTGTATCGGCTCTTGCGAAACCGTTTCAGAAGACATTTCTTCGGCTTTCGCCTGAGCTGCCAGACGGGCTTTCTTCTTCCGCAAGATATCTTCCTCACTTCCGGCAGGAGGATTCTCATCAAAATTCGTATCCTCTGCTTCCATTGTTACGGCCGGTACAGCAGATTCCGTAACAGTTGCTCTGACTTCAGCTCTTCCTTTTCCCAACGAACCGGCCTGCCGGGCATCATACTCCTGCTTGTAACGGTCAAAAGCATCGGATATCGCCTTGGCTAATTGCTGCTGTCCGGATTCTGAAGCCAAATAACGTTCTTCATCTCTATTTGAAATAAACCCGACTTCTATCAATACGCTCGGCATACTAGTCTTCCGCAAGACCAAGAAACCTGCCTGGCGAACACCCCGATCTTCACGTCTCGACGAAGCAAAACGGGTTTGTATTTCAGAAGCAAAGGCAACGCTTTGCTGCATGTGCTTATTTTGAATAAACTCAAATATAATATACGATTCCGTCGAATTCGGATCAAATCCCTCATACTTCTGCTGATAATCATCTTCCAGTAAGATCGCCGAATTCTCCCGCATCGCCACTGCCAGGTTTTCTTCCGTACGGGCCAAACCCAATGTATAGGTTTCCGTTCCTTTTGCCTGATTCCCCTTAGCCACCGAGTTCGTATGGATGGATATAAACAAATCGGCTTTATTCCGATTGGCTATTTCTGCACGTTCATCCAATTCTACAAATTTGTCAGTACTACGGGTATAAACAATTTTCACATCTGAATGTTTACAGGAAATGAGCTTTCCCAGTTTTAAGGCGACCGATAAATTTATAGATTTCTCGTTGATGATTTTCCCCCGTGCTCCCGGATCTTTTCCTCCGTGACCAGCATCTATCACCACAACAAAATTTCGTTCTGCTGCTTGCACCAGCATCGTAGCAGCCATAAAGAACAATGCAAATGGTATAATATACAATAATCTACGAATCACCTTCTGGCATTATTGAAAAATTCGGTCACAAAGGTAATGTTTTTTTAATTTGACTGGCAAAACTTTAGATATAATTAAGAGCTATTCGGATTTCCCCAAGACTGGTCCTTATTAGAATGTTATTTTTTGACAGTTGTCGAAAAGCTTTTCCATATATGTGCTAAAGCTTTTTGACAAATATGGAAAAGCTTTAGCACATCTGTCAAAAATATAAAAAGTAACTATCAAACAATTATTCCCCTATATTTTCATCCCAAAACCAAGTTTATTTTAAGCTAAAAACAGTACATTTGCAAAAAACAACAGCTTTATGAAAAAAACAATACATTTAATTTTAGGCATTCTCTGTATTATACCGAGTTTGTTTGCCCAAACGACATTCGACACTTTTTTTGAAAGAAAAAGTCTGCGAATTGATTTTTCCTTAAGTGGAAACGCAAAGCAACAATCTGCTGCGATTGAACAATTACGAAAGGAGCCGGTATGGAGCGGACCTTTGAACAACTTGATTGATCAATTTTATTATGGAGGTTATTACGTCAATATCTATGACAAAGCAACAAATAAATTGATCTACTCCCGCGGATTCAACACTTTATTTGAGGAATGGAGAACAACCGACCAAGCCAATACGGAGACACAAGCTTGGACAAACAGTGTATCTGTTCCCTATCCCAAGAATCCAATCGTTATGGAATTGACGGCACGCGACCGGAACGACATGCAGTTTCATACCTTATTAAAAATAGATATCGATCCGACCAGTATCTTTATTGACCAGGGAAACTTAAAGGCCAATCGGGTAACTCCTATTCTAAGTAACGGAGATTCGCATGAAAAAGTCGATCTGGCCTTCTTGGCTGAAGGTTATACTGCTGCCGAACAAGATAAATTCGTAGCCGATGCCAAACGATTCATGGAAGCTTTGTTTAAAACACCCCCATACGACCAGCGCAAAAATGACTTTAACGTATGGGCTGTTGGTTGTATTTCCGAAGAATCCGGTACAGACAGTTCGGGTAAAGGAGTATTTAAGAACACCGCTTTCAATACAGGCTATTACACATTCGGTATTGACCGGTATTTAACGACTCGAGACATGAAGTCAATCCGTGATGCAGTCTGGAACGTTCCTACCGACGCGATCTTTATTCTCATCAATGCCGACACCTACGGAGGCGGAGGAATGTATAACTTCTATGCCTGTGGTACAGCCGATCATCCTAAAACTCCGGTTGTATTCACACACGAATTCGGACACAGTTTCGCCGGACTTGCCGACGAATACTTCTCCTCTGAAGTAGCCTACAACGATTTCTATAATCTGAAATACGAACCTTGGGAACCCAACATTACCACATTGGTGAATTTTGATGCCAAGTGGAAAGACTTATTACCGGCTAATACACCGGTTCCGACTCCATTAGATGATACCCATAAAGATAAATGTGGCGTTTTTGAAGGCGGTGGTTATCTGTCGAAAGGTATATATCGCCCGATGGATCACTGTATGATGCGCGACTATGCACCTTTCTGTCCGGCATGTACAAGAGCCATTCACCGGATGATCGATTACTACTGCGACAAGAAATACTAATCCCTGCCAGATTACTTCTGGGCAGAAAAAAGGAAATCTTTTGTTTAGAGCAAGAGATTTCCTTTTTTGTTTGAAAGGGGAAAGAAACTTTTCAGACACAACGCATAATTCCAAGTAAAATCCTTATCTTTGCAAGATAAAACTTTCATCCAGTAAATAAATAGAATCTTATGGCAATTTACTTAAATGATGTATCAAGAACTTTTGGTGAATACTTGCTTATTCCTGGGTTAACAACAAAAGAATGTACACCGGCGAACGTATCGCTCAAAACTCCTCTTGTTAAACACAAAGCTGGCGAAAAAGCAGCTATCGAACTTAATATCCCGTTTGTATCAGCTATCATGCAATCTGTTTCAGGTCCTGATTTGGCTATTGAATTAGCTCGAAACGGCGGTTTGTCGTTTATATTCGGTTCTCAGCCAATCGAAAGCCAGGCAGAAATGGTTCGCAAAGTAAAGAAATTCAAAGCTGGATTCGTTGTTAGTGATTCAAACCTGACACCTAACCATACCTTGAAGGATGTAATAGCATTGGTTAAAAAGACCGGGCACTCAACCATAGGTATTACGGAAGATGGAACACCTAACGGGAAATTGCTGGGTATGGTAACCAGTCGTGATTATCGGGTTGAAAAGGATGATCCTGCAACTCCGGTAAAAGACTTTATGACTCCTTTCCAGAAACTGATTGTCGGTGAATTAGGTGTAACACTGAAAGAAGCCAACCAAATCATCTGGGATCATAAATTAAATACATTGCCTATTATCGACAAGAATCAGAACTTACAATATTTCGTATTCCGTAAAGATTACGACAGCCATCACGAAAACCCCAATGAACTGTCGGGCAAAGACAAAACATTGTTAGTGGGAGCCGGTATCAATACCCGCGATTACAAAGATCGTGTTCCGGCATTGGTAGCTGCAGGAGTTGATGTAGTATGTATTGACTCTTCTGACGGTTATTCAGAATGGCAATATGATACACTTCGTTGGATCAAAGAAACTTACGGAGACAAACTATTGGTTGGTGCCGGAAACGTAGTTGATCAGGAAGGTTTCAACTATTTGGTAGAAGCAGGAGCCGATTTCGTGAAAGTTGGTATCGGAGGAGGTTCTATTTGTATCACTCGTGAGCAAAAAGGTATCGGACGTGGACAGGCTACAGCTTTGATTGATGTAGCAAGAGCACGCGATGCTTACTATGAAAAGACAGGTATTTATGTACCTATCTGCAGCGATGGTGGTTTAGTTCATGATTATCACATGGTACTGGCATTGGCAATGGGTGCAGACTTCTTGATGATGGGACGTTACTTTGCCCGCTTCGACGAATCACCTACCAAGAAATTAAAGATCGGAAACAGTTTCGTTAAAGAATACTGGGGAGAAGGTTCTAACCGTGCTAAAAACTGGCAGCGTTATGACATGGGCGGAAATGAAGCACTGAAATTCGAAGAAGGTGTCGACAGTTACGTTCCTTATGCCGGAAAGATGAAAGACAACCTGGAAGTAACGTTAGGCAAAATCAAGGCTACTATGTGCAGCTGTGGTTCAATCACCATTGAACAGTTACAGAAGAGCGCTAAAATCACCTTGGTTTCTTCAACTTCAATCGTAGAAGGTGGAGCTCACGACGTTATTCTGAAAGATCAGAATTAATTCCTGATAAATATAAAAACAAGTGTATCGAACCAATTAAGAGATGGGTTTGATACACTTGTTTCTTTTTATATCAATAGGTTTTAATACAAACTGAAGTCCTGTGGTTTGATCACAAAGCCTACCCGAAGCATATTTTTATATTGATTATACTCCAATAAATTCTCACCATAACCATTATAATATTGGATAAAGAAGAACTGGTTTTCCCGTTTATTGAACTTATAACTTAATTCAAGCTGTGTATTAAATCCGAACCAGGCTTTCCTTTGAGTTATCAATGCTCCTATCTGCAAACGTTTATTACAAGTCCGATAGTTTACGGCAAATTGAAAGATACCATTATACTTCAGGATGTCTTTATTGTTCTCTCCATCAATAATCGGAATCCAGGTTTTAAACTGTGTTTCCCAATTATCATTCAAGACCAAAGCCCACGAGAAAGTTATCTTATTCCAACTTCGAGAATCAATACTGTCCTTTCCGTTCGATTCATGTTCCAGCATCAAATAAGCCTTTCCGATATATTTATTATGACGGATGATCAGATGTCCTAATCCGATTCCCGGATTAAAGTTCAGGTCACGCATCGGAAGCGATTCCCGAAACACATCCCAAAAAGCTTTCTGCGTATATTGAATGAATAAATAAGAATCGAAAGGAAGTTTACTTTTCGTCAGTCTCTGGGAAATACTCAATTGGAACTTCACATCCGAATTATGCCCCGTCGGTTTGGTACCTAAAGGAATACCGCCTGAAAAATAGTTGTCACGGAACAACGTAAAATAAGGCATCTTATCCAATTCAGCACGCACACTATCCGCATTGTACTTCACTTTCACTGCTTCGTTCTTCTCTTCTAAAATCTGTCCCCACGATAAAGAGGCAAAGAAACACATACACACAAGAATAATATATCTATTCATCTCTCTTTAACCTATCACTTTAAGGCCTCAAAGATATTAAGAATAAAATCATCCTAGAAAATTGACGAAATGTAAAAGTGTTCCATTTGTACGCGTTATTGTGCACTTTGGATTTTATTGTAAATTTGTTCTCTCAAAACAGACTAAAAGGAAAATGAAAAATCTATCAACGTATTATCAGGAACTCATACATACACTTTCTACCGAGAAAAATCAAGTAAACCGGAAAATCCATATCATCGGAACCATTCGATTGCTATTGGTCATCGGAGCCTTGCTTCTGCTGTATGGATTTCATCAGGAAGGCTGGTATATAATCATGGGAATTATCTTGCTTTTCGGACTGCCTTTCATCGGATTGATGATCTTTCACAACCGATTATTCTTCAGACGGAAATATATCGATACCCAATCCGAACTTTTAGTTAATGAACAAAAAGGTCTTGACCTCGATTATCAGGCGTTTGATGGTGGTTCGGAATTTATCGAAGGAGAACATTCCTTCTCTTTAGACCTGGATCTATTCGGAAACAAATCCCTTTTCCAAGCCATCAACCGAACAGTCACCGTAGAAGGGAAAAAGCGATTAGCCACTTGGCTCAAACAACCATTAGACCAGAAAAACGATATATACCAACGGCAAGAAGCCATTCAGGAATTATCCAAACAGCCGGAACAATTACAAAGTTTCTATACCAACGGGAAAATGACACAAGAGGGAAGTAACAGCCTGCATAAGATGGAAGATCTGACCCAGGAATCATCCTTCTTCAGTCAAAGTTCATTTTGGAAAATCATGATTTGGATAATTCCTTCAGGCTGGATATTATTAGTCATCGGAAGTGTCATGGCTGGCATAGCAGAGAAATGGTTCGGAATTTATGCTGCCTTCAGTTTTGTTATTGCCTATTGGCGTGCCAAAGAAGTAAACCGGCTTTATCAGTCTGTCGACAAAATGGAGCTTATATTCAATGGATATGCTAACCTCATCAAGTGCATTGAGGAAAGAGAATTTTCCTCGCCCTTATTACAACAACTCAAACAGTGTTTTAAGCGCAACAACCTCTCAGCTTCCGAATCCTTGAAACAACTATCGCACCATATCGGAGCATTGAACCAACGTTTTAGTCTGGCAGGGGTATTATTTAATCTATTTTGTTTACGGGACATACGCCATGCCATCGCATTAGAAAGATGGAGACAACAGCATCAATCCGATATGTTATCCTGGATAGAAACACTAGGAACCTTCGATGCTTTCTATTCGTTAGGGAACTTTGCCTTCAACCATCCGAAGTATATTTATCCCGAAATAGCAGATACTTATTTCCAAATGCAAGGAAAAGGGCTCGGGCATCCGCTGATGAAACCGAATATCTGTGTAACCAATGATATTGATATTCCACAGAAACCCTGGTTCCTGATTATTACCGGAGCTAACATGGCAGGAAAAAGTACGTATCTGCGAACTATCGGAGTCAATTATTTACTGGCTTGTACCGGTTTGCCTGTCTGCGCGGAGAAACTGGTTGTTTATCCCGCTCATTTGGTAACCAGCCTGCGGACTTCAGACTCGCTGTCTGAAAATGAATCCTATTTCTTTGCGGAATTAAAACGGTTGAAAATGATCATCGACCGTTTACAAACAGGAGAAAAGCTATTCATCATCTTGGACGAAATCCTTAAAGGAACCAATTCCATCGACAAGCAAAAAGGTTCATTAGCCTTAATGAAACAATTGGTAGCCAACCAGAGCTGCGGTATTATTGCTACGCACGACTTGGTATTGGGAACTTTGGAACAAGAGTTTCCCGAACAAATCAAGAACTATTGCTTTGAAGCAGACATCCAAAATGACGAACTCAGCTTTTCCTACCGGATGCGACCCGGAATTGCACAAAACATGAACGCTTGCTTCTTAATGAAAAAAATGGGAATAACCGTCTGACTTGGTTATTCCCACATACTATCAGTTATTTCTTCTTCCCATATTGGGCCTTGATGCTTGGCAAGGCTTTCTCAATATCAGCAATTCGAGTAGCATCGCTGGGATGCGTACTCATGAATTCCGGAACTTTCCCGCTGGAGCCAGCCGACATTTTCTGCCAAAAGCCAACCGCTACATCCGGATTGTAACCAGCCATCGTCATCAAAACAAGTCCCATATAGTCGGCTTCCGTCTCATGTTTTCTGGAGAATGGAAGCATGACACCATATTGGGCACCCAAACCATAAACCGTTCCAGCGACCTGTTGTACCGCAGTACTCTTATTAGATACAGCAGCATTCAGAATAGCTCCGCCATATTGCGCCACGATTTGCTGGCTCATTCGCTCATTACTATGTTTAGCCACGGCATGAGCAACTTCATGCCCTACTACAACAGCCAATTCATCATCCGAAGAAACCAGATCCATCAACCCTTCATACACAACAATCTTTCCACCCGGCATACAAAAAGCATTTACCTGATTATCTTTTACCAGATTGAATTCCCAGGCAAACTCCTTGATTTCGTCAGAAAGTCCGTTGCTGCGCAAGTATCGTTCTGTGGCTGCGGCAATGTTCTTTCCCACTCGTACCACCATGGCTGTCTGGGTAGCATTGGTCGACTTCTGGGCGCTTTTTATATAGTCGTTGTACTGAGTCAGGCTCGAAGAAAGCACTTCCTGGTCTGAAACCAGCAACAATTGTTTACGTCCGGTGAGCGGTACCGAACTGCATCCTGTCAGCATCAGCAAAGAAAGGACATACACACTTAGTTCTTTTTTCATAACGGTTTCGTTAGTTGTTCTACAAACATAACAAAAAAATGATGATTTTTGATTATGTTTGTGGCAATAAACTATAAAAAAGAGATGAAAAAGGAACTTTTTATAGCATGTTCTCTTTGCGGGACCATGCTGGTGAATGCTGAGAATATAGAGGTCACTACGTTTAAATATGCAGGACCGTATGCATTAGTACAACCTTATCAGGTTGACAGTGTGGATGTTAATTCCAAGTCGTGGAAAGCGGAGTCACTGCTGGATACGCCGGTGTCATTTTCTTTGCTTGAAGGAGCAGAAGTAAAGCAGGCAAGTCAGTTGTCTCCGTCATCAGACTATGCCTTGCACTTGATGGGCTTTGTGCTGGAGAATACACATTATGGAGAAGTGTCACTGAAGGTAGAAGGGGCTGAACACTATCAGGTGTATGTGGATGGCAAGCGCGTGGAGGATGCCTCGTTGTCGCTGAATCCGGCTACGCATCAGGTGGTCATCAAGTACCTCTCCATGCCGGACGAAAAAAACGTGCCGAAGGTGAGCGTGGATGCTAAGCAGGACGGGGTGTTTACCTTGCGTACCGAACAGGGCCGTCTGTTTACACTGGCCGATGTACTGCATGGTACCCGCTTTACGGGTACTGAACTTTCAGCCGATGGGAAATACCTGATTACATCGTACACTATAACAAAGGAAGGTGGGGAAATGACTTCGCAGACCAAGGTAAAGGAACTGAAGACTGGCAAAATATTGGTAACCCGTGGAGAAACCCTGCACTGGATGCCGCGTTCCGTGAAATATTACTATGTACGTCAGGGTGTATCCGGACGGGAACTGGTGACGGTAGACCCTGTATCCGGACATGAGGAAGTGTGGGTGAGCCATCTTCCGGAAGGCAACTTTCTGGTAGCACCTACAGAGGATTATCTGCTGTTTACTCTCTTACAGAAGGGACCGGAAGAGAAGAAGGAAATCTATGAGTTCATTGACCCGGACGACCGCCAGCCGGGATGGCGCAACCGTACGTATCTGGCCCGTTTTGATGTAAAGACGGGCGTGTGCCAGCCTTTGACCTTCGGTTACAAGAATGTGTGGGTTACGGACATCTCTTCCGACGGACGCTTTATCCTGATGATGGCTTCCAACCACCGTATGGGAAAACGCCCGACCACCTTGTTCTCCGTGTACAAGATGGATGTGCAGACCTTGCAGGTGGAAGAACTGGTGAAAGATGACGGTTTCCTGACCAATGCGCAGTTCTCTCCCGATGGCCGTCAGGTATTGCTGGCCGGAACACCGGAGTGTCTGGGAGGCATCGGCAAGAACGTGAAGGAAGGACAGACCCCGAGCATGATTGATAATCAGCTTTACCTGATGGATTTGCAGAGCAAGCAGATTGAACCGCTGACCCGGACATTCAATCCGAACGTGATGCAGACGGTATGGTCGGCTGTAGACAATTGTGTGTACTTCACCGCCGAAGACCGTGACAGTATCGCACTGTTCCGTCTGAATCCGGCAAAGAAACACATTGAGAAGGTGAATGTGCCTGAAGAAATGGTATTGGGATTCTCTGTGGCCGAGAAAGCCTCT
>ENA-OPBX01001645-OPBX01001645.1-human-gut-metagenome-genome-assembly--contig:-NODE-1645-length-10766-cov-3.208944_pt1 | contig 10766 bp, 8 predicted proteins | sample MGYA00241075_ERZ501466 | MGnify/ENA primary metagenome ERZ501466 (study PRJEB25962, sample SAMEA2042633) | human gut metagenome | biome: human gut; feature: human-associated habitat; material: faeces...
GCAGCTAATCTGGTAACCATTCCGGCACAACGTGTCTTCGACATCATCAACATGAATAAGAAAGGCATCAAACCGGAAACATTGGAAGCCGATACCAAACAGCAAAGCAAACGTGAATCTCAAGATATTCTGGGACAAGAGAGTGTAACCCGTTTCGACAACGTTCAGAAGAAAAAGAAGAAAAAACGGGGTAACGGAGGTGCGACCAATGCCAGCGAACCTGTAGCTGAAAAGGCTCAACCAGCCAACAATCAGCCGAAGCAGGCAGCACAACCGGCCAAGAATGCAGCTCCGGCAAATGAAAAGAAGGCAGAGAAACCTCAGGAAGGTAAAAAGCAAAATGCGCCTTCAAACAACAATAATAACAATGTGAATAACGGAAATGCAGCACCAAAGCCCCAAAAGGGCAATAACAACCGGCCAAAACAAAAGCCGAAAGCTGCCGCTCCGGAAAAACAAGTAAATGGGGAAAAGCAACCCAATACAGACAAACAGCAACAGCAGGCGAAACAGCCAGCCAACAACAAACCGGCAAATCGCCCGCAACAGGCCAATAACAACAAACCCAAGAATGCTAAAAAAGATAATCAATAGCCTTTTGGCCATCCTTATTTGTGCCTTGTCTTTTTCCTGCGATTATCAGGCTTTATACTACCAGTATCAAGTGATTGATCATTCAGCGTGGGGAAAAGACAAGGTTTACTATTTCACCTTCATGGTTACGGATAATTCAATTCCTTATGACATTACGTTAGACATCAGGAACAGCAACAAATATCCGTACCAGAACTTATGGCTTTTCTGTAATGAAGAACCGCCGGTTGGTGAAATGCAAAAAGACACCATCGAATGTATGCTGGCAGACGAGTTCGGGAAATGGTATGGAAGCGGTATTTCATTGTATGAATCCAGCTTTCCTATCCGGCAGAATTACCGGTTCGCTAATCCCGGACAATATACATTCAGTTTCCGGCAAGGCATGCGCGACAGCCTGATAATAGGAATTCAGGAAATAGGTTTACGGGTCGTACCGGCTAATGCTCCTTCCGGGTTGCATCCAGACGAATAAAGATAAACAGCAGAATCGTAAATCCCAATAAAGAAGATCCGCCATAGCTGAAGAAAGGCAATGGAATACCGATAACCGGCGTCAGTCCGGTTACCATTCCGATATTAATGGCCAAATGGAAGAGGAATATAGAAGCTACCGAATACCCATACACACGGGCAAAAGTAGTATCCTGCCGTTCGGCCAGCACAATCAGACGAAGAATAAAGACGGCAAAAAGAATCAGAACAGCCGTCGAACCCACAAAACCCTGTTCCTCGCCCACGGTACAGAATATAAAGTCGGTATCTTGTTCCGGCACATATTTTAATTTGGTCTGTGTCCCGTTCAAAAACCCTTTACCCACCAGTCCGCCAGAACCAATTGCAATCTTCGATTGGTTTACATTATAACCGGCTCCACTCGGATCATCTTCCAACCCCAGGGAAACCTTGATACGAATCTGTTGATGTGGTTCCAAAATATCAGTAAATACATAGTTGACCGAGAAAAGAAATCCAATAGAACCGATTGCAAACAAAGCAATCAGCACATAATTCCATACCCAATGATGTATCGACAGATAAATCAGATACAACACAGCCAAACCCAGCAAAGACAAAGCCACTATATTCAGGTTAAAAGGATAATAATAAGATATCAGACCTGATATCCCCAATACAGCCAACGAAGTATAAGACATAAGTTGTACGGCCTGCTTGTTTTTCTTCTCAACATAGACCAACAGGATTGTGATAAACAAGACTAGAATAGATACAAGAAATACACCTAAGACCGTTTCTCCCATCATGACCTCGGCATACTTCATCCCTGTCACAAAATAGACAACAGCACAGACACCAGCCAACAAGAAGTATCCCGACATTCCTTCCCGATACAACATCAGGAAAAATGCAAGATAAACCAATGCCGAACCTGTTTCCTTCTGCAGGAGGATACAGATCATAGGCAAGAAAATCAATCCAAGAACCATCAGAAAATTCTTATACCTGGCCAGTTCAAATCCGTACGTTCCCATCAAACGGGCAACAGCCAATGCCGTAGCAAACTTGGCAAACTCAGCCGGTTGTAAGCGAATAGGTCCCAAAACCAGCCACGATCGTGACCCTTTAATATCTGGAGCCAAGAAAATCGTAGCAACAAGCAACAGAATGATTGCTGCATAAATCAAATAAGAAAAGACTTCATAGAAATCCCGTTCAATCATCAAGATGGAGAAAGCAACAGAGAGAGAAATTCCCATCCAGATCAACTGATTCACCGGACGGCTCGACAATGCGAACAGTTTATCCATATCATACTCATAACTGGCACCACAAATAGTAACCCAGCCAGCTACAATCATGATCACATACAACAGGACTGTAAACCAGTCTATCGACTTCCAACTATCTCTACGACTATAACCCATTCGGCAAAATGACAGCATTAACAATATTATCTTCTATAGCTTGACTTTCCGGAAGAATATTCCCTCGCAAATACTTTTCGATCATCAGCCGTCCTATCGGGACAGCATACGTTGCACCAAATCCGGCATTCTCGACGAATACAGCAATGGCCACTTTCGGCTGCTGGTAAGGAGCAAATCCCATAAAGATAGAATGGTCCTTTCCATGAGGATTTTCAGCCGTACCCGTTTTCCCACAAACCTCAATATCCGGTAAGTTTGCACCACGGCAAGTGGCACCATAAGCCGTTCCCATCACTGCTCCACGCATACCATCCGCCACATAGGTATAATACTTCGGATCAACTTTCGTATAATGTTTCTTCGTATATAAGGTATCCAAAACGGTGTCTTGTATCTCTTTCACAACATGAGGCGTGACATAATATCCCCGGTTTGCCACCGTTGCCGCCAAATTACAAATCTGCAGTGGAGTAGCCAATATTTCTCCCTGACCAATGGCGATGGAAATAATCGTACTTGAATTCCATCTTTTCCGGTAAATCTTATCATACACCTTACTATTCGGAATATATCCCCGTTTTTCTCCCGGCAAATCAACTCCTAGTTTATATCCATAGCCCATAGATACCATGTAGTCCTTCCAAACATCAAATGCCTGCTGAACACTGGGATAACGCGACCGGTCGTCGAGCATATAATGTAATCCCCAAGGAAAAAAAGAATTACATGAGGTAGCCAAAGCACCCACTAATGGCAAGGGTGAAGGATGACCATGACAAGCCGGCTTTCCTCCACGATACGTATAACCGTGTGCACAAGTAAAACGGGTTTCAGGAGTTATGACTCCTTCTTGCAGAAAGATCAATCCTTGTGTCGGCTTAAAGGTAGAACCCGGCGGATATTGAGCCATCAGCGGACGATTAAATAAAGGTTTCAACGGGTCTTCCTGCAACTTCTTATAATTCTTTCCCCGAATACGTCCGACCAACAAACTGGGATCATAGGTAGGAGATGAAACCATACATAAGATTTCACCCGTTTCCGGTTCGATCATAACAATACCACCCAGCTTATTCTTCATGAGCTTTTCGCCGTAAGCCTGCAGATCAATATCGATAGATAACTTCAGATTCTTCCCTGAAACAGCAGGAACATCATACTTGCCATCTTCATAATGCCCCTTAATTCGCCCATGAGCATCACGTAAAAGAATCTCAACACCTTTCTCTCCACGCAGAACCTTCTCATACGAACCTTCAATTCCTGTTCTTCCTGAATTATCTCCGGGAACATAATAAGAATCCGCCTCAATATCACGCGTATTTACCTCGCCAACGTTCCCTAAAAGCAAGGCTGCATTGGGATAAGCATACTCACGAATAGTTCTGTTCTGCACATAGAAACCCGGAAACTTATATAACTTCTCTTGTAAAATACCACATTCTTCGGCTGAAAGCTGACTCATAAAAATCTGAGGCGTATAAGAAGAATATCCAGGATTCAAGCGTCGGTTTTTCATATCTGCTATTCGCTTCAGATATTGTTCCTTTGTAATCCCCAAGATCCTACAAAAGTCCAATGTATCAAAAGGCTGAACTTCCCGCATAATCATCATTACATCATAAGACGGTTGATTATAAACCAGCAACTTTTCATTCCGGTCGTACAAGATTCCCCGAGAAGGATAAATCGTCTTCTTCAAGAAAGCATTACTATCCGCCCATGCCTTATAATCACTGTCAATTATTTGCAGATAAAATAACCGGACAATAAAAATAATGACCAAAGCAATAACAGCTCCGCCAATCACATAGCGTCTGTTCTCAAACTTATATTTTAATTTATTCTCCAATTTTCTGTGATTCAAAATTGAATAACTCAACGGCACAGATCGACAAGATCGTCATCAAGACACTTGCCCCAACACGTATCAGTAAAAAGAGAGGATCAAACAGAGTTAAAGCTTCTAACAGAAATAAAGTCACATGATGTATGAACACAAACAAAGCCACATAACGGATAAAACCGGCATATCCAAATGAATGATAAGATGGATACAAACCGGCTGCAATATCTTCTCCCTGCAGGAAATGGATCAGCGGTTCCCGTAACAAGCCGACTAATGCACAGGCACCGGCATGCATTCCGGGTGTATTGGAAAACATATCCACGATTAATCCGGTAATAAATGAAAAGATTAATACACCCGACCGAGAAATACCTATCGGCATTTTAATGATACAATACAAATACAAAAAAGGTGTAGCAATCCGCAGGTAATGTATATTATTGAAAAACAATACCTGAAACATAACAAAAACAACAAAATAGAGAATGCTACGCAATATATTATTGATCATTTTTCTTTGCCTCTTTTTCTAAGTTGATTTGTTCTTCCTGCCTAAAATTACGAATAACTCGCACATGTTGCAATGTCTGAAATGAAGTTGCCAACCGGATCTTCAAAGAGTAAAAGTTATCGTCACGCCCATTATAAAATTCTTCTATTGTCCCGACTATAAGTCCAGGAGGGAAAATGGCCGAATAACCACTTGTTACGATTGTGTCTCCCTTATTAAATTCAGCGTGTTTGGGCAATTCTTCCAACGTGGCACACGAAGCATCTTTTCCATCCCATATAAGATAACCGAAATTATTATTTCCCAGCACCTTGCAACTCAGTCGAGATTTGGGATTCAATAAAGGAATAACTACGGAAAAATGAGCTGACACTTGAGAAACAACACCAACAACACCTTGGTCTGAAACAACACCCATATCAGGCTGAATCCCATCTATACGTCCTTTGTTTAAGGTGATATAATTAGACAACTGGACAAAACTGTTATTAGAAATTTCAGCCATGATGAATTGATAAGGGAAATCATGTATAGAATCACGAACGGCACCTCGGAAAGTGACCGTATCAGCCTGCATAATTTCTAACTGTTCCTGCAACTCCAGGATTTTCATCTCCATCTCGCCATTTACCCTTTGCAAGGAACGATTAACTTCCTTCAAATTAAAATAGGAGACAATATCACCATAGATAGAACCTAAATAACCTGAAACAATATTACCAGAATTAATCAGCACACTCCGCTGATAGGAATTGTTCTGATAAACCAATACTATAGAAATTACCTCAAATACAATGAATAAAAACCAATGTTTCTTCCTTAATAAAAAATCAAGCAATTTCTTCATAAGCCTTATAATAAAAGCTGGATATTAAGTAAGAAAACTACTTAATATCCAACCTGCAAGATTTATCGTATAAGGAAATTGAACTTATCTATATTCTTTAAGGCAACTCCCGTACCTCGAGCCACTGCATGAAGAGGATCTTCTGCTACATGGAACGCAATATTCATCTTATCAGCCAAGCGTTTATCCAAACCTCTCATCAGTGCACCACCTCCTGTCAGATAAATACCGTTATGAACGATATCAGCATACAATTCCGGAGGAGTTTGCTCTAATGCACTAAGAATCGCAGCTTCCATTTTAGAAATAGTTCGATCCAGACAGTGTGCAATTTCTTGATAAGAAACCGGAACCTCCATTGGCAACGCTGTCATCTGGTTGGGTCCGTGTACCACATAATCTTCTGGAGGATCTTGTAAAGTAGTTAAAGCTGAACCGACATGTATTTTGATCTGCTCAGCGGTTCTTTCTCCTACTTTCACATTATGCTGGCGACGCATATAATCCACAATATCCGCAGTCAGATCATCTCCGGCAATACGTATAGACTTATTTGATACAATACCACCTAATGAAATAACAGCAATTTCAGTAGTACCACCACCTATATCTACAATCATATTCCCTTCAGGAGCTTGTACATCAATACCTATACCCAACGCTGCTGCCATCGGTTCAAATATCATATATACATCTCTACCTCCAGCATGTTCGGCAGAATCACGAACTGCACGAATCTCTACCTCCGTACTGCCAGAAGGGATACCAATCACCATACGTAACGAAGGAGTAAACCAGCGACTTCTATTACTTGCCATTTTGATCAAACCACGCATCATTTGTTCAGCAGCATAAAAGTCGGCAATAACACCTTCTCGCAACGGACGAATGGTACGAATATTATCATGTACTTTTCCATCCATTTCACGGGCAGACTTTCCGATGGCTAAAACCTTATCCGTTCTACGGTCTAAGGCAACCATGGAAGGCTCATCAACTACCATTTTACCATTGCAAATGACGATGGTATTGGCAGTTCCCAAATCCATTGCTACTTCTTGAGTAAATGAAAACAAACCCATTGTTATGAATTTCTTCCTTCCTAACTAAAAATTAATGTTTAAAATGACGTACGCCGGTTTTTACCATAGCAATATTATGTTCATTGCAATAAGCAACCGACAATTCATCTTTAATAGATCCACCAGGCTGGATAACAGCTGTTATTCCTGCCTTATCTGCAATTTCCACACAATCAGGGAATGGGAAGAAAGCATCTGAAGCCATCACTGCTCCTTGCAAATCAAAATTGAATGAATGAGCTTTTTCGATAGCTTGCTTCAAAGAGTCAACACGAGAAGTCTGACCAATACCACTAGCACAAAGCTGTTTATTCTTCACTAATGTGATCGCATTTGACTTGCTGTTCTTCACAATCTTATTAGCGAACAACAGATCTTCAACTTCTTTTGCAGAAGGCTGTTTTTCTGTCATCGCAACCAAATCAGATTCTGTTTGAATACTCAAATCCTTTTCTTGCATCAAGGCACCATTCAACAAAGAACGGAACTGCATCGGACAAGTTTTGCACTCTTTACGTACCAATACAATACGATTCTTCTTCTGTTCCAGAATAGCCAATGCATCAGCATCATATGCAGGAGCAATAATCACTTCGAAGAAAATCTTATTGATTTCTTCGGCTGCTTCTTTATTGATTGTTGTATTAGTAATCAAAATACCACCGAACGCAGAAACTGGATCGCCAGCCAGAGCATCTTTCCATGCATCCACAACGTTACTACGTGAAGCTACTCCACAAGCATTATTATGCTTCAAAATAGCAAAAGTCAATTCATCAAACTCGTCAATTAAATTAACGGCAGCATCTATATCCAATAAATTATTGTATGAGATTTCTTTACCGTGCAACTGATCAAACATATTATTGAACTGACCATAGAACAGACCTTTCTGGTGAGGATTCTCTCCATAACGCAAATGCATAGGTTGATCTATGGCTACTCGGAAATAAGAACCTTCCCGATTATCAAAATAATTAAAGATGGCAGAATCATATCCAGATGATACAGCAAATGCTTCTTTAGCAAACCATTTACGATCTTCCAAAGACGTTTCTGCACCTTTCTCATTCAACAAATTCAATAACGGAGTATATTGATGCTTTGAAGCAACAATTACCACATCCTTAAAATTCTTAGCAGCAGCACGGATCAAAGAGATGCCGCCTATATCTATTTTTTCAATAATAGATTGTTCATCTGCACCTGAAGCAACCGTTTCTTCAAATGGATACAAATCAACAATTACCAAATCAATTTCTGGAATTTCATATTGGGCCAACTGTGCTTGATCTCCTTCGTTTTCACGACGAGCCAAAATTCCACCAAATACCTTCGGATGTAAAGTTTTCACACGTCCTCCCAAAATAGAAGGATAACCTGTCAAATCTTCTACTGCATCACATGCAATGCCTAATGATTCTATAAAAGTTTTCGTTCCTCCGGTAGAAACAAAAGAAACACCTTCCGCATTAAGCTTCTTTAAAATCTCATCTAAACCATCCTTGTGGTACACAGAAACAAGTGCCCGTTTAATTCGTTTTGTTGCAGTCATTGTATTTAGCCTTTACACATTAATTTATCAAGAATGCAAAATTAATGATTATTTTTTTCTCTACTAGAATAATTCTTCAGGTAACCAAAAATTTAACATGACTTTTTATTATTTCGGCAACTTAAACTTATCCAAAAGTCGATTAATTTGAGTTGTCCCTATCTGTAAGGTTCTTTCATCCAAATCTGCTGTTATCGTTTGAGCTTCTGCACTTGATAACAAACCGTCGTTTTGGAATTGCTCTATTTGCCGTTTTTCATTCGCCAATAACATACGGATAGCTTTTCGCGTTACTGCACACCGATAAGAAATTGGATATTCTTTAGATAAATTCAAAATAGACTGTTCAATCCGGTCTATATTTTCTTCTATCTCTTTTACTAACTGTAATAAGGCTTCTTTCTTTGAATCAGATAAAACAGACGAATTAGAGAAATCCTTCACCAATTTCAATGATTCCTTCTGAGTAATAACAAAGCCTCTTCCCATATCATAACCGTTAATTACTCGTTCATGAGCATAGCGGTCAACCCATTTCTTTATACTTTCTTTATTTTGCGTCCAACGAATATAAAAAGGATAATCATAATACTTGAAAATACTTTTCCGATAAGATAATGGCATATGGCCGTCTCTATCATACAACTCATCCAACGATGCTAATAATTTCTTTAATGAGATGTTTGATATGATACCTTCATTGTATAAATTCCAGCATAATGCTCTTTCCTTTTCTATCACACGCAACCGGACATCGGCTAATACATCTTTTGTTTGAATAGAAACAACTGGAGCTGTCTCCGGTTCTGGAAGGAACTTTTCCACAAGAGCCCAGTTGGCTACTTCCAAAGCTTCTCTTTTTTTCAGACGTTCCAGATACTTCTCGGAATTATCAGTTATCTGCTTCTTCAAACTATAATCCAATAACATTTTAGCAGAAGGAACTTTGGTTAAACCTAGTTTTAACAATAGCCAACGCATTGTAGTTGCATTTACAGCCAAGGTTAAAGTCACGATTCCACCTGTAAATAACAAGATTTGACGACGGATATCTTCAGGAATTTCCAACGTATAAGAAACCATTAAGGCCAAAGTCAATCCTAAAGCACCTCTCAAACCGCCCCAAGCCAAAATGAATGATTCACGACGAGTCAATCCATAACCTGCTTTTTTCATAAACGGATACAAAATTGAGATAACCAGCATTCGTACAATATTTACCCCCACATAAACTAATATCACGAGCAGCAAACTTGTCCATGACAGCTCAATCTTCATTGCTATTACGACCCCTACAATAATAAAGATTAATGTATTGGCTATATATGCCATCAATTCCCAAAACTGATCCATAAAATGATTAACTTCAGGTTTCAATTTCGGACGTCCGGCATTGGTAATCGTCAAACCAAACGCAACTAAAGCAATAACCCCTGATACATCGAGAATACTTTGAGCCAGAATAAACGTAATATAAGAAGAAACAATAATTACACTATTCTGTACAGCTTCTTCTCCTCCTACTTTGCCTAACAGCCAAATGGTAAAACGGGCAGTTACCCAGCCCAACAACATTCCTCCAAATACAACAATCAAAAAGTTCAAAAATGGATCGGCAACAGCACCGGCATTGGTATAAACACCGAAAAATAACATAAATAAGACAATGCCCGTACCATCATTTAACATAGACTCTGCATCTACTAAAGTTGAGAAGCGTTTACTTGTTCCTAACTCTTTTAGTAAAGCAACAACCGCCACAGGGTCTGTTGCACTGATTAAAGCCCCAAACATAAATGCATAATTCCAATTCCATCCTTCACAAGCAGGAATAAAAGAAGCCATACCCATGATGAATACTCCTGTCAATAACATGGCTATAACCATACCTGGCCCGGCCAACAAGGTTGAATTTAACAAAGACTTCCGGAATACATGCAAATCCAACTCATAAGCGCCATCAAATATCAATATTGGAAGGAAAATAAACAAAATCAAATCAGGATCCATATTACCGGCAAAATCAACAGCCGACTTAAGGAATCCCGTTTCCGGAAACACACCAAATCGATCCAACAGTCCGATGACTATCCCAATAGCAAATAAGCCCACAGTATAAGGGAATGTTGTTTTCTTTAACAAGGATTTTAAAATTGCTCCTAGAACTAAACACACCACTACAAATATTAGTGGAGCTAATAATGCCATTGTTTCCATTTTTTCTTCTATCTAATTTAAACTAAAACGTATTTAATCGCTCAACATCTCATTCATGTATTCTTCGTCATAGGCAAAATTATATAAAAAATCAGAAACCCAGAAATGAAGCATAGAAAATAGGAACAAGCCAAGGAGTGGAAGGGAGTTGTTGGTGAATATATAAGACGAAAAAAGCCGCTTCAACGATTGTTGAACCGGCTTTTATTCTCTCTCTAAAAC
>ENA-OPBX01001659-OPBX01001659.1-human-gut-metagenome-genome-assembly--contig:-NODE-1659-length-10654-cov-2.909992_pt1 | contig 10654 bp, 19 predicted proteins | sample MGYA00241075_ERZ501466 | MGnify/ENA primary metagenome ERZ501466 (study PRJEB25962, sample SAMEA2042633) | human gut metagenome | biome: human gut; feature: human-associated habitat; material: faeces...
ATTTATGGAATATCTGTGGGTGGAAAAGAATAAAAGGCGTGATCTGGACAATATATCGTCATTCGGCAGAAAAGTGATCCAGGATGCATTAGTTAACTGCCATGTATTAAAAAATGATGGCTGGGAGCAGATCTGTGGATTCTCTGATGAATTTCGTATAGATGCTGAAAATCCACGGATTGAAGTTCGGATTCGGGAGGTGGAAACTTGAACTATTTAGCTGAGATAAAAGCATTTTACGACAGGCTCGAACTAAACCCGCAGCCCAACACTGCAATCGCCTTATGGCATGCGTTAATGTCCATAGCGAATAAAGCAGGGTGGCCAGATACGTTTACGGTAGCCTCGTCAGTCCTTGGACTTCGGTCTGGATTAAATGCATCAGCGTTAAAGAGAGCGAGAAACAAACTTGCTACAGATGGGTTCATCGAATGGAAATCGCGCGGTGGTAATCTTGCGGCACAATATAAAATAAATAGTCTTGTGGTTCAAAATTACAGTAAAAATGAACCACAAGATGAACCACAAAGTGAACTGCAAATTGCACCACAGTTTGAACCACAAAGTGAACCTATTAATAAACAAAGACATAAACATAAACAAAATACACCCCCTATATCCCCCACGGAAAAATTCGGAGAGTTTGCCGCGGCCTATCCGAAACGGTGTACTGGCTTTCTTGTTGAAACAGAATACTGCAATGCGGTACTGGCTGGTGTGCCGGAAGATGATCTGATAGTGGCTGCACAAAATTACGCTGTTGATTGCCGGAAGAAAAGGACACCTGATCGTTATATTAAAAATGCAGAGAATTTCTTGAAAGAAAATTTGTTTATGCAGTATCTGAAAGGAGAGAACGATGGATCAGTTGGAAGAGATACTGGAACGCATGAAAAATCACTCAACGAACTTATGCAGGAATGCGGAGACACCGGAGACTTCCAGGGATTCTGATGTGTGTCCAATTTGCGAAGGCCGGGAGTGGATCTTGAAAATAAAAGATGGAGTTGAAATAGCAGTGCCGTGTAAATGCCGTGAGAAAGCGATCTTGTCAAGGCGGTTGCGATTCGCAGATATACCGGAGGCATTCCGTGGGATGGATCTGAGATCGTTTCGAATGGATGTGTACAGGAAGCCGGAAAGTAAAAAGATGGTGTCAGATGCTTGTAAAATCATAAAAACCTATCTGGATGATTTCGATAGCCAAAAGGAAAGAGGCATGGGACTGTATATCTGGTCGAGGACAAAGGGAAGTGGCAAGACGAGGATGGTTGCCGGAATCGCAAATGAGCTGATGAAAAGCTATGCAGTGAAGTTTGCAGTGTCGCTGACTATCCTGCAAGAGATTAAGAATACATGGCGGAGAGATACAGAATACAGTGAGAATCAGCTTTTGGACGCTCTATACACCACGGACATCCTTGTGATTGATGATTTCGGAGTGGAGAGACCAGCGGACTGGATCAACGACAAGATGTATCAAATCATCAATGAGCGTTACATAAACCGAAAAGTGACTATTTTTACGAGCAATGATCCGTTGGAGACGTTGCAGTATGATGACCGGATCACGAACCGCATCAAGGAACGGACGTATCAGATCGCATTCCCAGAGGAATCGGTTCGGGACCATATAGCAGAGCAGTTACGGGAAGAAATCATTGAAAAAGTAATAAATTCGGGAGGGAGCAGTTGAAATGACAGAGGAGACCAAGCAGGAGATACAAGCGGTACTGATGTTTTAAAAAAATACACTGATAAGAAACGGTGTAAGCATAGCACTTGCAGGAAGTGACGATACCGGAAAAGATGATGGATGCATTATGTTTTTGATACTGCGGAATATTGTCGCACCGGGAAATTTAAAGGGATATCTGTTAAAACAATGGATTTAGGAGGTAATTAAAATGAGTGACACGATTTATAAACCGCTCACACCAGATATGAGAAACCAGATTAATAATAGTATCGAAAACAATATCGGAGAGCTAAACATGTGCAAAAGCAATATATATGTAAATATGCAGAAAGCAGGGTATGGGGCATTAAAAAAGATTATTAATGCATTGCCGGACGGGTATCCAATTCCATTTACAAGAAAGTGAGGAATAATGATGGGAAAAAGAAATGTATTACATATCAGAAAACTGGAAGATTTGAAAAAATGGCTGGTTAAGGATGGTTGGGAACTGCTCTCACTGTCCAATAACCCTTATGAGGTATTAAGAGCCAGTAAAGCCGGAAAACAAAATCCACTGATTATTTATTCCGGGAAAAGCAGTGAGTATTTATCTTTTGCAGACAGGGATATGCCTGTAATTGGTGCGTTTCTTAGAGACCAGAAGAAGCTACAGACCAATGCAGACCGGATCCGGAGCATGACGGATGAGGAGTTGGCAGTCAATATGATGTGCCCGAATGAAAATGGGTGCGACAAAGATGATAATTATAATTGCTACGAGTGCTTATTAAAGTGGCTTCGGGCAGAAAGTGAGGAATAGGATGGAGAGATTAACGACAAATAAAAGCGTGGCTGACATGTCGATGATCGAGCTGGCACATAATAGCTGCTATGCAGATGATAAGCACAATGCCAGATATAGAGATTATAATCTGGACGTTGATAGCAGGTGGCTTATAAGAAATCTTGTCAAAGATATTTGCGGTGAAGATTTTAAGGACTTATCAGATGAAGAAGTTGACGACTATATGGATTCCATGCTGTCGGTAGAAATAGACAGCACAATAGGACTTTTAGCATTGTTCTATCGCAATTTATGGGCTATGGCTGATTTGCGAGAAAAATTGAAATATTATGAGGATGCCGAGGAGCAGGGATTACTTCTGCGGTTGCCGTGCAAGATGGGAGATACTTTGTATCGGGTAAATAAAGGAGCGAAAGAGCCAGTTATTATGATGCGCGTTATCCAGGTATATATCAAGCAGATTCATAAAGACAGAACTGTTATGAGAATTGATGCTATAAATGACGCTGATATGGGTGAGAGTTGCTATTTACCGTGCGACATTGGCGAAAGGATATTCCTTACCAGAGAGGAAGCCGAAGCCAAGCTGAAAGAAATGGAGGAAAAGGATGGAAGATAGATATTTATTCCGCGGAAAGTGCATTGATGACGGAGAATGGATGTCTGGTAGTTATTATGAACTTGCAGGAAGACCGCTTATTTTTAAACCGGTTTTCGCAAGTAAAAAAGCTGTTTACGAGATAGACCCATCAACTATTTGCCAGTGCACAGGACTTAATGATAAAAGCGGCAGACGGATTTTTGAGAATGATATTCTTTCAGGGCATATCGACGTTGAGTTTCCAGAAGATGAGACGAGAAAGTGTGTCGTGTGGCATGAAAACGGATGGTGTACGAATGAGCCGGGCTGTGATTACTACGAGGAACTGGATGATTTTGATTCAGAGAATTTTGAAGTGATCGGCAACATAATTGACAACCCGGAGCTGTTGGAGGTGTGAAATGACAGAGAATGAAGCAATTGAAGTTTTAAAAGATTTTGGCAAGCAGGTGTCAGTGAAAGCAGATGGAGCGTATCAAAGCACTATTGGAGAAAAGGCTTGTGATATTGCAATCAAGGCACTGAAAGAAATCCAGAAATACCGGAAAATCGAAAAAGATTTGAAGGAAAATTATCATGCAAATGTAGACATCCCCTTGTTAATGAAGCATTTTATTGAAACAGTGTTCAAAGGGGAAAAGCATGAGGGCTTTTGCATTCTGACAAATGAGGATAAAGAAGCATGGGAAGAGTACAAGGCAATCGGTACACCGGAAGAATGCCGTGCGGCTATGGAGAAACAGACAGCAAAGAAACCAATGCATGTAACGAATAGTTATTTTGGATATCAGAAACATAAAGAACATGTTGGTTATTGTCCAGATTGTGGGCATCAAGTAGAAGAACCTTATGGATGTCCAAATTGTTTAAGAAAAATTGATTGGAGTGATGAAGAATGAATGAAAGCCTTACGCCATGTCCGTTCTTCGGTGGAAAAGCAATGTTCTTAACCATTAGAAATAAGCCATTACATTCGGATGTTGGGGTAATGTTCAAAATCAAATGTATGAAATGCGGAACAGAACTTCCAAAAAGCTATGAATGTGAGATGTACATGGATCAGGACGGAGGCATCAGAACAGGGAAAGACGAGCGAACGAAAGCAACTACAGATTGGAACAGGAGGGCGAACGATGGGAAGACTGATTGATGCGGAGACATTAAAGCAAGAATTATATCAACAATGGTTTATGGATATTCTTCTTACACAGAAACGTAGTGATGATATGTTCTATGCGTTAGCGCAGAAGATTGATGCACAGCCGATCGCCTATGACCCGGACACGGTTGTGGAGCAGTTGGAAAATGAGAGAAAGTTTTGGGAGAATGCATACAACAGGAATTTGGGAAAAGAGAAAGCAAGAAGTTATGAGCATGCAATCGAGATTGTGAAAGGCGGTGGAGTAAATGGCGATTAAACCGATTTTATTCAACACAGAAATGGTGAGGGCAATTCTGGACGGAAGGAAGACTTGCACAAGGCGAATTTGCAAAGATGCCAATGAGTGTACTGTGCCGGATATGGATTTTTACAATGCTGACAGGCGGACTTATGCAGTACATAACTTTGTTGATAAGGAGCATACGGAACAGTTAAGTACGGCGGAGAGAACCTGTCCTATCTGTACGGGCGATATCCTGTATGTTCGTGAAACATGGAAAGAGGCACCGAAAGGATACTATTACTACGAAGATTGGCAGAAAGATGATATTGCCGATGTTACAAAGTGGAAACCATCCATCCACATGCCGAAAGAAGCGGCACGTATCTGGCTTAAGGTTACGGATGTGAGAGTGGAGCGGTTGCAGGAGATTACAGATAATGAATGTATCAAAGAGGGAATATACCCATCAAATTGCAGAGACTGTAATGATATATTTGGATGTGATGTATGTCCTGATGAAGGATATGATGAAGTCGATAAGTTCGTAGAAGTCTGGAACAGTACCATTAAGAAATCCGACCTCAATCGCTACGGTTGGGATGCTAATCCTTGGGTGTGGGTAATATCATTTGAACGGTGCGAGAAACCGGAAGGAGTGAAAAAATGAGCAATGTAGAAATAACAGCCTTGGAGACAATCAGAAAAGAAATACAGAAGCTAAGAGATAAATATCAGACCAAAGCAGAAAAAGAACGTGAAAAGGTCAATGAGATTTTCGTGACGATCAAAGGCGAAAAGTGCTATTCAAATGATGACATATTCGGCTGGTACGAAGCTGGATATATCAATTCCAGACAGTACGATAAATACCGGGACAAGCTTGAAGCGAAAAAGAATGCCGCCGGAGAGGTTGATAATAAGACAAAAAGCGAAATGATTGTAAAAATCTTATCTGCCATGAGCAGGAATTTAAGCGCAGAAATCGAAACGATTAAAGAGGAAGAAAGTGAGGATTAAATTTTATGAACAAAAAGGATGTTTTAGAAATTAAAAGAAGATTTAAAAAGGAAGCCTGTACATTCACTCGTATGTGCGGCTGCTATGTAGACGCTGACCATAATAAAATTACAAAAATCGGTGAGACATTTTTAAATCTGGACGATGCAGAATATTATAAATATCTTGACATTGCGAAAAAGACATTGTCCGGAAAACTTGGAAACAATCTTTTGGAGTTGGACTTTCCACTTGCAGAGGAAGCCACTGGCGGCAGACAACAGTTTCTAATGGGACTGCGTGAAAGCAGACTGAAAAATGATGATCTGCTTGATACTTTTTATGACATGATTATTGACAGTTACGATTACGTTGGAAATTATCTGATTCTGATTTTCCACGATGCCTACGATGTCATAACCAAAACTTCTGACAATGACAAATTAGATGAATCAGAAGAAGTTTACGAATACCTGCTGTGTGCAATCTGCCCGGTAAATCTGACAAAGCCGGGGCTTGGTTATCGTGAGGACGAAAACCGCATTGAATCACGAATCAGAGACTGGGTTGTCGGGATGCCAGATACAGGTTTTATTTTCCCAGCATTTACCGACCGAAGCACCGACATCCATTCTGTGATGTTTTACAGTAAAAACACGAATGAGCCACACTCTGAATTTATGGAAGCTGGACTTGGTTGCGAGGCAAAAATGACAGCATCAGAGAAAAAGAAAGTGTTCCAGAACATTTTAAATGATGTGCTGGGAGAAGATGATGAAGAAAATAATAAAATCTGCGTTGAAATATATAGCGTTCTGGACGATACCTTAATCGCAAATGGAAGTGCTGATCAGGAGGAAGAATCAGAGAAAGTCGAACTTACACAGGATATCCTTAAAAAGTGTCTGGATGAAGTCGGACTTCCAAAGAATATGATGGATTTGATTTTGAAAAGCCGCGAAGAACTGCTCCCATTGGATACACTTGTGTCGGAAGTCGTGGACAAAAAAGCTGTTGTGGAAGCAAATAAAATCAACTACATAGCAGATTTAAAAGAACTGCTTGAAGCCGCAGCAATTAAACTTTCAGAGACATATTCTGACGATGATGTACTTGTAAAAGAAATCAGAGAAAAGATTTGAAATAAATAGATCAGAAAGGAGCCGAGACTCTGGCCAGAGTGAAGCATATGCGGTCTCCTTGAAAAAATGAGTGATTTAGATAAGTTTGATTACGAATGTCAGAATCAGATGAGCATTTTTGACATGATACGTGAACCAATCCGTATTACAAAACCTATACGATTAATTGAACTGTTTGCCGGATATGGTTCGCAGGCAATGGCGCTGGAAAGAATCGGTGCAAAATTTGAGCATTATAGAGTTGTAGAATTTGATAAGTATGCCATAGCAAGCTATAACGCAGTGCATGGCACAAGTTTTCCAACTATGGATATAACTAAGGTCCATGCGGAAGATTTGAATATTTGCGACACGGAGGTATTCACTTACTTACTTACCTATTCATTCCCTTGTACGGATTTATCGGTTGCAGGAAAACAAGCAGGAATGAAAAAAGGAAGTGGGACCAGGTCTGGTCTTTTGTGGGAAGTAGAAAGGATTCTGAAAGAGATAAGGGATGGTGGTGGAGAATTACCACAGATTCTGTTCATGGAGAACGTACCGCAGGTCCATGCCAATGCAAATATGGAAGATTTTCAGAACTGGATCGATTTTCTAACAAGCCTTGGATATGTGAGTTATTGGCAGGGTTTGAATGCAAAGAACTACGGAGTTGCACAGAACCGTGAAAGATGCTTTATGTTTTCCTTTTTGGGAGAATACAACTACCGTTTTCCGCAGCCGATACCGCTGAAAAAAAGGTTGAAAGATTACCTTGAAGATGATGTGGACGAGAAATATTATATCAACAATGAAAAGGCTGAAAAGCTGATAAAACAGCTTATTGACAACGGAACACTGCCACAGCAAAATCTTGAGAGCAGAGCAGAGCAGAGCAGAGCAGAGCAGAGCAGAGCAGACATGCATTGACGGAACAATCTGCAATCCACAGCGAAGAGACATTGCAAACTGCATCACGGCAAGATATGACTGCGGAATCTCAAACCAACAGCAAGTCGGAAACATGGTTGCAGAAAATCTGTATTGATACAAGCATGAGTGGATTAGAAGATGGTGCAATAAGAACATACAGAGATACGGCACCATCTATTACGGCAAGAGAATATAAAGAGCCAAGAATGATACTGGAGTGATTCGATGGAAGTAATAGGAAGCATATACACTGGAGTAACAGCAGATTTTCAGAGAGGTGTGTATCCGATTGCAAGATGTGTAAAAGCTGAACAACATGATTTAGGAGTAGTTATGGCAGATGTAAATGTTTTAGGCTCTCTTGAAGCAAAATTTGAGAGTACCAACAGAATTTATGATGTAGGGGGGAGTAGTCAAACGTTGAGTACAATGCAAGGTGGTAATCAAGAGCCGAAAATACTTGAAAGCCAGATAGTTGCCATGCGTGGCAGAAACCCGGACAATCCATCGGATAGAACTACTGGAAGTCCAACGGAACAGAGGTTAGAAATAAATATGCAAGGCACAAGTAACTGTTTAACAAGTGTGCAGAAGGACAATATGGTTCTGATTAAGCAGGCTACAAAAAGTGGTTCTATTGAATGTGAAGTTGGTGGATGCTTTGACGCAAGCTATCCAGAAAGCCAGACAAGAAGAGGGCGTGTGCAAGATAATGGAAATACGTGTCCTACATTAACCGCACAAAATAAAGAGATTGTACGGATTGAAAAAGTAGGTCAGATTTCAAATGATGGTTCTCAGTGCGGAACGGTTTATTCCGATAGTGGTATATCTCCCACACTGATTGCCGGAACGCATGGAGATGCAAATTCAAAAGTATTTACGCAGTACCGTATCAGAAAGCTGACACCAAGAGAATGCGGACGGTTGATGGGAGTATCCGATGAAGATCTTTCCAAGATGGCAGCAGTCAATAGCAACACGCAACTTTACAAGCAGTTTGGAAACAGTATTGTTGTGGATGTGATGTGCGCAATGTTTAGAAACTTAAATATTGAGCAGGAGATAAAATAGTTAAATTAGAATTTAAGAAAGGAATAATGAAATGGGAGTGTGTTTAACAAGCAAAAAATCTAATTATTCATTTTATATGGGATATATCAGTTTTAATAATTTAAGAGCCAATATCGCAAGTGCTTGGGATAAAGAATTAGGAGAAGTGTATGCCAATACGAGCATGGCTATATTAGATCCGAAAAAATACAACGAGCGAATAAATAGTATTTTAGCAGATGATCGCTTTAAAAATGAGGATAAAGATATTGCTGACTTTCTATTTCAATCTGATTGTGAAGGAAAGTGCGGATATAAGACTTGTGGAAAGATATATAACCTTATCAAAGACATTGATTTTACTGGTAAAATATTTACTTATGCAGCATATTCAGATGGAAAAGATTATGAATATTTAAAACTTTTTCTTAAAGAATGTTATAAAAAACGAAGAATGATGATTTGGTATTAAACTGAATATGAGGTAGATATGATGGTGAATAAGAGAAAAGCAATACCAAAAAACATTAGAATGACGGTATATCAGAAGTGCAGCGGTCATTGTGCTTATTGCGGATGCAGCTTGGAATATAAAGATATGCAGGTGGATCATGTAATACCTCTGAATGGTTGGAGCGAACAGGGAACAGACACGGTTGACAATATGCTTCCTGCCTGCCGGAGCTGCAATCATTATAAGAGTCGGTCCACACTTGAAGGATTCAGAAAGATGGTAGAAGCCATGCCTGATACACTGATGCGTGACAGTACTACATACAAGAATGCTGTAAGGTTTGGGCTGGTAATTCCGAACAAAAAGCCAGTTGTTTTCTACTTTGAGGAAAATAACTAAACTGAACTATTTAGAATTCAGGTGATAACTATGATAAAAGACATGTTTATGAGAAAGGAATAACACTTATCCTCGTGATACATTGTAAATTTACCACACGGATAAGTGTAGTGTGGCGTGTTGGAAGATTTTATTAGAAGATCAATAGACCGTGTGAAACTGGCAAGCGAAATGTCCATATCACATTATGGGAAACCGCTTGTTTGTGAGTATTCAGGAGGAAAAGATTCGGACGCATTACTGTGGGTGTTTGAGCAAAGCGGAATACCGTTTGAGGTTCATAATTCACATACCACAGTAGATGCGCCACCTACGGTATACCATATAAGAGAAACATTCAGAAGATTAGAATTGAAAGGTGTTAAGTGTACTGTAGATTATCATGATAAGGGAAACGGGCATCGAGTGACGATGTGGAATTTGATTCCTATAAAGTTGATGCCACCAACGAGGGTTGTTCGGTATTGCTGTTCAGAATTGAAAGAAGGTGGAAATGCAAACCGGATGATTGCCACTGGTGTTAGATGGGAAGAAAGCTCGGCGAGAAGCAGTAGGAGTGCATTTGAAGTCCTCGGAAAGACAGCGAATAAAAGCATAGGCGTTTCTGATGAAAAAATGCTTATAACAGACAATGACGATACGAGACGTTTATTTGAAAACTGCCAGATGAAAGCTAAAACTGTAGTTAATCCAATTATTGACTGGAAAGCAGTGGATATATGGAACGTTATCAATGGCGAAAATATACCGGTTTGCGAGATGTATTCCTGGGGATATGATAGGCTTGGGTGTATAGCCTGTCCTCTGGCAAAAAAATGTCAGAGAGAACGGGAAATATATGATTTTCCAAGATATAAAACTGCGTATATAAGAGCATTTGATCGGATGCTTGAAATGAGGAGATTCCGAGGAAAGAACACAAAGTGGACGTGCGGAGAGGAAGTATATTTATGGTGGATGCAGAGCAACGACATACCCGGACAGATGAGTATGTTCGATAGGTAAACTGAACTTTAACGGAGGTATTGAAAACATGGATAAAACAACATTGCATTTTTTCACTGCAATAAAAAACGGTGAAGTAAAACATATAGGAAAAAGCATTATCATACAGCCGGAAGTAAAGTTTGGCGGTGGCACGATAAAATGGTTTGACGACAAGCAGTTAGTGAAAAATAAAGGAGAGGAGACATGTTAAAAAGAGAATATAAAAGAAGAGAACCGAC
>ENA-OPBX01001666-OPBX01001666.1-human-gut-metagenome-genome-assembly--contig:-NODE-1666-length-10615-cov-2.619792_pt1 | contig 10615 bp, 10 predicted proteins | sample MGYA00241075_ERZ501466 | MGnify/ENA primary metagenome ERZ501466 (study PRJEB25962, sample SAMEA2042633) | human gut metagenome | biome: human gut; feature: human-associated habitat; material: faeces...
GGGAAGTTACTATGGCGGTTACGGGGGTGGTTACTGGGGACCTGCCTGGTATCATCACCATCATTATCCGTACTGGGCAGGCAACTACCGTGTCGGACATACAGACTACCGCCCGTCAAGATATACAGGATATTCTTCTTCCAGACGCAGTACGTCAGGATTTGGTAATACCAGCAGATTTACAACGGTCCATAAAATATTCCAAAAATTAATGCTAAGCATTTCCCGTACCTGCCTTTCTATAATCTTTCTTTATTATTTTAAGAAGAGGATGATTAACAATGCGATAACGAATCCGTAAATAGCGGTTGCCTCTGCCAGCGCACCACCTAACAGTAAGATCTTGGTGATCTTGCTCTCTGCTTCCGGCTGTCTTGCGACTGCCTCTGCTGCTTTACTTGTTGCGATACCGATACCGATACCTGCTCCGATACATGCCAGTGCTGCAATACCTGCTCCAATAGCTATCATAATTCTTTTCCTCCGTTTTTGTGTGAATTAGTGTTTCATAACTATTCATAATCGCATTCGCAAAATAGCTCTGAATAGTTATCCAGTTACTCAATGGCTTCCTTAATGTACATGGATGTCAGGAATACAAATACATATGCCTGAATCAATCCATCAAAAATATCAAAGTAAAAGCTGAAGGGTACCGGCAATGCTACCGGAACCAGAAGCTTCAACAGCTCCATGATAACGAATGCTCCCAAAACGTTACCAAACAATCGCATACACAGGGACAGGGGCTTGATGAACACCTCCAGGATATTGATAGGTGTTACGATCGCGATGGGTTCGGTAAAGCTCTTGATCCATCCGCCCACACCTTTTTTGCGGATACCTGCGGCTTCCACCAGAACGATACTCATCAGGGCCAGTGCCGCCGTTACGTTCAGATCCTTGGTAGGGGGCTTCATACCGAACAATCCAATGATATTGGATATACCCAGATACAACAGTACGCTAACCAGATACGGTACATACCGTTTGCCTTCTTCTCCGATCATTCCCGTAACAATGCCTTCCAGCTTTGTCACGATCGTCTCTGCCACCAGCTGTCGTCTGCTGACATTGTGTACTTTGAGGTTGCTTGTAAGGATAATCGACAAGATCAGAATGACTGCCATGACCACCCAGGTGATAACGACCGATTCCGCAATGTCCAGTTGTACTCCACCGATCAGGGGTAGACCTGCCGGAAGCTTAATAGAAAAAGCCGTGTCACAATTCAGTTCCTTGAGCAGTTCTGATGCCAATTCCTCCATAATACCACTTCCTTTCCGTGAACATCCTTGAAAGAGCTTTCACTCCCTCACGGTCGTTGCTATTTTACTCCTATTTATTGAAAAACGTAAGATACATTTTTGCTAATTTGTTCCATGCAAAAATGAAAAGTTATGGCATATATTAACTATAAAAAATGAGGTATCAGAAAATCATATGACAAAATTAGTCATTTTGGGACGCAAATCCCAGACGGGCAATTATGAGACGTTTTTTTCGAAACTTCCCGCCAGAACCGTAACCACACTGGTCCCCGGGGAAGTCACCTCCTGTGATGCCCTGATTCTGCCGGGCGGCGGAGATATCACTCCGGCTTTCTTCGGAGAAAAAAACAAAGGTTCCCGTACTGTTGACACCGAACTGGACATCCTGCAATTTCAGGCCCTTGACACAGCCATTGCCGCCAGGATCCCCGTGATCGGGATCTGCAAGGGCATGCAGGTCATCAATGTTGCCTTCGGTGGCACTATTTTGCAGGATATGTCGGGAGATTCCCTGCACAGTATCCCTTCCGGTGATGCATTCCATACGTCCATTATGACGGAAGATTCCCGTCTTTTCAAGTATTTTCCTGTCAAAATGCACGTCAACAGCGCCCACCATCAGAGGATCGACCGCTTAGGTCAGCATCTGAAGATCATTCAGCGCTGCCCCGATGACGGCTGCCCCGAAGCCTTGGAGCATGACGAGCTGCCGATCCTTGGGCTGCAGTGGCATCCGGAGCGTCTTCCGGAACAGGCCGGTGAGCCTCTGCTTTCTCTTCTTTCTTCTTATTTCTGAATCTGCGCCCGGGCTTTTTCGCCGGGGCCAGCTCCTCTCTGACCTTGACTTTGGCGATTTCGAACAGGGAGCGGATGATTCCCCGCAGCATCTCCGCGGTCTGGTCGTCCACTTCCTTCAGTGCAGTAACCACCGCATTCATACTCTTTTTCCAGTCAGCGGTAAACGTGATCAGATCATCCGCCTGGGATGCGGAGATGACCTGATAGAGTGTTTCCACGAAGGTGCGGACCTGTTCTTCATTTAAGGACAGTATCCATTCGTTCAGTGCTTCATTTATGATCTTCTGGCTCTCATAAATGTCACCCACATCCACGAAATGGTCCTCCTCCACCAACCAGGAAAAAGGATCGTGCTGCAAAAGCCCATGGCTGTTGCTCTCCACCACGCGGTAATGAATATCCCGCTCGAAAATCATACCGATCATGGAAGAATGTGGCAACAGCTTCACCACCTTGCCTTCGATGGCATTATAGTGACACTCCTTCAGCACTTCCGGCCGGAATCCAGGCCCATCCAGACTGTAGATCTTCTGGATCCGTTTCTGCACAAAAGGGGCGCATTTCATGCCACTGTAGACTGCCAGATTGCCGCCCTTGGAATGCCCTCCGATATAAAAGGGCTGGTGTAGCCATCCGGTGACCATATTTACATATTTTACACTGTACTCCTGCCCCGGCACCGGTGACAGAAATGCCATGTTGAAATCTTCCTTCCAGCCTATGATAGTCTCATCCGTCCCCCGGAATGCCAGAAACAGGGTTCCGTCATCCAGAATAAAAGTGATGGCGGAGAACTGGGTCTCCCATTCCTTTTCCACCAGATTGATATAGCAGTTCAGCTTCATATCCCGGAAACGTCTGCCGCTTAACATTCCTTCGAACAGCGCCCGGTTCTCCTTCTCAAAACGGACATCCCCGAACAGTTTGTCCACGTCCGGACGCTCTGCAATCTCCCGCAGGGTCACGGAAGGGCCATTGTGCCGCACATCGCTGACCATCCCGTCGAATTTCAGATAAGAGAGCTGGCACAATGCCAGACTGTCCACATCATTCAGAGGTTTTTCCCGAAAAGAAATGTCTCCGTATTTTTGCAAATATTCTATTACCGTTCCTGCCATATGCCGCTCCTTTCCGCGAGGAACTTTCCTTGCGTATTTCGCCGGATTGTGTTACGTTCTATATAATTATATGGTAACTATTCAGAGCCATGCAAATCATGTCAACATGTACGTCGAATGCTTGCATTCGTAAGAACATTTGATATGATTTATATGGCGAAGTAACCACAATGAGCAGAGAACAGGCCGGCCTGTTCTCCAAGGAAGCCTCATAGAGGCGATTTTGCGAATGGAGGTCTGAATCGTTACATTATTAGGTAGAAATCATAAAGAAGGTGATCCGTCATGTCCACAAAGAATTCCAACTTTTTTTCCAGAGATTGTATGGTACAGGCTCTGATCCAGCTGCTGAAGACCAAATCCCTGTCCAATATTACAATTACCGAGCTGACCGAGCGTGCCGGTGTCTCCCGCATGACCTATTATCGCAATTACCATTCTCTGGATGAGATCTTCAGCAGTTATCTGAAGGATCTGGTAGAATCCTACCGTCAGGATGTTGCGACATGGCCGGACAAGGGCAATTACAATGACTCCCGCAATATGCTGCATTGTTATGAATATTTCAATCATTACAAAGAATTCATTGCCTGTCTGGTGCAGACCGGTCTGGGGCACCTGCTGTTACAGGCACTGGACAGCTACATTCTGGATACCTATTATACCGAAGACAAGGGGCGGGATTTTTATTACACGCTCCGAGCCTTCTCCGGTTCCCTCTACAATATTTATGTCACCTGGATTCTGGAGGATTCCAAAGAATCCGCTGAAGAGATCGTATCCATTATCCGCAAGATTTATTCGTAGGTTCCCCGATCTGTTCTCCATAGTAATTCAGCAAAGGACTGCGCAAAATACGCAGTCCTTTATTATTTGATAATTTATCTCTGATTCAAAGGAACATATTCCAGTTCCTGCATTACGCTCTTGTAAGCGGGACGAATGATCTTATCCATATTGATCAGCTCTTCGATACGATGTGCACTCCATCCTACGATTCTGGCAATGGCGAAGATCGGGGTATACAGTTCCAGAGGAATCTCCAACATGCTGTATACGAAACCGCTGTAGAAATCAACGTTGGCGCTGACACCCTTGTAGATCCGGGATTTCTGGGAAATGACCTCCGGTGCGATCCGCTCGATCATGGAATACAGGGCGAAATCCTTGTCTCTGCCCTTGGCTACCGCCAGTTTTTCCACGAAGCTTTTGAATACCTGGGCTCTGGGGTCAGACAGGGAGTAGACTGCATGCCCCATACCATAGATCAGTCCCTTGCCGTCGAAGGCTTCTTTGCTCAGAATCTTGTTCAGATATGCCCTTACCGCATCCTCATCTGTCCAGTCGGACACATGTGCTTCGATATCCCGCATCATCTCTACGACTTTGATATTGGCACCACCATGTTTGGGTCCCTTCAGGGAGGAAAGTGCTGCCGCAATGACAGAATAAGTATCGGATCCGGAAGAAGTCACGACTCTGGTGGTAAAGGTGGAGTTGTTACCACCGCCATGCTCCATATGCAACACCAGTGCGGTGTCCAGTACCCTCGCCTCCAGTTCGGTGTATTGTTTGTCCGGGCGAAGCATCATCAGCAGATTCTCTGCGGTGGAAAGTTTCTTCTGGGGACGGTGTATGTACATACTCTCATCGTTGGAATAGTGATTATATGCATGGTAGCCGTAGACTGCCAGCATGGGGAACACAGCAATCAGTCCCAGGCACTGTCTTAATACATTTTCAATGGAAGTGTCGCTGCAGTTTTTATCATAGGAAGCCAGTGTCAGAACGCTCCTGGTCAGTGAATTCATAATATCACTGCTGGGGGCTTTCATAATGACGTCTCTGGTGAAGTTGGTCGGCAGAGTTCTGCTGGACGCAAGAATGTCGTTAAAATGTTTCAGTTCCTCACGGTTCGGCAGCTTACCGAACAGAAGTAAATAAGCCACTTCCTCGAATCCGAAATGATCACCCCGGAAGCCGTTGACCAGCTCGATGCAGTCATAGCCGCGATACCACAGCTTACCTTCACAGGGAACTTTTTTGCCGTCTTCCATTTTGAAGGATTCGATCCGTGAAATATTGGTAAGACCTGCGACTACGCCGTTACCGTTCTTATCACGCAGTCCCCTCTGTACGCCGTATTCGTCGAACATCTGGGGTTCCAATCTATCTGCCGCTCTGCACAATCCGGCATGTTCCAACATATACTCTTCGTTTTTCTTCATCCAAATACCTTCCTTTCCCTCACATTTTTATATACTTATTTATCATAACTTTTTGGAAGGGGCGATGTCAATTAACAAAGTATAAAATTATCCCAGAATCCTCTTTGTATTTTCTTTTATTTTCTCCGACAGATCTGCGTATTTTATCAGTTCTTCCTCGGTAAATCCCACAAATCTCGCCTCATCATAATCCCGCTGTGCCAGTGCCAGTTCCTTCATGACCGCTTCCGCAGTGGGAAGGATTGTCACTGTGACCTTGGTTTTACGGTCTTTGCGCCTTGTCTCCGGCTTTTCCGCTTTTCCCTGTACTTCTCCAGCTGCCTTGCTTTTTCTGGAAGGCTTGGGTTCCTTCACTTCCTCTATTTTCAAGAATCCCTTCATGGTCAGGCGTTGCAAGCCGCTGGTCAGGTTCGTGCGGGAAATTCCGGCGAAATCCGCCAGTTCCCGTCTGCTGTCCCACTCGTGCTTTTCACACAGGCACAGAAGCAGCCGCACATCCGCTACCTTCAGATCTCCTTTTAATGCCACCGGCTCCAGATAATGTTCCAGAAGCTTCCGCTTACGGTAAGCATCCCCCGCCGGTCCCTCGGCCTGCAGGATCTCGGTGTTGACAAAGACTCTCTCGTCTCCCAGCTTCTTGGATCCGGGCAGGATGGAAGGCGGCACGTTTCCGTCTCCTGCCGCATCAATGAAGAAACGATATACCTGCAAACGGTTCTTCTCGTAGTCCTCTTCTTCCAGCACATGCTTGTAGAAGTTATTGTAATACTCAAAGACATTCAACTTCATCTTTACCGTCTTGGAGATGCTGATTCCCTGACTGGCAAGGGAGCCTTTGCGCTTCACATAATAATAGATTGGGGCATGCAGGGCATAGAATACTTTCGCGTAACGGATATATTCCAGATTGAACAGAAAATCCTCACACCAGTTGATATTCGTATCCATTCGCAGACTGTGCTCCTCCACCAGATCCCTGCGGTACAGTTTGTTCCACAACACACCATAGTAAAAGTCTGCCGGATTCTCCATCATATGTGCCGCGAACTCCTCCTGGGTGAGCACACCCTCCTCTTCAATGTCTCCCTTGGGGGACAGACGCTCTCCCACCACGCGGTAAAAGTCTGAAATGACCATATCGCAGCCATACTCTTCCGCCGCCCGCACGAACAGTCTTGTGGCATCCGGCGTGATCCAGTCGTCGCTGTCTAAGAATTGCAGATATTTTCCCCGTGCACGATCCAATGCCAGATTTCTGCTGTCGGAGACTCCGGTATTTTCCTTCTGGATCACAATGACTCTTGTGTCCTTATTGCCGTATTCCTCGCAGATGTCACCGGAGGAATCCGTACTGCCGTCGTTTACCAGAAACACTTCAAAGTCCGTGTATTCCTGATTCAAAATGCTGTCGACACAGCGTCGTAAATATTGCTCCGCATTGTATACCGGAACAATGATGCTTACCATGGGACGCATAAGCTCATCCTTTCTGAAATTACTTCATAACAATAAGTTCGTACGCCCTGCTGCCGATACCGATCTTCTCCGCATGCTCCAGACAGGTCTTGTACTCCGCATTTGGAGTGGTATTTTCAAAATGATCATGGTGATCACAAAAGCCCTCTTTTGCCATGGCATCCGTCAGCTGGCTGTTCGGCAGCGGTGTCTGCTTCAGGCAGGCATCCACACAGGCCTGATCCAGCGCCAGAGGATCGAAGGAGGCGAACATACCGATATTGGGCAGGATGGGTACATCATTCTCCCGGTGGCAGTCACAGTTCGGAGACACATCCACCACCAGAGAAATATGGAAATTGGGTCTGCCGTCCACGACCGCCTTCGCATACTCTGCCATACGGCAGTTGAAATCCTTTGTTGCCGCATCACAACCGCTATGGATTGCGTCGAAGTTACAGGCACCGATACAGCGTCCACAGCCCAGGCATTTGTTATGATCAATATGCATCTTATGGGTAGTCTCGTCGTATACCAGTCCCTCATTGGCACATTCTCTCATGCATCGTTTGCAGCCACGGCACAAATTCTCATTGATCTCCGGTTTGCCCTGAGCGTGCTGTTCCATTTTACCGGCTCTGGATCCGCAGCCCATACCGATATTTTTGATAGCACCGCCGAAGCCCGCCGTTTCATGCCCCTTGAAATGATTCAGGGAAATAAACACATCCGCATCCATAATGGCCCGGCCGATCTTAGCATTTTTCACATATTCGCCGCCCTCTACCGGCACCTCGATGTCATCCGTTCCCTTCAGGCCATCACCAATGATCACAGGACACCCAACCGTCAACGGTGTGAAACCATTCTCCCAGGCACAGTACATATGCTCGATGGCATTCTTACGGCTGCCGGGATACAGGGTATTACAGTCCGTCAGGAAAGGAATTCCGCCCAGCTCCTTTACCACATCCGCTACCGCTTTCGCATAATTGGGACGTAAGAATCCCAGATTACCCAGCTCACCGAAGTGCATCTTTATGGCAACAAACTTGTGATCCATATCCATATCCTGAATCCCCGCCGCCTTCATCAGGCGCTTTAACTTACTGGGAAGTCCCTCTCCCAGACGGGTTCTGAAATCTGTAAAATATACCTTTGATTTTTCCATAACTTTATCCTCCGTACCTAAAAAGATATTACGATTATAACACATCTTTTTTGTTTTTGAGAATTTTTCTGCAAAAAAGGACGAACCCAACTCTCGCCAGCCGGTTTCGTCCTTTTAACGTATTTCATCCGAAATACTTCCCTATTTCTTTGTACACCGTACATCAATGTACGATGCAAGTGTTTTTTTATTTTTCTTGCACAATTTTTACAGATACCGCCAAATATCCTGCTATTTAAAACGATTTTTGTACTGCGCAGCCTTTTCCACAAATTGCTCTGCGAACTCGGGGCAGGAAGGATAATAGAGGTGGGGGAAACCATACCAGTGGTTCTCACCGACATGGATGCAGGGATATTTTCTTCCGATGGTTGGTTTAGTTGCGGTACAGTCTACGCCGTTATCTTCACTGTCATAGTAATGAAATTCATGTGCCCGGATGCGGCTGCCCCGGGGCAGAAAATATTCACTGTTCTCTTCCAGTTCGATATATCCGAAGCGCACCAGGCTTCCGGTATCGAAGCATTTTTCAGGCAGCACTCCTGCCATAAGGCAGGAATGTCCTTCTCTGTCTGTCAGGGACGTATGCAGGTATAAAAAGCCTCCGCACTCCGCTACGGTGGGGAGGCCACCTATGACTGCTGCCCGGATGGCCTTGCGCATGGCATTGTTCTCACTCAGCTGTCCGGCATATAATTCCGGATAACCGCCGCCCAACAGCATCCCATGGATATTTTCCGGCAACGCCTTGTCATGTAATGGAGAAAAATACACCAGTTCTGCTCCGGTCTGTTCCAGCAGGCGCAGATTCTCTTCATAATAAAAGCAGAAGGCTTCATCCCGGGCTACAGCGATCCTCGGGCACTTTACCCTATCGTTTTCCACAGAATCCGGATCTTGCTCTTCTGCCGTTTCTTCACTGCGTTCCTTCTTTTTGGTTTGGGAGGTTCTCTCTATTCTCTCAGCTCCCAGCGGTTCCGCCTCTTCTGCAATCTGCAACAGCTTCGAAATGTCTACGCTCTCCCTTAGTTTTGCCGCCGTGACCCGGATCTTTCCCTGCAGATCTTCCAGTTCTCCCGGCAGGCACAGGCCAAGATGTCTGCTGGCGATCTGTAAGTCCTTATTTTCCGGGAAATATCCCAGCACTGCAATACCAAGTTCCTCTTCCGCCAGAGGCTTCAGAATCTCATAGTAAACTGCCGACATACGGTTGAAGATCACTCCCCGGATCAGATGTTCTTTATCATAAGCCAGAAATCCGGTGATCAGAGGAATCACCGATTTTCCCATGCCTTTTGCATCCACCACCAGTATGATGGGGGTCTGCGTCACCTTTGCCAGATGATAGGAGGAGCCTTCCTCTCTTATTCCGCCCAGCCCGTCATAGAGTCCCATAACACCTTCCATGACCACAAGCTCGTCTTCCCTGCGATCTCTCAGAAACAGGCTTCTCGTGCCGTCCTCTCCGGTGAAAAAAGTGTCCAGATTTCTGGCAGGAATCCCCAGCACCTGTCTGTGGAACATGGGATCGATATAATCTGGGCCGCATTTACAGGAAGAGATATCCTCTCCGTTTTCCTTAAAAATCTGCAATAATCCACACGTGATCATAGTCTTGCCGCTGCCGCTTTTCGGGGCGGCGATCATGATGCGTCGTATCTTTTTTTCCTGTGCTCCGATCATCTCTGCACTTCTCCATTTTCCCTGTTTCCGTTTTCTTCTTCGGTCAGCAACGCTTTCTTCACTTTGTCCATAGAACCTTTTTCTCCCTCCCTGAACGTAAATGAGCAGATCCACACCGGATTCTCCGCCTGCGGCAGATGATAGTTTCCCAGCTTCTTCACCCGGTTGACCTGCATCTGCAGGATTTCCTCGTCCTCCACAGGAAACGCTTCCAATACTTCCTGAAGCTCCGCAATCGTCTCCATGCTGATGGCATTGATCACAATGCGCATATGAGGATTTTTCCGATACAAGGTCTGTAAAATATCCATTAATCTGCCTCCACTGCCGCCGATAAAAGCATGGGTCGGCACAGGCAGTTCTTCCAGTCCCTCCGGTGCCAGTGCTTCGATGATCTCCATATTGTCCATATGGAAATGCTCTCGGTTCTTCCGAAGCAGTTCCACCGCCTCCGGTTTTCTCTCAACGGCATAGACATGCACCGTTTCCGACAATCCGGCGATTTCCACCGCCACGGATCCGGTGCCGCTGCCGATATCATAGACTACGGCTCCATCTGTCAGGTGCAGCTTGCAAATACTGACTTCCCGGACTTCTTCCTTGGTCATAGGAGTTCTGCGAAGTTTTCCCCCCGTCCCGGAAGCATCCCGTAGGAAACAGGTGTCCGCTCTGCCGTGGGTCAGGGGTTCCGGCTGTGGATGAGGATTGCGGATCAGGCAGGTATACAGACCCTCTTCGGTGACCTCCACACACTGCTCCGGCATCAGGATCCGTATATTTTCTTCCGGATAGGACAATTGATATCCCACGATCACTTCACAATCTGTCAGTCCCATCTCCGTAAGCATCCGTCCGATCTTACGGATATCCTCCCTTCCCGCGGGCAACAGG
>ENA-OPBX01001670-OPBX01001670.1-human-gut-metagenome-genome-assembly--contig:-NODE-1670-length-10606-cov-2.454554_pt1 | contig 10606 bp, 9 predicted proteins | sample MGYA00241075_ERZ501466 | MGnify/ENA primary metagenome ERZ501466 (study PRJEB25962, sample SAMEA2042633) | human gut metagenome | biome: human gut; feature: human-associated habitat; material: faeces...
TGTGTGGAGGTCATGCCGTATTCCGGCGGCCTGACCCGCAACATCGTGCAGTGCCTGCAGGACTTCGACATCCCCCTGTATCTGTCCCATACCATCGTGGATATTCAGGGCAAGAATCGCGTAGAAAAGGCCATTGTGGCCGAGATCGGCCCCGACCGCAAGCCCATCCCCGGCACCGAGATGGAGTTTGATGTGGACACCATCCTGCTGAGCGTAGGTCTGATCCCCGAGAACGAGCTGACCAAGCAGGCCGGTATCGAGATGGATCCCCGCACCAAGGGTGCCATCGTGTACGAGAACATGGAGACCAGCATTCCCGGCGTGTTTGCCTGCGGCAACGTGGTGCAGGTACACGATCTGGTGGACTTTGTTTCCGGCGAGAGCGAGCTGGCCGGTGCGGCCGCTGCCAGCTACATCCAGAACGGCCCCGTGGCCGAGGGGCGTGTGCTGACCGTGAAGCCCGGCGCAGATCTTGGCTACACCCTGCCGCAGCGCATCCGTCTGGAAGGCGTGGAAAAGAGCATCAACGTCTCCTTCCGCGTCCGCCGCATCTGCGGCAGGAGCACCATCCTTGTCAAGAGCGGTGACACGGTGATCGCACGCTTCAAGCGCGACCGCCTTGCCCCAGGTGAGATGGAGCACATTGCCCTGCCCAGAGTGCTGCTGGACAGAGCCCCCGTGGACGAAGTGACCATTGAGATCGAGGAGGCATGAGCGATATGAAAGAAGTAATTTGCACCTGCTGCCCGCAGGGCTGCCATCTGCAGGTGGATGAGGCCAACGGCTATAAAGTGACCGGCAACGGCTGCCCCAACGGCATCGCCTACGGCAAGGAAGAGCTGACCCACCCCACCCGCATCATTACCAGCACCGTGCGCGCCGAGGGCTGCCTGCACTCCCGCTGCCCGGTCAAGACCTCCAAGCCCGTGCCCAAGGGACAGATGGCCGAGGTTGTCGCCGCGCTGGACAGCGTGGTGCTGCACGCACCCATCCATGTAGGTGATGTGGTGCTGCACAACGTCTGCGGCACCGGGGCAGACATTGTGACCTGCCGCGATATGGCATAAAAGCCTTTCTGCACAAAGTCAAAGCAGCCGCTGCACCTTGCCGTGCGGCGGCTGCTTTGCGTTGGCGGTGCAAAACACAGGTGCAGCAAGCCCCCTTCCGGGTCGTCCCGTCTCCCATCGCAACGCAAGCTGCTCTTGACTTTTTGCCGCCGAACCGGTATGTTGGTACTGTCCGTTTGCCACACAGCATTGCATTTATAATATAAGGTAACTTTATGAAAATACACAGCACGACCCCTTTGCAGATCACTGACCGCTTTGGCGCACAGACGGCCTTTGCCAGTCTGCGCCTGCCGGACGGCACCGAAGCCGCCGTACCGGCAGAGCACGCCGCCGCTATCTATATAAACGAGCAGCCCGCTTTCCGGGTGGTATGCACCCCGGCGCTGCTGCCACAGCTGGCCTTGGGGCGGCTGCTCACCGAAGGGTGGATCGCATCTGCAGACGAGGTGGAGCAGATCGCCGTCTGCGCCGAGGGTGCAAAGGTGCAGGTATATCTGCGCCACCCGCTGCCCACCCGCCGCGCCGCCGCGCAGGAAGTTGCCAGCTGCTGCACCGATAATATCGCGCTGGGCAGTCCGGTGGAGCTGCAGCCCCTGCGCCCCGTGCCCGGGCTGGCACTGCAGCCGGAATGGGTGCAGACCCTGACCGCCGCCATGCACGCCGGACTGCCGCTGTACCGCGCCACCCGGGCGGTGCACAGCTGCTTTGTGCTGCACAAGGGCGAGATTGTTTTTGCCTGTGAGGATCTGGGGCGGCACAACGCGCTGGATAAGGCCGTGGGCTGCGCGGTGCTGGCGGGGCTGCCGCCGGCCGAATGTGTGCTGTACACCAGCGGCCGGGTGCCGCTGGATATGGTGCGCAAGGCCATCCGCGCGGGGGTGCCGGTGCTGGTAAGCAAAAGTATGCCCACCGTGCAATCCGCAGAGCTTGCGGCGGAATACGGCCTGCAGCTGGTGTGCGGACGCAAAATCCCTAAAGTTTAAGCAAAGATTACAAAAAGAATAGTTACAAATCGGAAAAGGCTGTCCGTTTCTGTTGACATCCTTTGCGCCCCCATGTTAATATATTATCGAAGAGACCGCTCCGCTGTTGCAGCAGCCAGAGCGGCCTCAATTGTTGTCCGGGGTTACCCGGCAAAATAAAAAACAGGCAGGTGATAACATGAAGCAGGCAACCAACCCGTTTGCGCCCGTACCGCTGTGGCGCAAGCGGCTGCCGGGCTACGCAGCCATGGGCGTTGCGACCATCGCCTTGGCGGTCGGTCTGACCACCTTGCAAAGCGCACGCACCACGGTTGCCGGTACCCTGCTGCCGGTGTCGGAGACGGATGCAGCCACCTACGGCATCAGCGCAGTGTACCAGCTCGACGATGGCAGCTACCGCGTGGAGGGCTCTCAGAAGGGCTTCCAGAGCGATGTGCAGGCTGCCGTGACCATTGACGCCGAAGGCAATGTTTCCGCAGTAGAGATCCTCTCTCAGGACGAAACGGAAAGCCTTGGCGGTCAGTGCGTCAATCCGGAGTTCACGTCCCAGTATCAGGGCGCAGCCCCCTTCACGCTGGCGGGCAAAAGCTACACCGTAACGGACCCCGTTACCGGTGCCGCCTATGCCGCTGCCGGTGCAGCGGAGGAGCAGCCCGCTGCTGCCGGGGATTTTGACCCCGCACAGTGGCGCACCTTCGATACCTCTCCCGAGGCCGAGGCGACCCGCAAGATGTATGCTGCGGGGCTTACCCTCTCGGCACTAAATGGAGAGCCCTTGGACGATGAACTGGCTCCGCCGCTGGATTCCAGCGCAGAGGCCGTGGCACGGCGCAAGCTGTACGCAGCCATGCTCAGCAAGAGCGCACTGGACGGCGAGCCGATGGCGATCCCCTTTGCGGATCTCTCGGCAGAAGAGCAGTCCAAGGTGCGTCTGGAGCAGGCCAGCCTGACCACCACCGGCAATGCGTCCGGTGCCGTCAGCGCAGACCTGACCGAGGTGGACGCCCTTTCCGGCGCGACCATCACCTCTTCGGCTGTGACGACCATCGTCAACAACTCGTATTTCTATGTGACCGGGGTGCTCTGCGCAGAGTGACCTCAACGGAGGAATGGAACCTATGGCAAAAACTGATTTTCTGACGGCTGACATGACCCGCCGTCAATTTATGAAGATCTCGGGCAAGAGCCTTGCAGGGCTCACCTTGTCCGCTTCCATGCTGTCCCTGTTCGGCTGCTCTCAGCAGCAGGTGGATTCCGGCGCAGTGGCCACTTGGGCACTGCCGCAGGGCCTGCTGGTGGTCAACGCAGACCTGTGCACCGGCTGCCAGCGCTGCGAGATCAACTGCACCCTGACCAACGACGGCGTGTGCTCCTCTTACATCAGCCGCGTCAAGATCCAGCGCCGTCTGAATCTGGACGGCGCAGGCAACGGTCTGCTGTCCGGCACCGACAACTGCTTTGTCTACTTCCCGGATACCTGCCGCCAGTGCGAGGACCCCGCCTGCGGCAATGCCTGCCCGCAGAAGGCTATCACCACCGACGACCGCGGCATCCGCGTAGTGGATACCGACAAGTGCATCGGCTGCGGTGCCTGCCCTGATGCCTGCCCGTGGCACATGCCCACCGTCAACCCCGAGACCGGCAAGTCCTCCAAGTGCATCGCCTGCGGTGCCTGCGTGGCAGGCTGCCCGTCCGGCGCTCTGTCCATCGTGGACTGGGATGCCGTTACCAGCGCAGCACAGGCTGCATACTTGGATCTGTAAGGAGGAACTACAATGGCTGAAAGTTATGGCTGGGCAGGCAAGATCCTGCGCGTCAACCTGACCACCGGCGAGATCACCACGCAGGATGACGAAAAGTACCATAAGTATATCGGCGGTATGGGCATGGCCTACCGCATTATGTATGAGGAAGCTCCCATGGAGCTGGATCCCTATGACGAGAAGGCTCTGGTCATCTTCGGTGTCGGCCCCCTGACCGGCGCAGGCGTGCCCTGCTCCGGCCGTATGAACGTGACCTTCCGCTCCACCTGGTCCAAGGGTCACTCCATCATCGACGCTCACATGGGCGGCCACATCGGCTCCATGCTGAAGTATGCCGGTTACGACGGCATCGTGATCAGCGGCATCTCTGAAAAGCCCGTCTACCTGCGCATCGAGGACGGCGAGGTCTCTTTGGAGGACGCAACCGAGATCTGGGGCAAGGGCACCTTTGCTGCCAACAAGTGGATGGTAGAGCAGAACGGCCGCGAGTTCGAGACCGCTTCCATCGGCCCCGCCGGTGAGAACCTGGTGGACTACTCCACCCTGAACACCAGCTTCGGCAACTCCGGCGGTGCCGGTCTGGGCGCTGCCATGGGCAACAAGAAGCTGAAGGGTCTGGCCATCCGCGGCACCGGCAGTGTCAAGGTCGCTGACCCCAAGAAGGTGCTGGAACTGTCCAACTACATGATGGGCAATCTGATCGGCGGCAACAACAACCACAACGTGCCCGCACAGCCCCAGAGCTGGGCAGAGTACAGCGCCACCTCCGGCAAGAACCGCTGGTCCGGCGCCCCCGGCCGTATGTGGAAGAAGGCTCCCGGCGGCCCCGTGGATACCGGCGAGCAGCCCTACAACGACATCAACAAGATCGCGCTGCGCTGCTTCAAGGGCTACTTCGACTTCGGCGCTCCCGCTGCCGAGTACACCGTGAAGAACGGCGGCTGCTCCTCCTGCCCCATCCGCTGCTACACCGAGTATGATGTGGATCCGCTGGCAGATTACGATCTGCCCACCCACAACTCCAACACCTGTATGCCCGTGCTGTACGGCACCCGCGTCTACCCGGACGGCGTGCACGACTTCAAGTACGAGGGCGACGGCACCATGGTCATCAATCTGGCATGGTCTCATGCTGTGGACGACATGGGTCTGTGGGACAACTACGGCAACCTGAACCGCGACCTGCTGTGGATCCTGCGGATGCCCCGCGAGGAAGCCACCAAGTACATCAGCGAGGCCGAGTACGACTCTCTGCCTTGGGAGTGGGAGAAGGCCGGCGATCCCCGCTGGGAGGTCGAGCTGATCCGCCGCATGGCTTACGGCGAGGGCGACCTGTCCGTCATCGCAAAGGGTACGCTGGCCATGATGGAAAAGTTCGGCCTGCCCAAGAGCTGGCTGGACCGCGACGATGGCGCTACCAACTCCAACCTGATCTACAACGGCTTCCCCAACCACCACGGCCCTGCTGAAGCATGGCAGGTTGGTATGCTGTACAACCTCGTCTACAACCGTGACTGCATGATCCACGAGATCGTCTGCGAGACCGGTTCCGGCGCTCCCTATGAAGTGACCAAGAAGGTCATGGAGGACTTCTTCGGCGAGGGCTGCTACGATAAGGCCAAGGCCTACACTCCCATCAACGAGAACAAGGCAAAGCTGGCTGCCTACTGCGTCAACGATAAGAACTTCCACGACTCCGCTACCCTGTGCAACTGGATGTGGCCCATGACCCAGTCTCCCTCCAAGGAGCGCGACTACCACGGCGATCTGGACCTGCAGGCAGACTTTATGACTGCTGTTACCGGCGAGACCTATACCCAGGCCGGTCTGCAGGAGGACGGTGCCCGCATCACCCAGATGCTGCGCGCGATGACCGCCATCAGCTTCCAGCAGAACTGCGGCAGTGCAAACCTGCGTCAGGAGCACGACGCCATCTGCGATTGGGTGTTCGATAAGGACCCCGACTTCAAGGCATTTGAGGAAGGCACCACCAAGCTGGACCGCGCCGACATGGAGAAGGCAAAGGATCTGTTCTACGATATCTTCGGCTGGGACCGCACCACCGGTGTGCCCACCCGCGAGACGCTGGAGAAGTATGATCTGGCTGACATGGCTGACGATCTGGAAAAGCGCGGCATCTACGCCCAGAACACCGCAGCAGCTGAATAAATTCCATAGAAAGAGGAACGATCGTCATGTTGTTTGGCAGACGTAAACCCGGCTACACCACCACGGTGGATGGCAGCGTAGACCCGGAGCAGGCCGTTCTGGAACTGCAAAAGGCAGAACTGGCCGCCAAGAAAAAGCCCAAGGCAGAGGTGTTCGACATCGATGCCGCAAGCGAGACTGCCCGCCGCCTGAAGGAGACCGGCAGCACCTTTGACGGCAGCGCCGCCAAGACCGGCGAGGACGGGATCGCCGCAGTGGAGCGGGAGACCGCCGAGCTTGCCGCAAAGCAGGCCGCCGAGGCCGCACCCGAAGCCGCCGGGGCTGCGCAGCCCGATGCTGCAAAGCCGGAGCTGCTGGATTTTCTGGCAAGTGAGCCGGAGGCGGAAAACGATCCCTTTGCGGATCAGCCCACCAAGACCGCCCCGGAGCTGCCGGAGTTGACCCCTGCACAGGAGCTGGCTGGTTACATCCGTGCCCGCTCTGCGGCTGCGCTGATTACCCCCCACGCTTTGCTGCTGGAGGAAGTGGAAAACGCCGATGAGCTGCTGGCGCAGATGCCCGCAGACCCCCAGTGCACCGATATCGTCACCCGCGCGGGTGCAAAGGACACCTACTACTATTCCAACGCCAACATGAGCGATAACTACGCCATGATCGCGCAGCTCATCGAGGACAAGGATCTGTGTGTGATGTTTGCTGAGATGGTGCGGTTCAACGCCCGCATCTACCCCAGCGCCACTCCGCTCAAGTACTTCCAGCGCTCTCCCTACGGCCTTGCGCCGGAGGTCATCGAGCAGACTTGGAAGGCCATGCAGGAGAACCCGGAGTATGCCGATATCGAGGAGCTGACCAACAACCAGAACGAGCGGTTCCTCTTTTCCACCAAGCACCTCACCCGCCGCTACGCCAAGGCTATCAGCGACGTGGACGATTTCTGCGATTAAACCATAAACTACAATTGAATCAGGGTATAAGAGCTTCTTTGAGCAAAGGTGTCTAAACTCCCACAAAGAGCAGGGCACCGCGCCGCAATGCTAAGGGCTGCATAAGCCGGCATTCAAGGGTGGCAGGGGAAACCCCACCGCCTTCCCGCAGAAGAAACGCTGCAATTTGAAAAAAAGAACTCCTCCCATCTTCACAGGTGCTTTTTGACTGTGTGCTGCCGCTGCAAGGGCGGCGCATAGCCAAAGGCTGCCACCGGCGCAGCAGACTGCAAACTGCCGCAGCCGGTTTTGTGGGGATATTCTGCGGAGGCGTTTTGATTTTCCAGTCAAGACGTCTCCGCTTCTTTTTCACCTGCCTTTTTTGAAAAAAGAATACCCCTGCTCCCCCGCCTGAGCCATAGCAGGCCGGGAGAGCGGGTCTATGGAGGAAGTTATAATGAATCAGCCTTTCTGCTCCCCCGTTCAGGCGCTGCGCAGCGTGCTGGACGCGGCAGCGCTTCTGCCTTCTCCTTCCCCGGAGACCATCCCGCTGGAAGCCGCCTGCGGGCGCATTGCCGCTAGTGACATTTGCGCCCGGATGGACCAGCCCCCCTTTGACCGCAGCCCGCTGGACGGCTACGCCCTGCACAGTGCGGATACCGCCGGTGCAAGCCGGGAGAACCCGGTCACCCTGCCGGTGGTGATGAAGCTTTACGCGGGCGATGCCCCGGCTGCGGCGCTGCCCGCAGGGTGCGCTGCCCGCATTATGACCGGCGCACCCCTGCCGGAGGGTGCGGACTGCGTCCTGATGCAGGAACTGACCGACAGCGGCGAAGAGACCGTGCAGCTGTATGCCGCCGTAAAGCCCCTGCAAAACGTGGTGTTCCGGGGCGAGGATGTGGCCGCAGGCGCGGTCATCGCGCCCGCCGGGACGGTGCTCTCCCCCGCCCATCTGGGTGTGCTGGCCGGGCAGGGCTACGCCGAGGTAACCGTCTGCCGCCCGCTGACCGTGGGTATCCTTTCCACTGGCAGCGAACTGCTGGAACCCGGCGCACCGTGGGCACCCGGTAAAATTTACGATGCCAACGGCATCCAGAATGCCGCCCGGCTGCGTCAGCTGGGCTTTGCCGTGGAGCGGCAGCAGTGCTCCGATGACCCGGAGGTCATCACCGGCAAAATACAGGAGCTGCTGACTTGCTGCGATGCTGTCATCACCAGCGGCGGCGTCTCGGTGGGGCAGAAGGACTATCTGCCCCTTGTGCTGGAAAAGCTGGGTGCACAGCTGCTGGTGGAGGGCGTAGCCCAGAAACCCGGCAGCCCCATGCTGGCGGCTACACTTAACGGTAAGCTGGTGTTCTGCCTGTCCGGCAACCCCTTTGCCGCCGCTGCCACGCTGGAGCAGTACGCCATCCCTGCGCTGCTGCGCGCTGCCGGACGCCGGGAGGAGAGCTGCCTTCCCGCCCGCACCGTCTGCACCCTGACCAATGGCTTTTCTAAACCCAGCAAGGGCAACCGCTATCTGCGGGCGACTGCCTGCGGCGGCAAGGTAACGCTGCCCGGCGCGGGCAACGCCGAGGTGCACTCCTCCGGTGCGCTGTCCGCCATGATGGGCTGCAACTGTCTGGTGGAGATCCCTGCCGGCAGCGGGCCGGTAGGACCCGGCATGGAAGTGGAGGTGCTTTGCTTTGTACAGTGAACAAAAACAGGCGCTGGCCGAAACACAGGCGCTCAAGCGCCCGGCGGTGCTGGCGGTCAGCGGGGTGCACAACAGCGGTAAGACCACCCTGCTGGAAAAGCTGCTGCCCGTGCTGCGCAGCCGTGGACTGAAGGTGGGCGTTATCAAGCACGACGGCCACGATTTTACCCCGGATGTGCCCGGCACCGACAGCTACCGTCTGCGGGAAGCAGGTGCCGAGGGCGTGGCGGTCTACTCCGGCACGCGCTACCTGCTGACCGAGGAATTCCGCCTGACCGAGCAGGATCTGCTTGCCCTGTTCGAGCGTCACGGCTATGACCTTGTGCTGCTGGAAGGGTTCAAGTCCAGCGGCTGGCCGAAGATCGAGGTGGTGCGCAGCGCCATTTCGGATGCGCCCGTCTCCTTCCAGCCGCTGGCGGTGGTGGGGGATATCCCCGGCGCAGATTTTGACCTGAACGATATTCCGGCACTGGCAGACTGGATCGAAGCCCAGATGCCCGCGCTGTAAGGAGAATGCCATCATGAAACTGATCCGTACTGTTGACGCCGCAGGGCAGGTGCTCTGCCATGATATCACCCAGATCATCCCGGGCGAGTACAAGGATGCCCGCTTCCGCAAGGGGCACGTCATCCAGCCCGAGGATATCCCTGTGCTGCTTTCCATCGGCAAGGAAAACCTCTACGTCTGGGAAAAGCACCCCGGCATCCTCCATGAGGACGAAGCAGCCGCCCTGCTGTACAAGGCCGCTGCGGGCAAAAATATCCACGGCACTGCGCCGAAAGAGGGCAAGATCGAGCTGATCGCGGACTGCGACGGGCTGCTAAAGATCAACCGCAGGGCGCTAATGGCTGTGAACAGCACCCCGCAGATGATGATCGCCACCATCCACGGCGACCTGCCCGTGAAAAAGGGCCAGAAGCTGGCCGGTACCCGCATCATCCCGCTGGTCATCGAGCAGGAGAAGATGGACGCCATGCAGGCCGCTGCCGGGGCAGAGCCTATCCTGAACGTGCTGCCCATGCAGGCCAAGAAGGTGGGCATCATCACCACCGGCAGCGAGGTGTTCAAGGGACGCATCGAGGATAAATTCACTCCCATCCTGCAAAGCAAGCTGGCCGTCTACGGCTGCGAGATGGTTTTCCACAAGGTCTGCGATGACGACCCCGCCGGGATCACCGCCGCCATTCTGGAAGCAAAAGCCGCAGGGTGCGAACTGATCTTTACCACCGGCGGCATGAGCGTGGACCCCGACGACCGCACCCCGCTTGCCATCAAGAACACCGGGGCGGATATCATCACCTACGGTGCACCGGTGCTGCCGGGGGCGATGTTCCTTGTCAGCTATCTGGACGGTGTGCCGGTGTGCGGCCTGCCCGGCTGCGTGATGTACGCCAAGCGCACCATTTTTGACCTGCTGCTGCCTCGCCTGCTGGCAGATGACCCCATCACCGCCGAGGATATCGCCCGCTTGGGCGAAGGCGGCCTGTGCCTGAACTGCGAAGTGTGCCACTGGCCGAACTGCGGCTTTGGGCACTGCTAAGGGCAGCTTGCTCGCCCTCTCCGTCACGGCTTACGCCGTGCCACCTCTCCCAAAGGGAGAGGCCTTGGCAAAAAGATGAAGTCCGTGTGGACTGCCAAGGGCTCCCCCTTTGGGGGAGCTGGCAAATCCGAAGGATTTGACTGAGAGGGCGAGCCTGCTTCAGTAAAACAATCAACAGCAAAGAGTTCCTGTTTCAGCTCAATTATTCCTTCTCCTCGGGGTCTGCCTCCGGGGCTTCGGTGGCGGCGGCAGCATCGGCGGCTTCCATCTCGGCCAGCTGCTCGGCGGTGGGCTCGGCATCGGCTTCGGAAGCATCGATCTTCTCGGTCTGTGCTTCGTCGTCGTGGTCGGTGCGTGCCAGCACCATCACCTTGTCGTTCTCGCCCAGACGCATCACCCGCACACCGGAGCCGTAACGGCTCTGCAGCGGGATCTCGTTGGCGTGCAGGCGGATGATGATG
>ENA-OPBX01001680-OPBX01001680.1-human-gut-metagenome-genome-assembly--contig:-NODE-1680-length-10523-cov-2.904375_pt1 | contig 10523 bp, 10 predicted proteins | sample MGYA00241075_ERZ501466 | MGnify/ENA primary metagenome ERZ501466 (study PRJEB25962, sample SAMEA2042633) | human gut metagenome | biome: human gut; feature: human-associated habitat; material: faeces...
ACCACGGCTGGAAGAAAGGGCTCGACCGCATTGCGCCGGTCGGACGGATGAGCGTCACCAACTACATGGCGCAGTCGATGGTCGGTGTCTGTCTGTTCTATGGTTTCGGAGCCAACCTGGCCGTGCAGTGCAACTACCTGCAGAGCCTGTGTGTCGGTCTGCTGTTCTGTCTGGTACAGATTCTGTACAGCAACTGGTGGATCAAGCGCTTCTATTACGGACCGATGGAATGGCTGTGGCGCACCTTGACCTGGATGCAACGTGTTCCCCTCGTCAGAAAATAAATGTTTAACCAAATATTCAAGTGTATGAAACGAATTACAACCCTATCGTTTTTCATGTTATTCTGCTGGATAACGGCCTTCGCAATACCGAGAGCCGAATATCCGCGTCCGCAGTTCGAACGTAACGCGTGGATCAACCTCAACGGAGAATGGACCTATTCATTCGACTTCGGCGGTTCCGGTCTGGAACGGGAATGGGTCAAGTCCACCGGATTCGATCAGAAGATCATCGTTCCTTTCTGCCCGGAAAGTAAACTGTCGGGAGTTGAATACAAAGACTTTATCAATCACATGTGGTATCACCGGACGATCTCCATTCCACAAGACTGGGCCAACAAACAGGTATTGTTGAACTTCGGTGCAGTTTATTATAAGTCGGAGATCTACATCGACGGTGTTTTTGCTGCCCGTCACTTTGGTGGAACTTCTTCCTTCCAGGTAGATATTACGCCGTATGTCAAGGCTGGTCAGACACACAATCTGGTGGTTTATGTGGAAAGTGATGTTCGCAGTACTCATCAGCCCAGTGGAAAGCAGAACCTGCAGTTTGCTTCATATGGCTGTAACTATACCCGTACTACCGGTATTTGGCAGACCGTCTGGATGGAAGCTGTTCATCCCGAAGGATTACAGTCTGTTCAGATGATTCCTGATATCGACCAGCAGCAGTTGATCATCCGTCCACGTTTCTACAAGGAACTGGGTGGCAAGCTGGAAGTTACCCTGAAAGATAACGGAAAAGTCGTATCCAAGGAAACAGTCGCTGCCAACTCTTTATCAACCGTTATTTTGCCGGTCAAGAAGATGAAGACCTGGAGTCCGGAGAACCCGTTCCTCTATGACGTGGAATTACGGGTGATCGACAAGGCCGGAAATGTGGTAGATGAAGTCAAATCGTATGCCGGTATGCGGAAAGTCCATATAGAAGGCAAGAAAATCTACCTGAACAACCAGCCGTACTATCAGCGTCTGGTACTCGACCAGGGATTCTATCCCGACGGTATCTGGACAGCTCCGAGCGACGAGGCCCTGAAGAAAGATATCCAGCTTTCGATGGAAGCCGGTTTCAACGGAGCCCGTCTGCATCAGAAAGTATTCGAAGAACGTTTCTATTACTGGGCAGACAAACTGGGTTACCTGACTTGGGGAGAAGCTTCGAGCTGGGGTATGGATTGCAATGACATCGAAACTGCCCGTAACTTCATCACAGAATGGACAGAAATCGTGGAGCGCGACCGGAATCATCCGTCAATCTTAATCTGGACACCTACCAACGAAGAGTTCTGGCCCGACCGCGTTCAGTATCCTCGACTGATGCAGGACCTGTACAAACTGACGAAAGCCATCGATCCGACGCGTCCTTTCCACGGAACCAGTGGCGGTTCTCACATCGCTACCGACATCTGGACCGTACATAACTACGAACAGGATCCGGCCAAGCTGAAGGAATTGTTGTACAACGACGGTAAGCTGATGGAAGCTCCCAAATGGGAAATCCAGCTGATGCCGAAAAACATCGGATATAACGGATTGAAATATACCGATCAATATACATTCCCGCAGTATAAGCACGACATGCCTTACCTGATTGATGAATTCGGAGGTATCAAGTGGAACCCGTCACAACAGATGGAAAGTGCCCAGAATACTTCATGGGGTTATGGCGAACCGCCTCATTCCCTGGAAGAATTCTATGCGCGTCTGGAAGGTCTGGTAAATACCGTCTTGTCGTTGTCAGATCATGTATGGGGTTATTGCTATACCCAGCTGACAGACGTAGAACAGGAACAGAACGGTATCTATTACTACGACCGCAGTCCGAAGTTCGATATGAAACGGATTCACGCGATCTTCAGTAAGAATCCGGAGACAAAATAAAAACAAATTCCGGTATCTCAGCCCGTTCTCACCAGCGGTGTTGGGGATACCGGGGTTTTCTTTTGTGGGGAAGGGTGGGGAGAATTACTCTCATATTTTTGAACAGATATAAGTATCAAAATCTACTTGAGGAACTCTACTCCCCATACTATTTACTGTTGTTATGAATTCATTGGCTTGATCTTTCGTTATAACCTTTCTTTGTATACCATAAAATAGAAAGTCAATGGTTGTCAAATAGACGATTTCATGTTTTTCACAATAGGCAACAATATCTCTCAAATTACTACTACCAATAACATCATGGTTATATCTACAAAAAACCATACAAGCACTTTCTCCCCGACCAAGTCCCATCACATCAGTCAGTCGGGCAAATTCTCTTTTTTGTTCAATTGTATCCCCAAAAGTAACTTCCCGAATATTTTGGAGAAATTTTATCTGATTATTCAGTTGATTTAAAATAGGCTGTTTCACTTCTTTATACACAATATCCAATACGATATATTCGTATTCAGGGAAAATACGGGGAAGAAGGGACAATAATCCTCCTTTGGCAAAGTGAATGATTACGTCTGCATCTAGCACAATTTTAGTCTTTATAACCGCCACAGCCTATCATGTTTAGAAGTTCAACATAGTGCCCCTCTGAGATCTTATTCTCTTCAAACAACCGACGGGCCTTCTCGCCAAAATCACCTATGACCATATTCTCATTTCCCTTTTCATAAAGCGATGTATCATAGCCATAAGCGCGCGCTGACTCCTTAATAGCTATACTATTAAGTGCCTCGTATTTCTTTTTATCAATGATCCCTATATCTTTTAATCGGATCAGAAGGGAATTCCTGGATACCCCGAAGAATTGTTCCAACCTTAAAATAGTAGCCAAGCTTGGGTTGTGACCAAGCATTTCCTCTTCTGGAATTTCCCGAAGCAAACCTTCACGTGGTATCAACAAAGCTGCAGCAAAAAGATTCGCATTCTTTTCTATTACAGTTGCCATTCCATTACAAATATGAGGTTTTGGATCATCGTCATAAAACAAATGAAATATCTCGTGAGCAATGGTAAAATGCTGCCTACCCCGCGTAGTATTACTATTGACCATAATAAAACGAGCATTTCCTGTTCGTATGCTGATCCCATAACTCTCATTGGATAATGGACGATACATGGTCAAAATATTATATTTACGCAGTAATGTCTTTACATTGATTGGCTCAGAAAAACTGATACCCGTTTCCGTTCTAAATCTTTGAGCAAGCAGTTCTGCATCTTGTATCGTCATTTTTTTCATTTGGCCAGAAGTTTATCCATCTTTAGGTAATTCTTAACTACATTCTTAAAAATTGCAATCTGTTTCAAGTCTTCGTCTGACAGATTATCTACCCGAAAAGCTGTGGCAAGTGTCGAATTCAATACATCTTCACTTTCTTCATATAAAGCGAAAAGATCACAACCATATAAATTGGCCAGACTTTCCATGATATTCAATGGTATCTCACGATCACCCAGCTCATAATTTGAATAAGCTGAACGTCCTATACCAAGATAATTGGCTAACCGTTCTTGCGTAAAACCATTAGCCTCTCTTAATGACTTTAAATTTCTAGCTACAATTTCTTTCTCATTCATAACTACTTATTCCTATAGATGTTTTGTTTTTCCTCATTATAAAAGAATCTTTTCTTCTGTGGCAAATTTAAGCATTTAAAATCTATTCAAAAAGAAATTGCCACAGTTTTACAAATCAAATAAATACTCCCCCTTCCCCAAATTCCCCTCCCCCCCAATAGGGGTTTTCGGCTTCTTTGTGTCTTTAAGGATAGAAATGCAACTTGAAATGGATTTGATGGCTGAGACCTCCTGCCGTGTTACCGGGGAAAAGCCAGGCGGGATATTTTGCCCATCCAAAAAGATTGTGTTCCTTTGTATTCGGATAAATGCTTTATAGACATGACGACAGACAATTGCATGAAACAGGTTCATATCATCACGCCGGTGAAAGATTCAATCGATCTGACACTTGAGACGGCCCGGGCTGTACTGGCCTCTCGCTGGCATGTGCCGGTAACCTATACGATATACAACGATTTCAGTACCGACGAGAATACCCGGCGCCTGGAGGAAGCTTCGCAGGAACTGGGCTTTGAACTGGTCAATTTACGGGACATCACGTCACATCCGTCACCCAATTACCTATTGGTGCTGCAAATGGCACAGAAACGGGCAATTGAGGCCGAAGCGGGTCTGCTGATTGTCGAATCGGACGTGATCGTACGCGAAAATACCCTGCAAGGTTTGTTTGACGGGGCACTGGCTCATCCCGACTGTGGCATTGCGGCATCGGTGACCGTAGATGAACAGGGTACCGTTAATTATCCGTACCTCTATGCGTCGGATTATCCGAAAGAGGCTTGTGAGGTGAAGAAACATTGCAGTTTCTGCTGCTCGCTGCTGACTCTCCGCCTGCTAAAGGCATTTGATTTCCAGACACTCGATCCGAGTAAGAACTGGTTTGATGTGACTATCTCACACGAATCACTCGAGCGGGATTGCCGTAATTATCTGTTTATGAATCTTCCCGTATGGCATCGTCCGCATGGAAGCCGTCCGTGGAAACAGTTGAAATATACCAACCCGTTGAAATATTACTGGTTGAAATTCACCAAAGGACTGGATAAAATTTGAGCATGGTCATGATGAATTGTATAATCAGCCGTTTGTTTACGCCGATAACGTATCAGGTGAATCCGGATTGCCAGGAACTGACGGAGTTTGTCCGTTCCGTTCCAGATCGTTTTCACCGGCAGGAAGGTGTTGTCATTTACCGGGGACGAAATGAATTGCGTAAGATGACGTATCAGGGACAGGATTTTGTCGTGAAGTCTTTCCGGCGTCCGAACTGTATCAACCGCTGGGTGTATGGGACGCTCCGTCCGTCAAAGGCCCGCCGTTCGTTCGAACATGCCAATCTGTTGACGGCTGCGGGTATCGGTACTCCGCGTCCGATTGGTTATATCGAGCTGCGCCGTCATTGGGAGTTCGACGAGAGTTATTATATCACAGCCATGTCGTCATGCCCTTATACCTACGAAGAGCTGTTCCGACGTCCGTTTGCCAACGAAGATGATATTATCCGTGCGGTTGCCCTGACGACAGCCCGGATGCACGACCAGGGCTATGCCCACAAAGATTACGGACGGGGAAACATCCTGTTCAATCCGAAACCGGATGGCGTACAGATCGAGATCGTTGACCTGAACCGGATGGATATCGGACCGATCGACCTGAAGAAGGGCTGTAAGAACCTGGAGCGTTTACCGGCTACTCCGCACATGCACCGGATCCTGGCGGAAACGTATGCCAAAGCCCGCGGACTGGATGAAGAAGCGTGTTATAAATGGATGGTTGCCTACCGGAGTACGCAACCGGGAAAAATCGACAATCTCTATTAACCAGAAGCACAATGAAAATCATAGCTGTAGTTGTTACCTATAACCGGCTGGAACTGCTCAAACGCAGTATGGATTGCCTGCGGCAGAACAAACCTCTGTCGGCCATCATCGTTGTCAATAACGGTAGTACCGATGGTACCCGGGAATGGCTGGACAAGCAGGACGACCTGACGGTGATCCATCAATCGAATGTAGGGGGTTCGGGTGGTTTCTATACGGGCATCGAAGCGGCTTATGCCCAAAATGCCGATTGGATCTGGTGTATGGACGACGATGTCTTTCCCCGGGCCGACTGCCTGGAAAACTTACTGCCCTACACCGGCGATAAAACGGTGGGAATCCTGGCTCCCAGACGATTATTGGAAGGCAAAGTCTTTACCAACGATTTCTGTTCGTATAACCTGACGCAGCCGTTCCGTTCCATGTATCAGGACAAACTGGCCAAACGGGAGGTAACGGCTCCTGTCGAGATTGTCGGTACTGCCTTCGAAGGGCTCTTCGTCCGGAGAGAAGTAGTTGCAGCCATTGGCCTTCCCAACAAAGAGTTGTTCATTTTCTGTGATGATACCGATTATTGCCTGCGTACCGTACTGGCAGGTTATAAGATACTGTATATTCCCCAGGCACTGATGGACAAGCATAAGTTCTTTTCGGCAGACAACTGGAAAGAGCGTAACCGCAAAAAGAAATGGAAACGGTTTTACCAGGTGCGTAACTCAACGTACCTGAACCATCATTACGGAAAGAACTGGGCGGTAAGGTACCTGCGTGGCTGGCATGGAGTTCTGGGGTATATGGCTGTCGTGATCGGGACGTGTGCCTTCACGGATGTGTATCAATGGAGCGATCTGGCCAAATTCTGGCGGATGTATCGCGACGGCATACGGGAACGGCTGGGTATCATGAAATAAAAGTAGCAGATGTATGGAAAAGAATCCTTTAGTCAGTGTAATCGTTCCCAATTATAACTATGCCCGTTACCTGGATGCCCGTATCGACTCCATCCTACGGCAGACGTGGACGGATTTTGAATTGATCCTGCTGGACGATGCTTCGACCGATACAAGCCGGGAGATAGTGGAAAAATACCGGGATCACCCCCGGGTATCCCGGATAGAGTTCAATACCCAAAATACGGGCAGTCCTTTTCAGCAATGGATGAAGGGGATCTTATTGGCCCGGGGAAAATATATCTGGATAGCCGAAGCGGATGATCTGGCCGATCCGGATTTTCTGGAGACGACCGTTACCTTGTGTGAAGCGCATGAACGGACTGCGGTCTGTGTGGTGGGCTCACGGCTGATCGACGGAACAGGAAGGGTATCCAACAAGGATATCAACCATTGGGGCCGACGGAAAGGAAAACAGCCGGGTTGTTTTGACGGGAAGTCATACGCGCTTCATAACCTGTATTGGAAGAATTACCTGATCAACGCCAGCGGTATCCTGTTCAGACGGGAATATGCCGCACGTCTGGCTCATTCTGCCTTCCTGCAAATGCAGTATTGCGGCGACTGGCTTTTCTGGTTCCAGATGGCTTTGCAGGGCGAGGTAATCGAAGTGTACCGTACTCTGAATTATTTCCGCCAGCATGGAGCGAAAGTGACAGTCCAGTCGCTGCAGCGTGGTCAGGGTATCGCAGAAGACATCCAGGTGGTCCGGTACATGGACGAGCACCTTATAAGAAACGTCTCCGCCGGGGATTATTGTACCGGAAAATCAAACGGACCCCGACCGACGAATCCCAGCGGCAGGTTTTATACCAGCAGTTGTCGGCAGAGCTGCAAGCGACGGATGCAGACTACCGCCTGGAACGGTGGAACCAATACCTGCGCTGGCTGTGGCCGTGGCTGACAACCCGTCAGCGGGATCGGTTGTGAACCGGCAGATACAAAATGGATGGGGTTGTAAAATGACTTCTTTGATGTGACTGGAAAAAGGTCTAACTTTGTAGACAATGGCAGATACAGTGAACTATTTTAAGCCCATAAAAGATGAGTGATAGTATTTTATATAAGGTTCGTAGTGGAAAACCCATCAAATTCTGGTATTTTATCCGAAAATATATGGGGTTGGTCATTCCGGATTCCTGGTATAGAATCCGGCTGGAACAGCGCTTGTGCCGGGTTTCCAGCCGTCCGGATTATCCTTATATCCAGGAACGGGTCAACTATTACATCCAGCTGGACAGGATCAGACCGATCCCGTCGGAGAACAGGCTGGCTCATCACCAAAGCTGGCTGCATTATACGGGACCTATCGGCCAATACCGGAGTAACATGTTCCACAAGGCTTATTATTTCGACCAGCACGACATTACCCGCTGGTTTCCGCCTTCGCTCCGCTGGAACTATTGTCCGGGGGATGTCTATTTCACTCCCGACGATCCTGCCATTGTGAAAAGCCGGCTGATCTCATCCCAAAACCAGAATTCAGTCTTGCTGAAGCTGGACAAGCTTCGTCATTTCATGTATGTGAAAGATACCAAGTCATTCACCGAGAAGCAAGACCGGGCGATCTTCCGGGGGAAAATCCGTCAGAGCCGTTTGCGGACCAAATTCCTGGAGAAGTTTTTCGGACATCCCATGTTCGACTGTGGTGTCGTGGGGAAGAATGAGGGCTGCCCGGACGAATGGATGGCGCCGAAACGGACCATCCACCAGCACCTGGATTATAAGTTCATCATGGCGCTCGAAGGGAACGATGTGGCTTCCAACCTGAAATGGGTCATGTCGTCCAATTCCATCGCCGTCATGCCGCGTCCTACCTGCGAGACGTGGTTCATGGAGGGGAAGTTACGCCCCGACTATCATTATATCGAAGTCAAGGAAGATTTCTCTGATCTGGAGGAGAAACTGAATTATTATATCGCTCATCCGGAAGAGGCGCAGCAGATCATCACTCATGCCCACGAATTTGTTGCCCAGTTCCGTAATCCGGAGCGCGAGGAACTGATCTCCCTGCTAGTCCTGAAGCGTTATTTTGAACTGACCGGACAATGGGAACCTTCCACGCATCCGTAACCTTTAGAAACAGAATTTATATGATACATATCGCTTGTAACATCGATCATCAGTTCATCCAGCATTGTGCTGTCACCCTGGTTTCTCTGTTTATCAACAACCCGGGACAAGTTTTCTGCGTGCATATCGTGGCCGGTTCATTGCCTCAGGAGGATCAGGACCTGCTGACGAAGTTAGCCGCCTCATACGGGCACACTGTCCGTTTTTATTTTCCTCCGGCCGACCTGCTGAAGAATTATTCCATCAAGAAATTCGGTCAGCGGATTTCCATGGCGACCTACTATCGCTGTATGTTCCCGTCGATCTTGCCGGAGACGGTAGACAAGGTGCTGTATCTGGACTGTGACATCGTGATCCGCGGTGACATCTCGGCTTTCTGGAACACAGACCTGGAAGGATACGGCGTGGCCTGCATCGAAGATATCGGAAGCCAGGAGAAAGAGCGGTATGAATTACTGCACTATGACCCGGCTGATTCTTATTTCAACGCCGGTGTCCTGCTGATCAACCTGCGTTACTGGCGGGAAACCCATGTGGACCGTCAATGCGAGACTTATTTCCTGACGTATCCGGAACGGATCCGCTTCAACGACCAGGATTTGCTGAATGTGGTCTTGCATGCGCATAAAAAGTTCGTTCCCCTCACCTGGAACATGCAAGACGGCTTCTACCGGACAGGCATCCGGGAGCGGGTCAACGACTGGAAAGCGTTCCGGGAGGAATTGCTCAACCCCGTCATCTTGCATTATACGAATAAAAAACCGTGGAATTACGACAGTATGCATCCGCTCCGAGCAGAATATTTCGTATATTTGGATAAAACTCCATGGAAAGGATGGCGGCCGTCGCATTCGGTCAAAACCCGGATCAAACGGTTCTTCAAGCTGTTACCCTATGCCTTGAAGTGGCGTAAACCCAAATATATCAACTTGGATAAAGCGGTAGGATGATGAAGAAGGAATATGATTATCTGGTGGTAGGCGCCGGCTTGTTCGGAGCTGTTTTTGCACACGAAGCGGCATTGGCCGGTAAACGTTGCCTGGTGATCGACAAACGGAATCACGCAGGGGGGAATATCTATTGCCAGGAGACGGAAGGAATCCAGGTACATGCCTATGGAGCCCATATTTTTCATACCGACCAGGCCGAAATATGGGAATATGCCAACCGGTTTGTCCGCTTCAACCGCTTCACCAACGCACCGCTGGCCCGTTATCGGGACGAATTGTATAATTTGCCTTTCAACATGAATACTTTCCACCAGCTGTGGGGTGTCAAGACCCCGGCCGAGGCTAGGGCACGGTTGGCTGTGGAATGCGAGAAATATGCCTATATCGAGACCCCTGCCAACCTGGAGGAACAGGCGCTGAAACTGGGGGGAAAGGATATCTACGAACGGCTCATCAAGGGATATACCGAAAAGCAATGGGGAAGATCGGCCCGCGAACTGCCGGCATTCATCATCCGCCGGTTGCCTTTCCGCTTCACGTTCGACAACAACTATTTCAACGATGCCTACCAGGGGATTCCCGTCGGAGGATACAACAAACTGATAGCGGCTTTGCTGGACGGTATCGAAGTGCGTCTCTCGTGCAACTACCTGGAGGATCGCCCGTACTGGGATTCCCTGGCTGACAGGATCCTGTTTACGGGATGTATCGATGCCTTTTTCGACTATCGGTACGGACATCTGGAATACCGGAGTCTCCGCTTCGAGTCGGCTTTGCTGGAGATACCCGACTTTCAGGGAAACGCGGTTGTCAACTACACCGAACGCGACATTCCTTTTACGCGGATCATCGAGCACAAGCACTTTGAGTTCGGACAACAGCCCTGTACCGTCATCACCCACGAATATCCCGAAGCATTCCAGCCCG
>ENA-OPBX01001688-OPBX01001688.1-human-gut-metagenome-genome-assembly--contig:-NODE-1688-length-10452-cov-3.314995_pt1 | contig 10452 bp, 10 predicted proteins | sample MGYA00241075_ERZ501466 | MGnify/ENA primary metagenome ERZ501466 (study PRJEB25962, sample SAMEA2042633) | human gut metagenome | biome: human gut; feature: human-associated habitat; material: faeces...
TACCATGACTGACCTGGTAAGCGGACGAGAAACTTTGGAAGACATCAACATGGTAGTTTACTGTGGTGGTTTCTCTAACTCAGACGTATTGGGTTCTGCCAAGGGTTGGGCTGCCGGTATCTTGTTTAACGAAAAGGCAAAAGCTGCAATCGATCGTTTCTATGCCCGGAAAGATACTTTGAGTTTGGGTATTTGTAACGGATGCCAGTTGATGGCCGAATTGGAACTCTTGTATCCGGAACACGAAAAGAAACATAAGATGCTGCATAATGATTCGCACAAGTTCGAATCGAACTTCATCTCGGTCGAGATCCCGAAAAACCATTCTGTCATGTTCGGTTCTTTAAGCGGTTCCAAATTAGGAATCTGGGTGGCTCACGGCGAAGGCAAGTTCTCTTTCCCGTATGAAGAAAAAGAATATCACATTGTAGCTAAGTATAATTATGAAGGCTATCCGGCTAATCCGAACGGTTCTCCTTGGGCTGTTGCCGGTGTTTGCTCACACGATGGCCGTCATTTAGCGATGATGCCTCACTTGGAGCGTGCAATGTTCCCATGGCAATGCGCTTATTATCCATTGGAACACCGGAACGACGAGGTGACTCCGTGGATCGAAGCCTTTGTCAATGCCCGTAAATGGATTGAGGAAAACAAGAAATAAAAAGGTCTTATATATAATAAGGTAAGACTTCTCATACAGAAACCCACGAGAATCGTTTTCAAAACTCTCGAGAATTGAAAACGGTTTTCGTGGGTTTTGTTTTTGAATATAGGATAGGTTTGTTAGTCTATAAATATTGGAGTTGACCTAGGAGAATTTTATTTTATTGTGAACGGAATTTGGTCGTAATCATTAAAATGTTAATATATTTGCAGATGTAGATATTAACATGAAGATAGTTTCTATTATTGGGGTTGGAGATAGTTTCTATGTCTTTTATTTGTTAATTTATCCATTGGATTAGGCGATATAGAAAATGAGTATGTATGGAAAAAAGTCGTTCGGTATATTTAGAGTATTTGAGTAAGCATATAGCCCATAGACAGGCTATGAATAAATTATTTATTTATGCAACTCAACAATGGTTAGATAGACAATATACGTCTGACAAGCGTATTTCTGAATATATAGCAGTATTTTTTATATTGAGATATGGTGATAAATATTTAGGTGTTGTAGAATCTACTCGTCCTAATAGTGCTACTTATTTATATAATTTCCCGAATAAAAATGTACTTTTATATAGTAGTTTTTATCGGAATGATTTTGCTGAACCCTATATATTAAGAGAACCTGATCGTACATATATGGATAGGAAACAATATATCAAGCAATTGTTCCAAGTAAAGTTATTTATTCAAACTGCTGATAGGGAAAACTGTGACTTGACCCAACAGGAGAAAAGATTTTGTTTTCAGGTCTTATTAAAAAGTAAATCTGATAGGCTTGATGAAGCATTGTCTGCATTAGATTTTGGTGATCTGTGTTCTTTAGAGGATATAGTAAAGGATATAATAGAAGAAACATATCAAATTATTAATACTACACCAATTAAGCATAGATCATATTATATTGGAGAAATTGCACATTCTGATTTAGAAACTTGGAGCATTAAGTTAGAAAATATGATTACTGATTTTCTAGAAAAGGAAAAGAATATTGAAAAAAAACAAACAGAAAATATACGGGAGGGAAACAATCAAAAATCTGATTTTTTTCAGAATGATTTAGCAATGGAACTATTTGGGTATTTTGGGGAAAATTATTTTTATAGCGGTTGTCCTGATACCTCAGCAATAGAAAAAGAAATGCAAGAAAATTATGGAATAAAGGAAACATTAAAAGAAATACCGAATAAAAAAGGAATTAGATCTAAAAAATCTAATGTTAAAGAGCAAGTAAAGAAGAATGTATTTGATCCGTCATTGTTATTTGATAAAAGCATAAAGCAGATAGCTTTTATGTTTCATATATCTCCTGTTAGATTATTATCAATAATTCAAAATCGGATAGGTATTCATGTAAATAGCATAGATGATATATTAGATCAAAATAAAGTCAATCTGTGTGGGCGAATATTTGAGGAACTATGGTACATAAACAATAAGGGATGTATGTAGTATGAAGCTAGTAAGTTAAGTGAGGATTAATTTAGAAATAAAAGCCACTATATTTTTTCTGAAAAAGAAGAATGGAAAGTTTTGTAATTCAAATAATATACGTACCTTTGCAAGCCGATTATTATCAAATTGTACTAAAAGTTTAGTTCTTAGAACTTTGCATCATCATGTGTCCGGTGGGGCAAAGGGAAAAGATTAGTTTTTTGATTTTATTAATTTATTAAACAATTTAAGCAGTGGATACTTTAAGTTTTAAGACCATTTCTGCAAACAAAGCAACTGTAAACAAAGAATGGGTCATCGTTGACGCTGAAGGCCAGACATTAGGTCGTCTTTGTGCAAAAGTAGCAAAGCTTTTGCGTGGCAAGTACAAACCCAATTTTACTCCTCACGTTGATTGTGGTGATAATGTAATTATTATCAATGCAGAAAAAGTCGTTCTGACAGGTAAAAAGTGGAACGATCGTATTTATTTGAGATACACCGGTTATCCTGGTGGACAGATTGAATACACTCCGGCTGATTTATTAGCAAAAGGCCCGAGTTATCTGTATAGAAAAGTAGTAAAGGGTATGTTACCTAAGAATCGTCTGGGTGCAAAGTTACTGGGTAATTTGTATGTTTATGCAGGAACAGAACATAAACACGAAGCTCAGCAGCCTAAGTCAATTGATATTAACTCATATAAATAATAGCGATGGAAGTAGTAAATGCAATAGGAAGACGTAAAGCCGCAGTTGCTCGCGTGTACGTTAGCGAAGGAACAGGTAAGATTACAATCAACAACCGCGATCTTGCAAATTACTTTCCTTCTTCAATTCTTCAGTTTGTTGTAAAGCAGCCTTTAGCAAAATTGAATGTTGCTGAACAATACGATATCAAGATCAACTTGGTAGGCGGTGGCTTTAAAGGTCAGTCAGAAGCAGCTCGTTTGGGTATTGCTCGTGCGTTGGTTAAGATTAATCCGGAAGATAAAGCAGCTCTTCGTGCAGAAGGCTTCATCACTCGTGATCCTCGTTCTGTTGAACGTAAGAAACCGGGTCGTCCGAAAGCTCGTAAAAGATTCCAGTTCAGTAAACGTTAATTTTGAGTTTGTAAGTTTATTAGTTGATAAGTTTATTAGGTTTATAACTCAAAAACTTAAAAGCTCAAAAACTATAGAACTGAAAGCGAACGTTTAGTATCTAAACCAGCAGGATTCTTTTTGTATGTAGGAATATGGGAAGACTACCTGTGGGTTGTGTAAACAAAAGAATGTAAACGATTTAAGAAAAGAAACAATGTCAAGAGTAAATTTTGATCAATTATTAGAAGCAGGTGTTCACTTCGGACACTTAAAAAGAAAGTGGAACCCCGCTATGGCTCCTTATATCTTCATGGAGCGCAATGGTATTCATATCATTGATTTATATAAAACAGTTGCTAAAGTAGAAGAAGCAGCAGAAGTAATGAAGAACCTGGCAAAACAGGGAAAGAAAGTTCTTTTTGTTGCTACTAAGAAACAAGCTAAACAAGTCGTTGCTGATAAGGCTGCTTCTGTAGGTATGCCTTACGTGATCGAACGTTGGCCGGGTGGTATGTTGACTAACTTCCCGACAATCCGTAAAGCTATCAAGAAGATGGCTACGATCGACAAGATGACAAAAGACGGTACATTTGATAATTTGTCAAAGAGAGAAAAATTACAGATCACTCGTCAGCGTGCAAAATTGGAAAAGACATTAGGTTCTATCGTTGACCTGACTCGTCTGCCGTCAGCTTTGTTCGTTGTTGACGTGATGAAAGAACATATCGCTGTTCGTGAAGCAAACCGTCTGGGTATTCCTGTATTCGGTATGGTTGATACAAACTCTGATCCTTCAAACATCGACTATGTAATTCCGGCTAATGATGATGCTACTAAATCAGTAGAAGTAATCTTAGGCGCTATCTGCGAAGCTATGAACGAAGGCTTGCAGGAACGCAAAGCTGAAAAAGTAGATGCTGAAGCTGCTGGTGAAGGAGAAGCTCCGAAAAGAGAACGTAAAGCTAAAGCAGCTAAGAAGGAACGTACCAAGAAAGAAGATGATGAAGCTTTGAATGCTAACATCGCTGGTAAGTTTGCTAAAGATGAAGAATAATTCAATTGAAAATTGATAGTTGGCAATTGACAATTCGAATACACATACAATGGGCAATTGGCTTTTGACAGAAATTGTCAATTGTCAATTGTCCATTGTCTATTTTATAAAGAATATAAACATTAAAAATAAGAGAATAAGATTATGGCTGTAACAATGGCTGATATTACCAAGCTGCGCAAAATGAGTGGAGCTGGTATGATGGACTGTAAGAAAGCATTGACTGAAACTGATGGCGACATCGAAAAGGCAATGGAAATCATCCGTAAGAAAGGACAAGCTATCGCTGCAAAACGTTCTGATCGTGATGCTTCTGAAGGTTGTGTATTGGCAAAGAAAGATGGCGAATTTGCTGCTGTCATTGCTTTGAAGTGCGAAACTGACTTCGTTGCAAAGAACGCTGACTTTGTTGCTTTGACACAAGCTATCTTGGATGCTGCTGTAGCAAACAAGTGTCATTCATTAGACGAAGTATTAGCTTTGCCGATGGGTAACGGAACTGTAAAAGATGCAGTTGTTGATCGCAGTGGTATCACTGGTGAAAAGATGGAATTGGATGGTTACAATGTGGTTGAAGGTGCTTATACAACAGTTTATAACCACATGGGTAAGAATCAGCTTTGTACAATTGCTGCATTCAATAAAGCTTCTGAAGAAATTGCTCACAACATAGCTATGCAGATCGCTGCTATGAATCCGATTGCTATTGATGAAGCTGGTGTTCCTGAATCAGTAAAAGAACAGGAAATCCAGGTAGCAATTGAAAAGACTAAAGCTGAACAAGTACAGAAAGCTGTTGAAGCTGCTTTGAAGAAGGCTGGTATTAATCCGGCTCATGTTGATAGCGAAGATCACATGGAAAGCAACATGGCTAAAGGCTGGATTACTGCTGAAGATGTAGCGAAAGCAAAAGAAATCATCGCTACTGTTTCTGCTGAAAAGGCTGCTAACTTGCCGGAACAGATGATCCAGAATATTGCTAAAGGTCGCTTGAGCAAATTCTTGAAAGAAGTTTGCTTGTTGAACCAGGAAGATATCATGGATGGTAAGAAGACTGTTAAGGAAGTAATGAAGGAAGCTGATCCTGAATTACAGATCTTGGCATTCAAACGTCTTACTTTGCGTGCTGAATAATTCGTCTGAACGAATAAGATTTCGATAAAAGAATAAGGCATGTCGGTTTCGGCATGCCTTATTTGTTTACTGTTGTATTCTATTTCATTAGATTGGTTTATCGGCTGGCTTTCAATCCTCGGATAACGGCTGAAGTGAATCCTGAAAGTTCCATTTCATTCAATCCTTTAATCGTAATACCGCCAGGTGTAGTTACTTTATCGATCTCTGCTTCCGGATTGCTCTTGTTTTCCAATAGCAGGTCGATTGCTCCTTTTACGGTATGGACAACAATTTCTTGGGCTTGCTTGGGATAAAATCCTAATTCGACGCCTCCTTCTATAGCTGCGCGGATGTAACGCAAGGCGAATGCGATACCACTTGATGCCAATGCTGTGCCGGCTTCCATCAGGCGTTCTTCTATCAGTATAGCATTTCCTAATTCATTGAAGATAGAAATCAGCAGATCAATTTGCTCCTGTGAGGCATTGTATGCCGAGATAAATGTCATACTGCTCTTGACTTCGATGGCTGTATTCGGCATGACGCGGAAGATAACCGGATTTACGTGAGCTTTCGATGTTGTTGTTTTGGTTAAGAAACCGTTCAGTTGCTCGAATGTTACACCTGCCGCAATAGATACGATGATCTGTTTGTCGAACTGCAATGCCGGACGGATTTCTTCAATAATTGATTGTACACGCCAAGGCTTGACGGCAATTACAACGATATCCGCTTCACGAACGGCATTGATATTGTCGTGAGTCAGGTTAAACGCCTCATTGATATGGCGCATTTTCTCCAGGGTTTCATCTGTTTGGGCTGTACATGTGATGTCGTTTGCCTGGAAGATACTTCCTTGAGACAAACCTTTGGCAATGGCTCCTCCCATATTTCCGGAACCGATGATTGTAATTTTCATATTGTCTGATTTAGATAATTATTAACTTCTTGTTTGTCCGCTTCCTGTAATGATATATTTATAGGTAGTCAGTTCAGGCAAGGCCATCGGACCGCGTGCGTGCATCTTCTGCGTGCTGATACCTATTTCTGCTCCGAATCCGAATTGTGCCCCGTCGGTAAATGCTGTAGATACGTTGGCATATACACAGGCTGCATCTACTTTCTGTAAGAATATGTCTTCGTTTTGTTTGTCTTCCGTGATGATACATTCGCTATGCTTCGAACTGTATCGGGCAATATGCCTTAAAGCTTCCTCCAGAGATGGAACCGTACGTATACTCATTTTGTAATCCAAGAATTCGGTTCCGTAACTTTCTTCGGTAGCTTGTTGGAGTAAATCCGGTGGATAGTTTCCTTGTAATGCTTTGAAGGCAGGTTCGTCTGCGTAGATTATAACCTGATGCTGGCTTAGCAGCTGACACAGATAAGGAAGATCTGCCAACCGTTGTTCATGGATGAGCAGACAGTCCAAAGCATTGCAGACACTGACTCTGCGGGTTTTTGCATTGTTGATAATGACTTGCCCCTTTTCTTTGTCGCCGGCTATATCAAAATAAGTATGACAAATGCCTGCGCCTGTCTCAATAACCGGAATGTGGGCATGGTCTCTCACATATTGAATCAGCGAACTGCTTCCGCGAGGTATTACCAAATCGACCAACCCGACAGCGTTTAATAATTCGGCTGTTGCTTCTCTGTCGGGTGGAAGTAGGGTACATAACGCAGGATTAAGCTGATATTTCTCTAATACCTGGTGGATGATCCTTACTAAAGCCCGGTTGGAACAGTCGGCATCCGAACCACCTTTCAGTACACATACGTTACCACTTTTCAGGCAGAGCGAGAAAACATCGCAGGTAACATTCGGGCGGGCTTCGTAAATGACTCCGATAACACCGAACGGAACACTGATTTTACGAATAGTCATGCCGTTGGGCCGGATTGTCTCGCTATATGTTTTTTCTAAAGGTGAAGGAAGAGCCGATACGTTTTGCATATCTTCTGCAATACCGCGGAGGCGACTTTCTGTCAGTTTCAGCCGATCATATTTGGGGTTTGACGTATCCATGCGGGATAAGTCTTCTTCATTGGCTTTCAGAATGCTTTCCATGTTGGCCAATAAAGCCAAAGCCGTATCGTTTAATATCTGTTGAATCAGGCTGTCGGAACAGCTTTGTAAGCAGGCGACAGCTTGAGATGCTTGTTGTAAAAGTTGTAGTGTTGTTGTCATATTCCTGATTCGAATTACTTTGTTTTGCTGAATAAGCTGATCGGTTAATTCAGGTAGAGGTAATTGTAATGGATAATCGGTTTTACATCTTTCGTTCCGATTAACGGTCTTGCTTCCTGACTGCTATAAGCCGTACAACCAATTCCGATTTGTTTCCCTTCTTCATTCATCACACGGACGATATCATCTTTTTCAAAGTCTCCTTCAATACGTGTTACGCCGACCAGCAAAATACTGCTGGCTTTAGGTGAGGACAAAGCTTCCTCTGCTCCGGCGTTGATGACAATCTTCCCTTTGGCAAAATCTTCCGAATGAGCAATCCATTTCTTGATGTTGCTGACGTTTTTCTCTCCGGGAACGAAGCGTGTACACAAGGTCTTTTCCGGTTGATGAAGAATCAGGTTGAGAATGTTGTCGCGTTTCCCATTGGCAATAATGACTTCAATACCTTCTTCTGCTACCTGACAGGCGATCTTACACTTAGTCAACATGCCTCCTCGGCCAAAAGAAGACTTTCCACTTTGGATGTATGCTTCCAGATCTTGCTGCCCCGGTATGATTTGAGGCAGAAGCTGACTGTTGGGATCTACCGGGTTACCGGTATAAATTCCATTGACATTGCTTAAAATGATCAATGTATCCGCATTCATCATCGTAGCAATCAGACCAGACAATTCATCGTTGTCGGTAAACATAAGCTCTGTAACCGAAATTGTATCGTTTTCATTGACGATAGGAATGACATGATGATTCAACATGACTTCCATGCAATGCTTTTGCGTCAGGTATTGTGTTCGGGTTGAGAAACTTTCCTTGGTAGTTAATACTTGTCCGCAGCAGATTCCTTGCTCGCGAAACAAGTCATAATATCGGTTGATGAGCTTGGCTTGTCCGATGGCCGAATAGAGTTGTCTGGATGAAACGGCATCCAGTTGTTTCCCGATGTTGATTTCACTTTTTCCGGAAGCTACGGCTCCTGAAGATATCAACAGGATCTCTATTCCTTGCCGGTGCAAGTCTGCAATCTGGTCGACAAGGGAAGACATACGCGTAATATCTAACTTCCCATCGTTTCGGGTCAGTACATTACTTCCAATTTTAATAGCAATACGTCTTTTCATAATCGTTTATGAATAGGGTTGAAGCGCAAAGCTATGAAATGAAAACAGGAATATCAAAAATATGAGGCATAAAATGTTTGTCTGGAATAAACTTCATGCCCAAAGAAAACCGGGAGGGCAGCGTTGTAAAAGGTAACACTGCTCTCCCGGTTTATATGGATTGATTGTTTTTAAGGAATGACTGTAAATTCGATGGTCTCTGTAGATTCGATCCAATTCTGTACGGTAAAGTAACCGCTTTCACTTCCTCCTCCGAAAATATCGCCGACGATAATGTTTAATGTCAGTCGGTTGTTAGCCGAAAGCGTACTGCTTAGATTCTTAGATACGGAATGCGTACTTCCATCGCTTAGGGTTATGAAAAGTTCCAATAACGGATTTTCGGTTGACGGGAATAGCATAACGGTACCCGTTGTCATTTGTTTGTTGTCGGCCGAACGCTTTAATTCGAATTTGACGGTTTTCGTTTTGTTTTCCGGTTCTGCCGTATAGAAATTCAGTTTTTCTGCGATGCCGTTGATGCGGACTTCCATTTTCGATATGTTGGCACTGAACGGACTGCCGTTGGATGTCTTGACAATGACTTTGAGTCCGGCAACAACTCGGTCGAGAGATGTACTTAAATCTTCGTTGGCCAGGTTCTTTTCTCTCAAGGCATAGACGAGGTCAAATACCGGTTTATAAGTATCATCGTCCGAATTTTTCCTAAGTTCCAAATATAATTTGGACAGATCCGTATCAATTCGGATTTCAGGATTCTTTATGGCTGGTGATTCGTAAATCGGATCATTGTTATTTACCGGTGTACCCCAGTAAACCAGGTTGTAGATATTTTCCGGGACTGAAAGTTTTCTGTAATAACCGGCGTAAATCTCTCCATTCTCGATGGGATAAAAGGCATTAAAGGCAGTCTTTTTATCTTCAACGTAATTTCCGAAGTAAATAGAAGTACCTTCTGTACAAGGATAAATCTCAAGGAAACCAGTCATTGGACTTGTTGTCTGGTCTGTATTGGCTACATAAGCTGTTAGATCTGGGGAAACAAGTTTTTGTGGTGTGATTTGCTGGTCTAAATCATCCTCTTTAGAGCAAGAGAAAAGGCCCATCAAAATAATTGAACCAACTAAAATTATTCTATTCATAAATTCTGTATTTTAAAAATGATACTTAATATTGTTTGTATTTATAAAACAATGTAGCGCTGGTATTGTTTTGCTAAAAGCTGATTAATTTAATAGATTACAGAATATTAATCTTCTTGTTTCTGTTCTTGTTCTTCTGTAAAAGAAATCTGTTTTATAAACTTTTTAAGAAGATAATTTTTGTTGTGAGAAGTCTGATGTATTTTTCATCATTTCCTGTGCCACTTTGTTTGTTTTGTTATGGTATTTTCTGTATTTTAATGCTATAAACTAATTGATTCATACTTGTGAATTGATTAATTCATATAGGTGAATTGATTGCCTCATATTGGTGATTTGATTAAATCACATAGGTGAATTAATTAGTTTATGGGGATAATTATCTTAAAAACTACTTGTAAAATGCAGAATTCTAATAGGATATATAGATAAATGCAATAAGGGATAATGAGGCATGGCTATAAAAAAACACCTGTCGCCTCCAGATTCAGAGGGACAGGTGTTTTATCTTATGGTGGAAGAGTCTGGGAAAACTCTACCGATCTGATTCTTTAATGTAACTTAGCCAATGCTTCTTTGATTCGGCGCATAGCTTCGATGATGTTCTCATCTGATGTAGCATAACTCCTATGGATGCATTC
>ENA-OPBX01001690-OPBX01001690.1-human-gut-metagenome-genome-assembly--contig:-NODE-1690-length-10439-cov-2.492007_pt1 | contig 10439 bp, 6 predicted proteins | sample MGYA00241075_ERZ501466 | MGnify/ENA primary metagenome ERZ501466 (study PRJEB25962, sample SAMEA2042633) | human gut metagenome | biome: human gut; feature: human-associated habitat; material: faeces...
AACGAGGAGTATACGGATCAAGGATCTGAAATCGATTTATTTGGAGGAGCTTCGGCGCAGGTGCTTTGATTGCCTGGGCGAAGCTTTACAGCGTGGTACGGTGCTTCCCGGTGAACTGGAGGAAACGGTGTGGGATTATTACCGGAAGACGGCTCCTTCGTTGCAGGAGTTTTATTCACGTTATACGCCCGAATGGGAGGTGTTTTACGAGCATGAACAGTTGCTTCCGTCTGATTTTCTGGATTTTCTTTATCGTATGCAGGCTGCTTTCCGAAAACGTTATTCGCTTGCAGAGCTTGATGTTGCTTACTATATTGAGCGGCTGGAGCGTCTGCCTTTGCTCAGTCCCGAACGGAAGCTCCTTCAGGAACTTTTTCTGGATAAATGGCATCGCTTACTCACAACCAAGGAATACGATTATCAGTATCATCACATCGGGTCGTTGTGTGAAGGATTTGTTTTGCTCGACAAGCAGAACGGACTGAAAACGGTTGCCGGTGTGACAGGTTCGCGCGTCAGATGGTTGTTGTTGAACCGTCCGGAACTTTACCGGCGTATCGTGCCTTATGAGAAGGCTATGGAGCAGAATCGCCACATTCGTGAACTGGTGCGGGTGTTAGGAAAGCACAGTAAGGGTGAGAAACGTAGCTTCGATCCGTTGGGAGGAGTACGCGAAGAGCAACTGGTACGTCATGCTGTACGCAGCGATATCGAGGGTATAACATTGGGAAACGATTTGAATCATCTGCTTCCGGTAGAATATTGTTACCTGACCGATGAGGCACTTCGTCCGGTATTCATGCAGAAGTTCGTAGAGAAGCGTTTGCAGGTGTTCGACAGTCGGTCGGCAGAAGACAGTTCGGTGCTTCAAAAAGGCAGAAAGCCGGTAAGCGGACAGGGACCGTTTGTGGTTTGTCTGGATACATCAGGCTCCATGCAGGGGAAGCGTGAGATACTGGCAAAGTCAGCTCTGCTGGCTGTGGTAAAGTTGGTAGACGGCACGCATCGCAAATGCTATGTTATTAATTTTGCCGAAGATATCCACTGCATGCTGATAAAGGACTTGCGTGCAGATTTTCCTTTATTGGCAGATTTCCTGAATTATCGTTTCGACGGAGGAACCAATATGGTTCCGGCATTCAAAGAAGCTGTCCGTTTGATACAGACAAACGGGTGGCATCGCTCGGATGTAGTAATGATTTCCGATTTCGAGATGCCACCCGTGGGGGATGAGTTAATGAAACAGATTATGGGGGTAAAGCATAGAGATACCTCGTTCTATGCTTTGGTTTTCGGGAGTCGTCCCGAAATGGATTATCTTTCTATTTGCGACCGGACTTGGGAGATGGAGATACCTTGATCTGCTCGATAGGCTGAGGGCTGACGTTGTCCAGCGGGATGGCCTGATATTTCACTTTAGCAAAATCAATGGTCCGCAAGTCGATGCTTCGTATCGCACTGTTGTACATGGTGCGGTAATAGATAGTCCGGTTTGTCATATCGGTAGCCGATGTCCACTGTGTAGCGCTTGGAATGTCGGCAGGAACTTTTCCCAATGGGAATTCAATGCCTACCGGAATATCGAAGTTGTTCAGAATCTGAAAGCCCTGAAGCACTGTTTTCTCGGCAGAATCCTGCAGTGGGGCAGTCGACTGATAGAAAGCCGCACGTACGAAACGTGAAGGAGGAGTTACGTCACCCGGTATGCCCAGGAATCCACTTCCTGCTCCGAACGATTTCAATGGAGTAGTTCCCAGATCTTGTGCCGGAGCTGTTCCCGGGAAGAGATTCACATAATTGTTCAGGTTGGTAAGCTGCCATTCAAAGCCCGGAGAGTTGGTCAGCACTCCCAATGTATTTTCGAAGAAATGCGGAGTCTGTTCTGTAATTTCCAACACTAGCTGTTTGCCTTCTGCATCGGTAAACCGCCAATGAACAGTAGACGAACGCGGGTCGATGTTGACTACATGTACACTCTTTACTGCTTCTTTCACTTCATCCAACGTAGCACAGTTACCCAGTATCCACGAAACAAGTTGAAGGTCGGAGATTGTATTTTCTTTTTCCGAAGCATTGTAGTCTTCGTATTTTCCATAAGACGGGAAGTAGAACAGTCCGGCAGACAGTCCGGCTTCGTTTACGCCTTCAGCGATAAATTCCTTTTGTTCTACGGCAAGTCCTACATAACCATATCGTGCCGTAAACTTCATTCCGTTGATTCCTTCAGGAGTGTACGACTGTGCCGTATATCCTCTTGGAACAATAACATACTGGCTGTTCAGGTTGCTTCCGCCCCATTCGATGGTACGTGCAACGATTGTAGTTCCGTCTTTGCTTTTCAGTGTGATACCTGTACAGGCATTTGCAGGTTGTGATGCAAACCAACCAGCTATGCCAAGCAGTAAAATTGATAATTTAGATTTCATATTCAGTGTTTTTCTTATATAACAATCGGTATTAGAAATATGTTCATTTGCAGATATATAGTTTCCCGTGTTCCTGTCCGATCACTTCTTCTGCAAGTAGGTATGATAAGGCTTTTGTATTTTTTTCTTTATCTCCCGGAAGAGCTTCCAGCAGATCGTGGGAGGAACATGGTGATTGCAGAATGTCCATTATCTGGTTGCGTATGTCTTCAAATTCTCCATGTTTCAGTCCCGAGGAGTGTTTCGCCAGACAGGCATCGCACAATCCGCAGTTGTGTTCGTTTTTCTCTCCGAAGTAGTCCAGCAGCATGCGGCTGCGGCATAGGGTGTCGTTGGTCACATACTCCAGCATGGCGTTGATGCGTGTTTCATAACGGGCTTTCCGTTCTTCATAGATTTCCGGGGAGATGTGGATGAGTTGTGCTTCTATCCGTTCGCGCGTGTATATTATATAAGGTGTCTTTTTGCGGGGAATGTAGCTCACGATGCGCAGTTTGGCGAGGTGCACCAGCTGTTCGTAGATTTGCCGGCGGGTGAGCCCTGTGCGTATGGCAAGTGAATCTTCGTTGATGTAGGTGTAGTCTGTGAATACGCCTGTGTAGGAACGGAGGACGGTTTGGATGAGCTTGTCCATGTCATCACCCATTTCGCGCAGCCTGTAAAGTTCGTCCCGTCGTATGGTGAAGAGGAGGCGCGAGGTGTTGTCCTGTTCGCCGGTATATTCCAGGTATCCTGCTTGCGTCAGGATTTTCAGTGCGCTGTCCACCGGGACGGGAAAATACTTGAATTTGCGGCAGAAGTCTTCGATGTTGAATTCGCGTACGCAGTCCAAGCCGTCTCCCATTGCCATTTGGTAGTAGTATTGAAGGTGCTCGTACACGTCTTTGATATATTCTTTTTCAGGAAATGTATCCGGTATGCGCTTGTGCAGCGTGGTCTTGTCTGCCTTGGCATATAAAATGACGGCATAGGCTTTTTGTCCGTCGCGCCCTGCCCTCCCGGCTTCCTGAAAGTAGGCTTCTATGGAATCGGGCAAGTCCATGTGGATGACGATGCGCACGTCCGGCTTGTCTATTCCCATGCCGAAAGCGTTGGTGGCCACCATGACGCGGCTCCCGCCGGATTGCCAGCGGTGCTGGCGGATGTCTTTGGTGGCATCGTCCAGTCCGGCATGGTAGAAGTCGGCTGTTATGTCTTCGTTGTTCAGCAGTTCGGTGATTTCTTTGGTACGTCGGCGGTTGCGCACGTACACGATGGCGCTGCCGGGCATGCTGCGCAGGATGTGCAGCAGTTCGCCGGTCTTGTTGTCGGTCTTGCGGACAATGTAGGCAAGGTTGCTCCGTTCAAAGCTCATGCGGAAAACGTTCTCCCGGCGGAAATGCAGGCGGGCCTGGATGTCTTTCACTACTTCCGGGGTGGCGGTGGCGGTCAGGGCCAGAATGGGGACGTCCGGCAGCAATTCACGTATTTCTGCGATTTTCAGGTAGGCGGGACGAAAGTCATATCCCCATTGTGAGATGCAGTGGCTTTCGTCTACCGTAATCATGCTGACCTTCATCTTCCGGAGTTTGGTGCGGAAGATCTCCGTATCCAACCGTTCGGGGGAGATGTAGAGGAATTTGTAGTTGCCGAAGATGCAGTTCTCCAGGGTGGTGATGATGTCTTGCCGGCTCATGCCGGAATAGATGGAGAGTGCTTTGATTCCCCGCTTTCTCAGATTCTGGACCTGGTCTTTCATTAGGGCTATCAGGGGGGTGATGACGAGGCACAGACCGTCTTTGGCAAGTGCCGGAACCTGAAAGGTTATGGACTTTCCGCCGCCGGTAGGCATCAGTCCTAATGTGTCTTTGTTCTCGCTGATGCTGTTGATGATCTCCTCTTGGATGCCCCGGAAGCTGTCATATCCCCAGTACTGCTTCAAGAGTTGGGCGTTGAGTGTTGAAAGCTGGGAGTTGTCGGATTGAGCGGGCATGATTGTAAAGTTGAAAAATGAAGAGGATGTGCCGGTTCGGATTTCCGACACATCCTTTCACGCTTAGTTAGGTTTTATATCTTCAATCTGCAACTGCACTTCTCCACGTTTGTGGGTGTTTTCTTCAATGGTATAGCAAATGTCGAACGAACGCTTGGTCTTGATGTAGCGGACGTGGGAGCTTTGCCCGAAGGCAATGCCGTTCATGACGTTGTTCGATTTGTTATCCACCAATTCCAGTTTGATGTGCTCCTGATCGCGTCCCACCACTTTGCTGGTTCCGTAGTCGTAGACATTATGGGTGCAGAACACAGGTTTGGTATTGTCGGGGCCAAACGGGTTGAACTTCTTCAGGTCGTTACAGAATTTCGGGGTGATGTCCCGGAAATCAATCTCGGCATTGATGTCGATTACGGCGCTGGTCTGCTCCGGCAGGATGTGCCGGGACACGAACTCTTCAAAACGTTGGGTGAAAGCGGGAACATTTTCCACTTTCATGGACAATCCGGCTGCATAGGTGTGACCGCCGAAGTTTTCCAGTAAATCCCGGCAGTATTCAATGGCTTTGTACACATCGAACCCGGAGACGGAGCGTGCCGAACCGGTTGCCATGTCGTCGGTGCGCGTCAGCACTACGGCGGGACGGTAATATACCTCCGTAAGACGGGAAGCGACGATACCGATGACTCCTTTGTGCCAGTCTTCGTTGTACAGGACGATGGAACGGCGGTCGGCAAGCCCTTCCAGTCCGGCAACAATCTGGTTGGCCTCTTCGGTCATGGTTTTGTCGAGATCTTTGCGGGTTTCGTTATACTGGTTGATTTGTCCTGCCTTTTCCAAAGCAAGCGAGAAGTCTTTCTCCGTCAGCAGGTCTACTGCTTCCTTGCCGTTTTGGATGCGTCCCGAAGCGTTGATTCGCGGACCTATCTTGAATACGATGTCGCTGACGGTAATCTCTTTTTCCGCCAGCCCGCATACGTCGATAATGGCTTTCAACCCCACGCTCGGATTGCTGTTGAGTTGCTTCAAACCATGATAGGCAAGGATGCGGTTCTCTCCCATAATCGGTACAATGTCCGAGGCTATGCTGACCGCAACCAGATCTAATAAAGGTATCAGATGATGAAACTCGATGCCGTTGCTGATGGCGAATGCCTGCATGAATTTAAAACCTACTCCGCAACCTGAGAGGTGCTCGTAGGGATAGGTGTTGTCTTCGCGCTTGGCGTTCAGGATGGCTACGGCGGGAGGGAGAACTTCATCGGGCACGTGGTGGTCGCAGATGATGAAATCAATGCCTTTTTCTTTGGCGTATGCTATTTCGTCTACGGCTTTGATGCCGCAGTCCAGCACTATAATCAGGCCTACACCGGTTTCGGTGGCATAGTCCACGCCTTTGGTCGAAACTCCATACCCTTCATTGTAGCGGTCGGGTATGTAATAGTCTATATTAGAATAGAACTGTTGAATGAACTTGTAGACCAGCGCTACGGCAGTAGTTCCGTCCACATCGTAATCTCCATAAACCAGAATACGCTCTTTCTTTCCCATTGCCTTGTTCAGGCGTTCTACGGCCACGTCCATATCCTTCATGAGGAACGGGTCGTACAAATCCGGTAGTTGCGGGCGGAAAAACTTCTTGGCAGCAGCAGCTGTCGTTATTCCCCGTTCCACCAGCAATTCCCCAAGTATCGGGCTAATCCCTAATTCTTGGGCCAGTCGTTGGCTTGCTTCTGTCTGTTCGGATGTAATGGGTAAATAATTCCATTTGTGAGTCATTTTATATATTATTTTTTCTTTTTCTATCGCAAAATGCCGGAGAATGAAAGGGGATTTTCGCTATCCGCTTGCTATATGCTATTTCTCCAACAAGCTGTAAAGGTATGAAAAACTCTTGAAATCGGCGTGAATTATATAGAAAATATTCTTAACGATGTGTATTCTCTCCCAAAAACCTTTTATTTTTGTATTGTCTAAGAGCCTGTCTGAACTTTTCTCCAAACTTGCTTTCAAGATAATGCCGGATGAAATCCCAACAGGTTCTGAAGTAAATAAATATGCCTATGCTCACTTTTATCTCTTGTGCCAAAACCATGGCATCGCGTTGCTCTTTGGATGTACCCGAAATGACGGTTCCGCATTTTGAGGCGGAAGCTGTGCGGAATGTGTTGGAAATGTCGCAGATGCCTGTTGCGGAACTGGAAAAAATCTTGAGGGTGAACGCAAAGATTGCAGCGGAAAACAGACTGCGTTTTCATGACTTCTGCTCGGAAGACAATCGTCCCATGCCGGCAATCGGCGCGTATACGGGGGCTGTCTTCAAACGTATTTTGCCGAAAGATTTTACTGCCGATGATTTTCGTTATGCGCAGGAACATCTCCGTATAACTTCTTTTCTTTATGGTTTGCTTCGTCCGTTGGACGGTATCAAGCCTTATCGTCTGGAGGGTGATGTGTGTCTGCCCGAAAAAGGGGGAGTGTCCATGTTCGATTATTGGAAACCGCTGTTGACAGACTGTTTCATTGCGGAAATCAAGCGTCAGGGAGGTGTGCTGGTGAATCTGGCAAGTGGCGAGATGAAAGATTTGTTTGATTGGAAACGGGTGGAAAAGGAAGTGCGGGCTGTCACTCCTGAGTTCCGGATTTGGAAAGATGGTGGGCTGAAGACCGTTGTCATTTATGCAAAGATGTGCCGGGGAGAAATGGTGCGCTATATAATTAAAGAGCGTGTGGATTCTCCCGAAGGTTTGAGGGGCTTTTCATGGGAAGGCTTTGCTTTCGATGAAAAACGCAGTACGGACGATCATTTGCTGTTTACGCCGGGATAAGATTCCGCTGTTATGATTTTTTGCGCAAATCTCGCCCTTCGTATTTGCAGATAGCCTCAATCCATTCTTCCGTCAGCGGTTTGGATTCGTGTTTGCTAAGGTCGTAAGTCACCATGACGGAGGTGCAGGTGCATTTCACTTCCTGCGTCTCTGTATCAATAACGCGTTGCGCAAGATTGAAACTCTTTGTGCCGATCTTAGTCACAGCAGTCTGTACGGCAATGTGGTCGGAACCGTAAATCTGTGCAAGAAAATCAGCTTCTATATGGACTACGACAATTCCGTCTTTCTGCCAATCGACGTGCGGGCATACGGAAGCAAAATATTCTGTCTTGCCTAAATCGTAGAAAGAGAAGTAAACGGTATTGTTGACATGACCGAATTTGTCGACGTCGTTAAAGCGTAGTTGTATGGGTAATGTGTGGTTAAATTTAATCTCTTCTTCCATTGTTTTCTCTTAAACCTTGTTTGTCATACCTGTTGTGCAAAAGGCAAAGTTTGCCGTTTGCGAAAATAGAAATAATCAATGTCTTAAAAAGACGGCAAAAGCATATTGCTAATTTTGAGCAAAGATAGAGCTTTTTTGTGAGTAATTATATCTGTGGGAACCAAAAAATATTAGCTACTTGGGCTTTTGTCATTTGTGCGTGCGGATAAAGGTTTGTCTATACCGCTCTCCCTTCTATGAAATGGGAAAGAAGCGTTTATTTGCCGGTTTTTAAGTATATTTAGTGAATGATGTAACAACGGGAAATAAATGTGTAACATGATCCTTAAACCGATAAGGGGTAATGCCGTACATTTGCGACATAATATTTACATACTTATTAATTATCATGAAAAACAAATCGGTAATATTGCTTTTATTTTTGGCTATATGCGGACTTACGGAGGCAAAAGCAGTAGCTAATGACGAGGGGGCAAACACCTCTAATTTCATTTACCGGGGAACGGGCAATCCGTATCTGCCGTTGTGGGAACATCTGCCTGATGGCGAGCCGCGCGTTTTTGAAGATCCCGATAATCCGGGAAAATACCGCGCTTATATCATCGGTTCGCATGATGTCCGCTTTAAGAGCTATTGCGGGGCTGATATAAGAATGTGGTCGGCACCTGTGGAGGACTTGTCCGCTTGGCGTGACGAAGGACCGATTTTTACGTATCAGATAGGCGGGAAGTGGGATGTAATGTATGCACCCGATCTTGTTGAGGTGAGAAGAAAAGACGGTAAGAAGGAATATTATCTGTATCCTCATAGCCGCGGCAGGCACCGGGAAGCGATGGTCGCTAAGGGAGAGCGTCCCGACGGACCTTTCACTCCTATTAACCTGACAGCCGACGGAACGAAGACTTTGCCCGGAAGTATCATGGGTTTTGACCCTTCTGTTTACATTGAATATGTTACGGATCCGGATGATCCTGATTATGAAATCGGTTTTAGGGCATACGGCTACTGAGGATTCCAACGTTCGTTGGCAGCGCAGTTGGACCAAAAGACAATGTATTCCGTACGTCCCGGCACTGATGTCATCCCATATTTTATGCCGGCAGGCCGCAGAAACGGAATGGTGCGCGATTCGATTTCATATCCGCACATTTATCCGGGGGAAGATCTTGGAGCATTTAACTTCTTTGAGGCTTCTTCCATTCGTAAGATCGGGAATAAGTATGTCACGATTTACAGCGGATATTCCGGACGCGAATATGGACTGGGCATGACCAACTCCACTTTGCGCTATGCCTATGGCGATTCACCGTTGGGCCCCTGGAAAAGCGGGGGAGTATTGGTGGATTCACGCGCACCGGTGCTGAATCAGGACGGCACCCATTTGGAAACAAGCAATGCCGCTCATAATACCCATGGCAGTATAGAGCAGATCAACGGACAGTGGTATGTGTTTTATCACCGCCCACCCCGGGGATTCGGAAATGCACGCCAGGCAATGGTGGCTCCGATCCATGTAGAATGGGATGAAAAGGCTGTGTCGGAAGGAGGAAAAGTCTCTATCAAGGGGTATGACCCGTATGCAAAAGATGGTATTTGGACAGCTAAGGATGCGCAGGGAAACGAATATAAGGGTGCAGAAGTCACTTCGGAAGGATTCCATATTTTCGGCCTTGATCCTTATCAATATTATTCGGCAGGATTTGCATGTTATCTTTCCGATGTAGCTCTTCAGCAAGATGCATGGGACATTTGGAATAACCATGCATCCATCACAAATGTAAAGAATGGTAATATAATAGGATACAAATATTTCGGGTTCGGCGGCTTGGATAAAGATAAGTTGGGCTTGAAAGCGTTTAAGGGGACTCAAAAAGGGAATAAGACCGCATTTAATCTTTTCCTCACACCGAAAACATCAAAAGCGTTCAAGGTTAACGTATGGTTGGATGGCCCATGGAGCAATGCGGTTTGGAAAGGAACAAAAATAGGTGAGATAAGCGTTCCGGGTAATTCGGCACAGGAGATAACCCGGTTTACGGTTGATGTATCTAAGTTCGTCGACCACCTGGATAAGAAACATGCCATTTTTCTTGTTGCCGAAGGCGAAGGGGGAGAAGAACTTTTTGATCTGATCGGTTTAGGGTTTAGCTCAAAAAAGAAAGATATAGCCCGTCCGGTTGTTCCCGAAGTGAACATAGCTGTTAATGGGAAACAGATTGAGTTGCCGGCAACTCCCGTACGTTCTACTGAAAGCAACGGTATTTTGGGATATGACCTGTACGAAACGGCTTATGAACTTCCGTCAAATGCAGCCGGTTTGCCGAAAGTGTCGGCTACGGCAACGGATAAGAGTGTGAAAACAACGATTACACAGGCCGATTCGAACTCAAAGACAGCTGTTGTGAAATTTGATTATAAGGGTTTGGTGAAAACCTATAAGATTAAATTTAACGCCTCCATGCCGTAAAGCTCGTTGAGTCACAGCATGAATGGTTAGTTTCATGGAAAGCGGCCTGCTCCGTTGGGAGGGGCCGTTTGTTTGTTGGTTTTGTCTCCTTTCTAAATTAAATAGGTGTTTGATAGGTAATAGCAAAATAAAAAATACTACTTTTGCGTATTAATCACTGTATTTATATATCAAGAAATGATAGAAGACATTAAAAAAGCCTGCCAAGTGATGCGGGAGGGCGGGGTGATTTTATATCCCACCGATACCATTTGGGGAATCGGTTGTGACGCTACCAATGAAGATGCGGTGCGTCGTG
>ENA-OPBX01001692-OPBX01001692.1-human-gut-metagenome-genome-assembly--contig:-NODE-1692-length-10405-cov-4.224058_pt1 | contig 10405 bp, 8 predicted proteins | sample MGYA00241075_ERZ501466 | MGnify/ENA primary metagenome ERZ501466 (study PRJEB25962, sample SAMEA2042633) | human gut metagenome | biome: human gut; feature: human-associated habitat; material: faeces...
AAGCCCGACACGGCCCCCATCGGGAAGTATCCTTTAACAAGCCACTGGGTATTTACCGGCTCCACATCTCCCAGACACGGGATCATACCTCCGTGGTAGACCGGCGCAGCTGAAGCAGTGGTCGTGGCAGGGATTAGCGGAAAGAAACTTAAAAAACTCATGGTTTTCTCCTTTGTATTTGTTTATGATTATGGAATGCTTTTATAATTTTTTACGCTACATCGTGCACCTCCTAAAAACGGCAACAAAAAAAGACGCACAAACTGGTAGAACAACTAAACCGTACACCCGAAAGCATTTTTCAGGCATGCAGTTTAAATTCAATTCAACCAGTCGTGCGTCTTGGTCATCCAGGACGTCCGTTTATTACACTTGGAGCCGGTCAAGAGGAATCGCTACACATTAGAACCAAGTGCTTAATTATAAACGGAAATATCAGCCACCCTTCGAACAGCAGATTCGCAAAGGAGTTGCCTTTACGAGCCATGCCCTCTCACGGTGGATTACATCATAAACAGGCTTTAACCGCTGCGGCCGACATCAGGCAGCTAACCCTTGCGCCGATCGTGCGATCCTCAACCGAATCACCCGTCTATGAGCCCCCGCCGGACTCTGCAGCCTTTGGGCTGTATACTCCTTTAGAGGAAGCTAATTATACCACAATATTCTGTTTTTATTAAGAGAATACCGTTAGAATTTTCGGCATGATTTTCGTGTATTTTGTACATCATCACTAAAAAGAGCAGCCCCACCACCCGGCGGAGCCACTCTTGAAGTGTATGATTCAGTTTTTACAGGTTCATCAGGGGGCTGGTCTGGGTACCGCGATCCACGATGTCCTTATCCTTGATGCCCAACAGGTAACGCTGGGTGATCATGATATTAACGTGCCCCATCAGGCGGGAGACACTGTACAGGTCCAGACCGTTCTTCAGCTGCATCTGTGCGAAGGTGTGGCGGCAGGTATGAGGGCTGACACGCACCGAGGGCGAGACCCCCACCTCTTTTGCGGCATACTTCAATATCCGTGCTACGGCTTCGTCGGTCATCGGCTTGCCGTTTTTGCTGGGGAAGAGATTCTTATAGCGGGTAGGGTGCTCCTTCAGGTAGCCATCCCGGAGTGTGCAGTACTTGACGAGCTGCTTAGAAAGCGCGGGCGATTTTGGCACGACCCGTTCCTTGCTGCCCTTGCCGTGCTTGACCAAAATATAGTCCTGCTTGATGTCCTCCGGCTCCATCAGGATCATTTCATTGCAGCGCATCCCGGTATCGAACAGTAGCATGATGATGGTCTTGTTCCGTACCTCCAGAAAATCCTTGCCATCGTAGAACTGGATCATCCGCTTCATCTCAGCCGCTGTAAAGGTATCGATGATCGTCCGGGGCTGACGTAGGCACTTTACCTTTTTGGCCGGATTGTCCCGCTCCTCCAGATAGCCCTCATTGACCAGATAGTTGAACCATGTGCGCCACACCTTGAGCAGGTCGTTGATATAGCGGGACGTGCTGCCCGCGTCCTGCTTTTCCTTCATCAGGTCCCGGATGTGGCGGGGACGGACGTCTTCCAGCTCAGTGATCTGCTTCAGCTCCAGATATTCCAGCAAAAACCGGGTCGCAGCCTTATAATTGCGCAGGGAGCCTTTAGCCAGATGGCGGCATTCACAGTCGTAGATAAATTCATCGCGGAGATCTTTCAAACACATAAAAAAACACCCTTTCCTTCATGGCGGACCACAAAAGAAAGGGTGAAAAATTGCTAGATAAGCTTATCGTACCAAATCAAGCTTGTTCGTAGTTGAGCAAGACAAACTCCGGCCGACAAATCATCCAATTTTTAACGCAGCTGCGCAATTAGCAGTTCTCAGCGAAGTACTTAATGGTACGGACCATCTGAGAGGTGTAGGAGTTCTCGTTGTCGTACCAAGACACGACCTGAACCTGATAGGTGTCGTCGTATCATCGTAAGTTTTTGCCCTATTTATACGAATTTCCGTACTTTTGACGTTAAACAGTTGTCGTAGCAGAATCAACTGTTGTCGTACTAAACTACAAGATATAGTAGAGAACTATTCTTATTTTTCTCTATCACCTTCCTTGTTCCCTTATCAAAATGATGATTGATTTATCCATGCTATATTTTTCATTTTAACATATCAGCGATAAAATCTTGATTTCATCACCACATCAACCATCTTTAATCTAACAAGAAATTCTTTCTTCAAATCGTCAGTTCTTAGAGATTCTCTATGTTTTACGCCATCTTATCCCATTAAACCATCAAGCGATATATCGTTGAACTATTTTCTGCGGTGTGTCTGGCTAATGGCTGTATGACGCTTTTCACAAAAAAGATTCTCAAAATTTGGAAATCCAGTCCTTAATCTTCTTTCTGCTCGTAACGCTTTACCAGTTTGTAGAAAGTTGTCCGCTTCGTCCCCATCTTCTCCATTGCTGCCGTTGCGGTTATCTCACCTTTCTTCCACGCCTTGTAGTTTTCTTCCCACTCTGCCGGATACTCTGCCTTTGGCCTACCGAACTTCACACCCTTGTTCTGTGCTGCTGCAATTCCCATCTCTTGCCGCTTGTGGATGTTCTCTCTTTCCTTCTGGGCTGTGTAACTTAGAATTTGCAGCACCAAATCAGCAATGAATCGGCGGTCAAGGCTGTCTGTGTTCTTGCTCGTGTCCAACATCGGCATATCAATCACACGAATATCAGCTTTCAGTTCATGTGTGATGTACTGCCATTGTTCTTGTATCTCTGTATAGTTTCGTCCCATTCGGTCAAGAGAGGATACAACTAACAAATCACCTTCACGAAGAACAGGTGCAGTGTCCAGAGTTCCAACAAGTGTGTTCCAACTTCTACGGTTGAAGTTCTTTCCGCTTGCTTTATCAAAGTAGATGTATCTTTCATCAACTCCGGCTTTTTTCAAATCAATTATCTGTCTGTCCAAGTTTTGCTCTTTTGTGCTTACTCTTGCATATCCGTACATCATTCTGTAACACCGCCCCTTCGTTTATTATTATACTCACAATGTTCGCAAAAGTCAATGCATTTTAGGAACATTCGTGAATGTCGCAATGTATGTTTAGAAACAGCAAGTTTCCTGCTTTTTCCGTTCTTTTGAGCAAGTATGTGATTGTTCCCCAAATCGTACCTTTTTGAACACACTTTGTCCTTCTTGCTGTAACTCTTGCATCCTTCCTTTATATATAAGGTAGTACCACCTAACATACCATGATGCAAAAAGCCCCCGGCATACCACCGGGAGCCTAGCATAATCTAACAGAAAGTTATTCTCTTTTACGAAACAGTGCAAAGTGCAACAGAGTATGTATCTTTGCTTGCAAAAGTGAAGGTTACAACAAAGTTTGCTCTCACCGTTGCACCATAACTGTTTTGAGCATCAACCCAGCCTTTGACCGTCCATGTATTGCCATTGCGTCCAATCGTGGCTTCTGTTGTAGTGCAGAACTGCGCTGTTGAAGGTGATTTCAGTTTATCCTTCACGGCCTTTTCTGCAATTACAAAAGCGTCAAACTTATCATGTCCATAGCTATCCTTACTATCGCCATTCGCTAGAACATCGGATTTTGTTGAATTGCTCTTGCTTTCCGTGTTCTTGTTATTGCTAGACCCTCCGGTTGAGAATTTCTTTTCAGTTGCTCTCTTTTGGGCATCTTCATCATCCATTACTACAAGTTTATCTTTTTCATCCCAACCCGAAACAAAATATCTTTTTCCTCCGCTGACTAATCCCAATATTGCGTATGTCTTCCCTGTTCCACTCGTTCCGCTTACTTTTCCTTCAATTCCTCCTGCTTGAATGACTTCACTACTCTTGTCACTCAATTCATTATAAATCCTTATAATTTCATCTTCACTTTTTTCGTCCAAATCATCACAGTTAATTTGGATAAAGTTAACGGTTGAACTTTTTTCCGTTGTATCAATTTCAGCTCTTGGATTTTTCAAACCACATTCTTCCGCCAGCTTTTCAGCTACACGCAAGGGAATTTCTTCTTCTCCATCTTTATCTTCTACAAGCTGGTACGCCTTTGTAGCTGCTACAACTGCTTCTTTATACTTTCCTTCTTCAAAAAGATTCTCCGCTTCATCTTTCAAAGATTCAAATTCTTCTTGTGAATCGTTTGATACTTCACCACTATCTGAATTTGACACGCTTTGTATCACTTCACTGCTTACAGAACTTTCTACATTAGAATTTGATGTACTAGGCGAACTGCATCCAGTAACCAGATACAAACAAAGTACTGTTGTCCCGACCATCAAAGTTATTTTCCGCTTCACTTCTGCAATCCCTTTCCTTTTTATGCTTCAAGGCTTCTTTCCCCGATTATAGCATTCACTTGACGCAACGTCAACAAAACTATACATATTCAGATAATTTATTATCATTCACTGTATAGTAAAGTAGATGTAAAGGGGTGAAGATGATGATTGCAGACAACATTAAGCGTCTTCGAGAGAATGCCGGACTTTCACAAGCCGCCCTTGCTCGTAAGCTAGGTGTAACACGCGCCAGTGTCAACGCATGGGAAATGGAACTTTCTGCACCTACCGCTCAATATCTTATTGCACTGGCGCAATTATTTCACACTACGACCGATGATATACTAGGACTTGAACCACAAGAGCAAATTGTTTTGCGTGATATGACCGAACAGGAAAAGCGTTTGGTTTATGATTTAATCGCTTATATTGCATCTCGCAAAGAATAAGAGGATACCAAAAGACTAATCTAACAAAGAATAACACCATAAGGGGCGGCTACATTTCATTTTGTAGCCGTCCCTTATTATGTTATGGATTAGTTTTCAAAATAGAGCAAGGTGTTCTTATCAGAAAACAGCTTTGGGCTTTTCATGATAATGCGCCCATCTTTCCAGTGCCACGCTTTTGAATTGCCAAACACAGCTTCCGGTTTTCTCCTTAAAAATGCAGTAAGTTCTTTCACACTGGTTCCTAAAAAATCTGCCGCTTTTTCATTAGATTCAAAAAATTCACCTTCTATCCACGGATACGGTTTTCCATTTCTTGCAAACGTATTCTTATCCCCTGCTTCCTTTTCAATTTGCAAAATCATATTTCCTGTGATTCTATCATGGTCTTTTTTCGTCATCGCTGAAAGGTTTATAATTCTGTTGTCCAAACTATCATCAGTCAAATGATGTACCACTCCATTTTCAGGAATCGGATATGCTCCGTAAAGTTTCCATACCAAAACATGAGCCAAAACCCATTTTCTCTTATTTTCCTTAACATTCTTTAATCTGTATCTTACATAGATTTTTTGTCTTCCTGCCTTATTCGGCTTTTCTTTCAAAAATCCATACTTCAAAAATCTGTTTACATACCAGCTATAAACTCTTCCACATGATGTAATATGATAGTTGGGATATTCTGGCAATGTTCCAATTTCTTCATCCCAATACAGATTTACAGTTGCCTTTCTTCCATTATTAAAGATTTCAGTTTTAATTTCCGGTACTTCTTCACAAAATCTAATTTCCATAATTTTTCCTTTCTTGCAAAAATCATACGTTACCCTTAATAAGAGGTACGTTCATTTTTTGCGCGTTCAATTATCCAATATGTTTTTCTATTCTCAAAAATTGATTTCAAAATAAATCCTATCTGATTTCTTGTTAGATAATGATTTAACTTTTCAATCTTCCTTTGACAATGTCCATCTTTTTTATAATCAATAATCCTTACAAGTTCCTCTCTTTCGTCTTTTTCATATCTTCTTCCAATATTTCTTGAAAGATATGAACAAATTTTTTCGTTTTTCTTTTTTCCTTCATACCAAACAGCCTTTCTCCCAAGTCTGTTTTCAACCTCTTTATGAAAAGACGTTTCTTTATTTACAATGCTCTCGTAAAATTTGCAATCACTTTGAATCTTATAGAATGCTGGATAGATAATTTTAGGTTCATTATCAAAAAAGCAAGGCAATCTTATTTTCAAATATTTCTTTCTAAATTCTTCTAGCTGTCCTGCATCTTTTAATAATTTGTACTCTTTTGCTATTTCTATATCTTTCCTATATTTCGTATAGAATCCGCTTATCCTGCCAATGTCATCTAAAAAATACAAATTGATTGTATCATTCTCATCCTGAGAACGCTTTCGCCCCAAGCATTGCATGAACTCAACAATATCTGTCGTTTCAATAATGACGTGTTTAACATCTTTATCTGTTAGATTTATGCCATTATCCGAAACCCTTGTTGTAAAGAGTATTCTACAATCAAACCTTTCCCTTTCTATGATTTCATTAAACACCTTCCGTCTTTTCTTATTGCTTGCATCAAGATACGCACTGTTTGGATACTCGCTGTGAAGTTCCTTCAATCTGTCCTTACTGTCTGCAAACATCACGATTTTTTCATCTTCTGGAATCTTGCTGATAATCTCATCGAGTGTATCACGCTTTGTGTAATACTGTACTTCTTTGATATAGCTGTAATCTGCTTTGAAGAAATACGGTTTATCTATCCTTAGATACTTCTTTAATAGGTCTGGTGTTGCAGAAAGCAAAACTATGATTTTTGAACTTCTGTATTTTTCAATCAGTTCAATAATGGTTTCCGTGTTCTTATTGAATGGGGCATCCTGATATAGATAATGTGCTTCATCCAAGATAATGTAATCGTACTCGCCAACCTGCTGCATCAACCCTCTTACCTTGTCTTTGGTGTCCTGCATCGTCCCCAAGTACTCATCATGTTCTAGGCTTTGATATGTTATCAGCTTAATATCTTTTTCTTGCGTCTGTGCCTGTTGCTGCTCTCTCAATGCTACCCGGTTTGAGAATACCAACATCCTTTTTCCATTCTGTTGAGCATAAGGAAACAGAGTGTTGAACACAAAGTAGTTCTTTCCCATTCCGCACCCGGCTTCTATCAGATACACTCCTGCTTTCCAGTCTTTGAAGTCTTGAATTTCAACACGGTTCTTCTTATCCAAGCATAACACGCCCATTCCTTTCTTTTGTTAGATTATGTTCACTCTTCACTTCATTGCAATAAAGTCCAGTGCAGCGCGGCTATCAGCAATAAACAAAAAATCCCCTGCCCGATAAGGCAGAGGATTTCAACATATAACTCAAATAATCGTGCTGCCCTGTGTTCACAGTATACCACAAAGCAGCCCGTTTTGCAAGAACTATTTATAAATCTCCATTGTTATTTTAGCACATCTTATTCCGGATGTCAAGTCTATTTAATTACGTTTTTCAAAAAATTTTGCTTGACCGTTCCTTGATGATTTCCAAAACCGTTATCTGAACATCATTCGCCCTTACAGATTCATCAATGGGCTTGTCTGGTTTCCTTTGTCTACAATGTCCTTATCCTTGATTCCCAGAAGATACCGTTGTGTAATCATCACATTAACATGACCCATCAATCGGGAAAGGCTATACAAGTCCAGACCGTTCTTTAGCTGCATCTGTGCAAAAGTGTGTCGGCATGTATGAGGGCTTACACGAACTTCGGGTGAAACGCCAACTTCAAGAGCTGCTTTCTTCAACATCCGGGCAACTGCTTCATCTGTCAACGGCTTTCCGGTTTTGCTCAAAAAGAGATTTTTCTTGTTAGATTTCCCTTCAAAGTAGTTCTCTCTCACATACAGATACCTTACCAACTGTTTGGACAACATCGGTGATTTTGGCACAACTCTCTCTTTATTCCCCTTTCCATGCTTAACCACGATGTAATCTTTCTTAATGTCCTCTGGTTCCATCATTATCATTTCATTGCAGCGCATTCCGGTATCAAAGAGCAAAGTTATAATAGTTTTGTTTCTTACTTCCAAGTAATCGCACCCGGAATAATAGTGAATCAGTTCTTTCACCTCTTGTGCTGAAAAGGTTTCAATAATGGTTTTCGGCTGCTTCAAATACTTTACCTTTGCTGCCGGGTTTCGACGTTCTTCAATATAATCTTCTTCAACCAGATAATTGAACCATGTCTTACAGGCTTTCAAAATATCATTTACATAACATGCCGTATTTCCTGAATCCTGTTTCTGTTTCATAAAGTCCCTTATATGATGGGCTTTCACATCTTCAACTTCTGTTATCTGTTTCAGCTCTAAAAATTCCATCAAGAACTTCGTTTCTGCTCGATAATTACGAATTGACCCTTTTGCCAAGTGCCGACACTCACAATCAAACAAAAATCCATCTCTTGCTTCTTTCAACAACATAACAAAAACACCCTTCCTCTCACGGAAACCCGCAAAAGGAAGGGCGTTGAACTCAAGTTCCTGTTGTCGTACCAATCACAGCATGTTCGTACCAGCAAAGCCAATACTAGTTGTCATTCAGCACGGCACCTCAAGCACTTTTGAGCGTAGAGCTGTGATTAGCAGTTCTCAGCGAAGTACTTAATGGTACGGACCATCTGAGAGGTGTAGGAGTTCTCGTTGTCGTACCAAGACACGACCTGAACCTGATAGGTGTCGTCGTCGATCTTAGCGACCATGGTCTGGGTAGCATCGAACAGAGAGCCGTAACGCATGCCGATGACATCGGAAGAAACGATCTGATCCTCGTTGTAGCCGAAGGACTCAGAAGTAGCAGCCTTCATAGCAGCATTGATGGACTCCTTGGTGACGTCCTTGCCCTTGACAACGGCAACCAGGATGGTGGTAGAACCGGTGGGAACGGGCACACGCTGAGCAGAGCCGATCAGCTTGCCGTTCAGCTCGGGGATGACCAGGCCGATAGCCTTAGCAGCGCCGGTGGTGTTGGGAACGATGTTCTGTGCGCCAGCACGAGCACGGCGCAGATCGCCCTTGCGCTGAGGACCATCCAGGATCATCTGGTCGCCGGTGTAAGCATGAACGGTGGTCATGATGCCGGAGACGATGGGGTAGGTCTTGTTCAGGGTGTCGGCCATGGGAGCCAGGCAGTTGGTGGTGCAGGAAGCAGCGGAGATGACCTGATCCTCAGCGGTCAGGGTCTTCTCGTTGACGGAGTAGACGATGGTCTTCAGATCGTTGCCTGCGGGAGCAGAGATAACGACCTTCTTTGCGCCAGCCTGGATGTGAGCCATGCTCTTTTCCTTGCTGGTGTAGAAGCCGGTGCACTCCAGAACGACGTCAACGTTCAGCTCGCCCCAAGGAGCATCCTTTGCGTCCTTAACAGCGTAGATCTTGATCTCCTTGCCGTCGACGATGATGGAATCCTCGGTGGACTCGACAGTGTGCTTACCCTCGCCGATCTTGCCGCAGAAAGAGCCCTGAGCAGTATCGTACTTCAGCAGGTGAGCCAGCATCTTGGGGCTGGTCAGGTCGTTGATTGCGACGACCTCGTAACCCTCAGCATCAAACATCTGACGGAAAGCCAGACGGCCAATACGACCGAAACCATTGATAGCAACTCTAACAGCCATTGTAATAGTACCTCCTAATTATTTTACCCATAATCGGATAAATCACGGTATCTTTATTTTAGACCAAAACGCAGAAAGTTTCAAGTGTCTGCCAAAAAATTAACAAGACATTCACTGCATTTTTTGCTTTTGTACGATTTTAATTCCTTTCATTCCCTGCTTTTCGGCAATTGCGCCAACAGAGTGCCAACATTTTTGTCAGCTCTCCCCGTTCAAGCAGGCTGCAACGCACGCTCCGCCAATGCCGCCCACGCAGCAAAGGCCCAGTCCGGCAAAGATCTCCGGCCAGACAGCCGGTGCGGCCCAGCTCAGGCCGCTCATCAAAACCAGTACATAGGGCAGCTGCCAGCACAGGCAAAGTGCAAATGCGGCAAGCCCGGCTGCGCACAGTGTTTTGCCATTGCCCGGCTGCGGGACATGCAACGCCCGGGCCAGCGCTGCCAAAAACACCAGTGCCGCAAGCGCCTGCCACACCGCCGCTGTAGGGGTCACGCGGTGCCAGCTGGAGCTGTTCTCCATAAAGCGCAGCAGCACGTTCCAGTAGAACAGCAGACTGCCCGCCACGGCCAGATACAGCCCGCCAAAGGGCTTTTTCCGCTCGTTGGGGCTGAGCCAGCAGCGGCCCATGGTGCTGAGCCACGCGGAGCACAGGCATTCCAGAATGCACCGCACAAAGCCGCCCAGACCGGAAGCTGCGCCCAGCGCGATCTGTGCACCCGCTGCGGCCAGAAAACATACTGCACCGACAAAAGCCAGAATACCGGCCAGCGGCCTGCGGCTACGCACCGCTTCCGAGCGGGAAGGCTGTGTACGGCCCACAAGCACTGCAGCCAGCACCACGATACCCAGTGCCAGATAGCGCCACCACACCGAGCCGACCACGCACAGACCGGTGACGGCATCGGTGCCAAAGGCAAGGTCTGCCGCGCGCAGCACGCCCAGCAGAATGCTCAGGATAAAAACGAACAAAACAGAAG
>ENA-OPBX01001697-OPBX01001697.1-human-gut-metagenome-genome-assembly--contig:-NODE-1697-length-10371-cov-2.628054_pt1 | contig 10371 bp, 9 predicted proteins | sample MGYA00241075_ERZ501466 | MGnify/ENA primary metagenome ERZ501466 (study PRJEB25962, sample SAMEA2042633) | human gut metagenome | biome: human gut; feature: human-associated habitat; material: faeces...
AAGCCGATCCGAATCCGCGGAGGCCGATATTCAGAATCTTGCAGACGTCGAGCAGCCATGAGCCGTTTGAGGTTCCTTACAGCCGTTTGGAGAACAAGCGCCTGAACGCTTTTGCATATACGGACAGTTGTGTCGGTGATTTTGTAAAGCAATTCCGAGAACTTCCGCAGTGGAAAAATACAGTGATTGTGTTTGTACCCGATCATTTGGGATCTTATCCCGAACATATCGGCAATCTTGAAATAGCCCGTTACCAGATTCCTCTGTTGATGGTGGGCGGGGCAGTACGCGAGCCGGGACGTGTGGATGTTTACGGTTCACAGCAGGATATTGCCGCTACCTTATTGGCGCAACTGTCATTGCCGCATGGTGAGTTTACGTTCAGTAAAGATATGCTCAATCCTGATTCTCCTCATTTCGCTTTTTTCACTGTGCCTGACGCTTTCGGTTTTGTGACGCCTGACAATCAATTGATATTTAATAATGAAGCGAATGGTATTGCTGTGGATGAAGGACCGGAGAAAGGACAAAACCTGCTGCGGGGACAAGCTTATTTGCAGAAATTGTATGACGATATAGCCAAAAGATAGGATGATATTAGCAGATGTTTTATCGGGGTTGGTGGAAATGGATACCGCCCTGTTGCTCGCAATCAACGGAGCACGTGCGGAGTGGGCGGACTTTTTCATGTATGCCTTTAGTGGAAAATGGATCTGGGTGCCGCTGTACGCAGCAATTCTCTATGTGATAGTACGTAATTTGCATTGGAAAGTTGCCATAGGCTGTGCCGTAGCTATTGCGCTGACCATTACTTTTGCCGATCAGATAGGGGCGACTGTTATCCGGCCGTTGGTGTGCCGCCTTCGTCCGGCCAATCTGGAGAATCCTGTTTCGGAATTTGTGCATATCGTGAACGGTTATAGGGGTGGGCGATATGGCTTCCCTTCCTGCCATGCCGCCAATACATTCGGACTGGCTTTCTTCTTGTTTTATCTGTTCCGCAACCGGGCCTTGAACTGGTTCATTATGATATGGGCTCTGCTGACGTGTTATTCCCGTTCTTATTTGGGAGTACACTATCCGGGGGACTTGCTGGCAGGTGCTTTGGTGGGCTTTGCTGGGGCGTCTCTCTGCTATTGGCTTTTCAGCCGGTTGTGCAAGTATGAGCGGAAAGAAGATTATAAGCATATTTATGTTCCCATTTGGGTTGGGGGAGCTACGGTGCTCGGTATACTGGCCTATGCGCTGATACGCACCTTGTTGTAGCGTCTTTCTTGTTGCCTTTTTCCGTAAACGAGGATTGATAAACATCTTTCTTCCTCATTTGTTATCTGTATTGATAAACTAATAAAACAGATACTTATGATGAGCTTAGGAAGCTGGATGAACGAAATCCTCATTGATTGGGGAATAGACCCGAAACTTGCGAATATGTTTGACGAAACTATTATAGCCGTATTGATGATAGGTGTGTCAATAGGGCTGGATTACCTGTGTCAGGCTATATTTGTGGGAGGGATGAGGCGTTATACGAAACGTGCGCCCCATCAGTGGAATACACTTCTGATGAAACGTAAAGTGGTGCATCATCTTATTCATGTCTTGCCGGGCATATTGGTCTATTTTTTATTGCCCTTGGCATTTGTACGGGGAAAGGAAATCTTGGAGTTCTCACAGAAAATATGTGCGGTATATATCATTGCTGCAATACTGTTTACCATCAACGGCTTGCTGCTGGTGATGCTGGATGTGTATAATGCAAAGGACAAGCAGAAGAGCCGTCCTATGAAAGGCTTTGTGCAGGTTCTTCAGGTGCTGTTGTTTTTTATCGGCGGGATTATTATAATTGCCGTACTCTTGGATAAGTCTCCGATGACATTGTTTGCTGGTTTGGGGGCATCGGCGGCTGTGCTGATGTTGGTGTTCAAAGACAGTATTCTTGGATTTGTGGCGGGCGTGCAACTCTCTGCCAATGACATGCTGCGTATTGGCGACTGGATATCCCTGCCCAACGATACCGCCAATGGAACAGTGGAGGAGATCACGTTGAATACGGTGAAGATACGTAATTGGGATAATACAATCTCAACAGTACCTCCTTATACATTAGTGAACAATTCTTTTCAGAACTGGCGCGGAATGCAGGAGAGCGGCGGGCGTCGTGTGAATAAGAACATTTATCTGGATATGACTACCCTTAAGTTCTGCACTCCCGACATGCTGGATGTCATTCGTAAGGATGTTCCTCTGATGGCGGATTATCAGCCGGCAGAAGGAGAAGTGCCCACCAATGCCCAGCTTTATCGTATCTATATTGAACGCTATCTGCGCAGCCTTCCGGTGGTGAATCAGGATTTGGATTTAATTATCAGCCAGAAAGAACCTACAACTTATGGAGTCCCTGTTCAGGTCTATTTCTTTTCGCGTAATAAGGTGTGGAAAGAATATGAACGTATTCAGTCCGACATATTCGATCATTTGTTGGTCATGGTCGGCAAGTTCGATTTGAAACTGTATCAGTATTCCGACTAATATAGTAACCTGAATTCTGCCCATACGGGAAGGTGGTCGCTGTATCCCGCCTGGTATTTCATGCCATAGTAGGTACGGAAAGGTTGATTGTCTCCGTATTTCTTGTCTTCGGTCAGAAGAAAGGGAGCATGGAAAACATCGGCTTTGTCTTCTGCGGTATATAGAGGGGAAGTTGCCGTTAGCAGATTGCCCGAAAGGATGATATGGTCGAGCAACCCCCATTCTCCCTGATATTTGTAGCTTCCGAAATGCTTGTTTGCAGCGCTTTTCCTTGCCAAAAGGTGATAAAGCATTTGAGATTTCAGTGAGTCTGTTTCTGCGGGTGGTATTCCGGCTTTTAGTATCTTTTGCACAGACTTGTTGCCGGGATAGTCGTTGAAATCGCCCATGATGATAATTTGAGGATGGGTGCGGACATGAAACAGACTGTCTGTTGCATTTTTCAATCTTTGTGCTGCCAGCAGGCGATAAGGTTCGGATGCTTTTGCTCCGCCGGAACGGGATGGGAAATGGGCGACGAATACATCTAAAGTGTCGCGGTTCAAAAGTAAGCCGCTTACATGAAGTATGTCGCGTGTAGGACGGCTGCTTTTGTGAAGTCCGGTTACCGGAAGGCTTTGGCTGGAAAGTAGTTTGAATATTCCTCTTTGATAAAGTAATGCCACATCAATGCCCCGTTCATCGGGGGAATGGGTAATGACATAACGGTAGCCGGCCTCCCGCAGGATGGAGTAACGGGTGAGGTCATGCAGTACACTGTCATTCTCTACTTCGCAGAGCGCCACTAATGCAGGTGGTGTCCATTTACCTACGGCAATGATGACACGTGCAATGGCATCTAATTTTTTCTTGTATTTAAAATAATTCCAGTGACGGACGGCATCCGGTAGGAACTCGTAATCGTTTTTCAGAGTATCATGGCGGCAATCAAACAAATTCTCTACGTTGTAGCCCATGATGCGAAAAGTGAGTGTGTCTTTCTTTATTTGTCCGTATAGCGGAGCAGATGATAAGAAAGCGAGAAAGACCAAAGAGGCTACAGGAATAAAAAGAAGCGGAGCACTTCTTCTGTCACTCCGCATCTTTTCTTTATATTCCGTTGTTGGTATGTCCATTAATGTTTGGCAGGGATATGCTTCAATATATCCAGCAGATGATCCCAGAATTTCTGTACGGTGGGGATAAGCATCCGTTCATCGGGAGAGTGTACTCCTTGTAAAGTCGGACCAAAGGAAATCATATCCAAAGAGGGATATTTGTCGAGGAATAATCCACATTCCAATCCGGCGTGGATAGCCTTGATTTGGGCATCTACACCGAACAGGCGTTTGTATGATTCCGCTGCCACTTCCAGAATTTCCGAGTGAGGATTGGGCTTCCAGCCCGGATAGCCGTCGCCGAAAGAAACGTTGGCCCCTGCCATTTCGAATACGGTACGTACCATAGTGGCGATGTCTTGTTTGGAAGATTCGGTAGAACTGCGTTGGCTTGTCTCAATACGGATAATATTACCCGGTTTCATCTTTACGGATGCCAAGTTGGTGGATGTTTCTACCAGGCCCGGAATATCCTGGCTCATAGCATATACTCCATGAGGAACGGCATAAAGAGCTTGCAGCAGATGGTTGGCAGTGTCTTTGTCAATGGCTTTTGTACGGTGGGATTCTGACTCAAGTGTGAACTGTAAATCAGGATCGGCTACTGCATACTCTGCTTCTGCTTCCGCAGCAAATATGTTTAGGTCAGTGCGCAGCGCGTGTTTGTCGGCTTCGGGGATGGCTATAACAGCATGTGCCTCGCGTGCAATGGCGTTACGCAGGTTACCTCCGTCTATCTCGCAGAGATATGCATCGTATTTTTTGAAAGTCCGGTTCAGGAAGCGGTTCAATAACTTGTTGGCATTGCCGCGTCCCAAATGAATATCACCACCGGAATGTCCGCCTTTAAGTCCTTTTACCTGTACCTTGCAGAAGAAATATCCGGAAGGTACATCCACTTCCCGATAAGTAAACTCGGCCACAGAGTCTATGCCACCGGCACAGCCGATGAAAAGCTCTCCTTCGTCTTCGGAATCGAGGTTCAGGAGAATATCGCCACTCATAAAACCTTCTTGCAAGGCAAAAGCACCGGTCAGTCCGGTTTCCTCATCGACAGTGAACAGACATTCGATGGGGCCATGTTCAATGCTGTCGTCGGCAAGAATAGCCAGTTCGGTTGCTACACCGATACCGTTATCGGCTCCCAGCGTGGTCCCTTTGGCTTTCAGCCATTCGCCGTCTATTTCTGTTTCAATAGGGTCGGTGAGGAAGTCATGTTCGACATCGTTGTTTTTTTCGCATACCATGTCCACATGAGATTGCAGTACGACGGTCTTTCGGTTCTCCATACCCGGTGTAGCCGGTTTCTTAATCAGTACGTTTCCGGCTTCATCTACCTTTGTTTCCAACTTATGTTTCTCTCCGAATGCTTTTAGAAAAGCGATAATCTTTTCTTCCTTTTTGGAAGGACGCGGAACTTGGCATATTTCCTCAAAATAGTGGAATACGCCGGCCGGTTTCAAGTCTTTTTTTTCCATATCTTATAGTTTATAGCAGGTTAGGATACCCTTGATGTGTATTCTAATCTTCTGTTTTTAAATTTCAATTCTTGTACAAATTAACCTCGTATTGCTAAAGTTGGTTAAATTGGTTGCCTATTTTATTTCCCTTTCTCTTTTTTTAGAGTAAAAAAGGATGCTTAGTCCAACCAAAGCCCTATATTTGCACCCACAAAACAGTGTAAGCCGAAAGTAAAAACAAATTTCAAATGCTTTTTACCGAATGGTATTCTGTTTTGTGCAACAAAATTAATGGAAATGCTCGGTACATTATTGATAACTTTGTTAATAGTTGCTATTTGCATTGTTTTATTGGGAGTAAAGGTCTTTTTTGTGAAAGGCGGCAAGTTTCCTAACGGACACGTTAGCGGCAATAAAGCGATGCGGGATAGAGGAATCGGGTGCGTACAGTCGCAAGACAGAGAGGCACAGAAGAAAAGCCGTTTCTCTATTGATGAACTGGAGAAAACCTTAAACGATAGTATGAACTAAATAAACTAAAAACAATATTTTTACAAATTATGAAGAGATTAAACTACCTCGTAAACGGTTTGGCAGCTCTTGCACTAATCGTTTTATTTTCTCAATGCGCTGGTAAAGCAGATAATCAAGCAGCAAATGCTTCAACACAAGCAGCCGGATTGTCCGGAATGAAAATCGCTTATGTAGAAATAGATACGCTTTTGGCTAAATATAACTATTGCGTCGATTTGAATGAAGCAATGGTGAAGAAGAGCGAGAATGTACGTTTGACTTTGAACCAGAAAGCCAAAGATCTTGACCGTCAGAAACAAGAGTTCCAGACAAAAGTTCAGAACAATGCTTACCTCACACAGGAACGTGCCCAACAAGAATACAACCGTATTGCTAAATTGGAGCAGGACTTGCAGAACTTGGGTAATAAATTGCAGTCAGAACTGATGAGCGAAAACGAAAAAAACAGTCTGCAATTGCGTGACTCTATCAATGCTTTCCTGAAAGAGTATAATAAAACGAGAGGTTATAGCATGATTATCAGTAATACTGGTTTTGATAATCTGTTGTATGCTGACAGTATTTATAATATAACTCGCGAAATCTTGGAAGGTCTGAATGCCAGATATTCATCTCCGGTTAAGAAATAAGGTGAAAAAACAAATTGCAGGATATTCAGTTAACTTGATAGTTTGTAATGAGTTAACTGAATACTAACCAATAAGTTAACATCATAAAAAAAGGAAGTTAATATCATGCTTGGCATGAAGTTAACTTCCTTTTTTAGTTATATGCCTAATAATCTTTGGGAGGATTCGCAACACTGCAAAAAAGTCTTTTAGGGCTTTCCTTCTGTTTATCTTTCAGCTTCTATTGTATAAGTAAAACTGTCTGCTCTGTAATAGCCTATATTATATTCAATAGGTATTTGGTTAATATCGTAAACAAAACGTTCCCGAATCAGGATGGGAGCAGTTGGTTTGATATCTAGTTTTTCTGCAATGGCCTCTCCTGCAAGTCTGGCAGAAATCTTTTCTTTACTTGTCTTTACAATAATGTTGTAGTCTTTTTCTAATAACTCATATAAAGGACGTGTGAAATCTTCTTCACCGGTTAAGGGGGTACTTGGGTTAAAGTAGGAGATGAAGTAAACAAATGGATACTCTTTCTTTCCTCGTACTCTTTCCAGTACGATACACTTAGGGGAAGTATTGGGAGTTATCTCAAAAAAGTTACAAATATCTTCTGTTGGTTTTTTCCGGCTAATGTGTAGCTCGAAATTGCGTATCTCTATACCTAGCATCTTCATTTCTTGAGAAAAACTCAACCAATTTTTTACTCCTCCCAAGATCCCTTTTTGTGCAACTTTTGTACCTACTCCTTTTTTACGTACCAACAAACCTTCGAATACAAGTTTGTTGATAGCTTGTCTTAGCGTATTTCGAGAAATATTCAGCTTTTGTGAAAGTTCTACTTCATTAGGCAGGTATTTGCCTGTTTTATATTCTTCAGAATCAATTAGATTGCGAAGGATCTCCTCTGCTTGTGCATGGAGGGGTTTGCTGCTATTGTGATCTATCTGCATAGTTATTTACCTTTATTTCCTTTTGCAATGATAAGAATAAAAAAAAAAATGCGCAAATCTTTTGTGATAATAATATATTCTATATATTTGCGCAAAATAATATATGTTCAAACAAAGTATTGTAATTCATGAGAAAATCAAATTATGACAAATTCCCTGTTACGATGATTAATGGTAATATTATGCAGGGATGGAGTGATATCCGTAGTGTTTTAGAGGGTAAGATAAAAGAAAATCGTATTCTTGCTGTTGATTGTTATACAGGAGTTTATGAGGATGAATTGGTGGGGGAACTGACAAAAATCTCCGCGCAAATAATATTGGTACGTGATTTGTATAAGTCGGAGAGTATGTTGATACAAATGACGGAGCGCTTTATGACAACCGATGTATTGTTTGGTTATGTAACAAATTTGTGCTTGACTGATTATTTTGATATGGAGAAATTGGACGCTGCAAGGAAAAAAATTGCAGAGTTGGATATTCCTGTCATTATAATAGGTACGGGTGCTGCTTTGGTTGCACCTGAAGCAACGTTGGTATATGCGGATATGGCCCGTTGGGAAATACAGCAGCGTTTCCGTCGTCATGAAGTGAAGGCTTTGGGTATTGATAACCGGGAAGAACCTGTCTCTTTGCAGTATAAGCGCGGATATTTTAACGATTGGCGTATTTGTGATCATTATAAAGATACGCTGTTTACGAAAGTTGATTTTTGGTTGGATACGCATATTGCCGGACATCCTAAAATGATTGATCGTGAAACATTCTTTTGTGGTATAGAGAAAACGGCTTCCGGACCTTTTCGTGTAGTTCCGTTTTTCGATCCGGCTCCATGGGGTGGACAGTGGATGAAAGATGTTTGTGATTTGGATCGTAGTAAGCAGAATTTTGGTTGGTGTTTTGACTGTGTTCCTGAAGAGAATAGCTTATATTTTGAGGTAAATGGAGTACGGTTTGAATTACCCTCTGTGGATTTGGTTTTATTGAAGAGTAAGGAAGTTTTAGGTGAACCGGTAGAGGCACGTTTTGGAAAAGATTTCCCAATCCGTTTTGATTTTCTTGATACAATGGGAGGGGGAAATCTGAGTTTGCAGGTTCATCCTACAACTCAGTTTATTCGTGACAATTTTGGCATGTGTTATACACAGGACGAGAGTTATTATTTACTTGATGCGGGAGAAGATGCTGTTGTTTACTTGGGTGTAAAGAATGGAGTAGATGGTAAGGCTATGATTGACGATTTGGAAAAGGCTCAACGTGGAGAAATTGTTTTTGATGCAGAGAAGTATGTAAATAAAATTCCCGCTCGCAAACACGATCATTTTCTGATTCCTGGCGGAACGATTCATTGTTCTGGTTCAAATAGCATGGTGCTTGAAATTAGTTCGACTCCAAACTTGTTTACATTCAAACTCTGGGATTGGCAACGCTTAGGATTAGATGGAAAGCCGCGCCCTATAAATGTGGAACGTGGTAAGCATGTTATCAATTGGAATAGAGATACAGACTATGTATATGAACGTTTGCGTAATCATGTGACTCGGATAGCAGAAGGCGAGGGCTGGATAGAAGAACGTACTGGATTGCATGAAAATGAGTTCATTGAAACACGTAGGCATCGTTTCACCGAACCGGTTCTTCATAGTACCAATAATAGTGTGAACGTGTTTAACTTGCTTGAAGGGGAAGAAGCTGTCATTGAAAGTCCGTCCGGAGCTTTTGAACCATTTGTTGTTCACTATGCGGAAACTTTTATTATTCCGGCTTGTGCAAAGGAATATACGATTCGCCCATATGGTAAAGCAGAGGGCAAAGAGTGTGTAACAATAAAAGCATACGTGCGTTTCTAAGTAATTTCAAAGTTTATTTCAAAGAAATCTAATATTATGTATGAATATGATAAACGTGTGGTATTAACGTTGGATGCAGGAGGAACAAATTTCGTTTTTTCTGCCATTCAGGGGAATAGCCAAATTATAGCTCCGATTAGTTTTCCATCTGTTTCGGATAACTTGGACAAGTGCCTTGCTAACTTACTGACAGGTTTCGATACTGTAATGAAGAAATTGGAAACTTTACCAGTTGCTATCAGTTTTGCTTTTCCTGGCCCTGCAGATTATAGGAATGGAGTAATAGGAGGAAATCTTCCTAATTTTCCTTCTTTTCGGAATGGAGTTGCATTAGGCCCTTTCCTACAACATCACTATGGGATTCCGGTATTTATAGAAAATGATGGTAACTTGTTTGCCTATGGAGAAGCCTTATCGGGTGCACTCCCTATGGTAAATCAGCAGCTTTCTATTTCAGGAAATACGCGTGAATATAAGAATTTGCTAGGAATAACCTTAGGTACCGGTTTTGGGGCAGGAGTGGTTATCAACAACTGTTTACTTAACGGTGACAATGGTTGTGGTGGGGATACATGGCTAATGCGTAATAAGAAATATCCTAATATGATAGCTGAAGAAAGTGTCAGTATTCGTGCGGTGAAGCGTGTCTATGCTGAGTTATCTGGCGTAAAAGATAAGAGTCTGACTCCCAAAGATATATTTGATATTGCTGAGGGAATAAAGGAAGGAGACCGGCAGGCAGCGGTGGCAAGCTTTGGTGAAATGGGAGAAATGGCGGGGCGCTATAGCCTCGGCACTGAATATTGTAGATGGTCTAGTTGTGATTGGAGGGGGATTGGCAGGAGCTTCGCGCTATATTCTCCCGGCATTGATAGCAGAACTGCGTTCCTCTGTTTCCATGTTCTCTGGAGAAACTTTCCCTTGTGTACAAATGGATGTTTATAATTGGGAAGATGAGGTTGAGAGAAAGGATTTTCTTGCTCCTTGCGATAGGGAGGTATACATTCCCGGTACGGAAATTAAGGTTCCTTATAATTATTCGAAACGAATTGCCGTATTGTGTAGTCGGGAAGGAACAAGCTGCTCTATCATGCGTGGGGCTTATGCATATGCATTGCAATCAATAGATAATTAACTATATAATGTAATTATGAAAACACTAAAGAAAAATTTGTTTATTCCGTTTGTTTTAGGAATAATGCTGTCTGTCATTATTGCTTGTAATGACGAAAGTGGAAGTGGAACTGCTCTCACATTGAGTTCTTATGAAGGAAAGGTGAAAATTGGTGATATGGCTTCTGTACAAATATCATTATCTGATCCGGAAAGTT
>ENA-OPBX01001716-OPBX01001716.1-human-gut-metagenome-genome-assembly--contig:-NODE-1716-length-10255-cov-2.341961_pt1 | contig 10255 bp, 9 predicted proteins | sample MGYA00241075_ERZ501466 | MGnify/ENA primary metagenome ERZ501466 (study PRJEB25962, sample SAMEA2042633) | human gut metagenome | biome: human gut; feature: human-associated habitat; material: faeces...
AATGGCTTTTTTTGTGCTTTTTATGCCCGTGGATAGAAGATAATTTGTACTTTTGCCTAGAAACACGCAAGCAAACAACCATGGGAAACAAAACCGAATTGATATTAATCCGCATCAGCGGAGTGGACCGACCGGGACTGACCGCATCGGTAACTGCCATCTTGTCTAAATATCAGGTAGACATTATGGACATCGGACAAGCTGACATTCACAGCACCTTGTCACTGGGTATTCTTTTCAAATGTTCCGACCAGGATTCCGGAAATATCATGAAGGAATTGCTTTTCAAGGCTTCTGACTTGGGCATCAATATCCGCTTCTATCCTATCAGCGACGAAGAGTATGAAACGTGGGTCAACCTGCAAGGAAAGAACCGCTACATTCTGACGCTATTGGGCAGAAAACTTACGGCGCAACAGATTGCCGGTGCTACCAAGCTTTTAGCAGAGCAACAACTGAACATCGACGGTATCCGGCGTCTGACCGGACGTATTCCCCTGGATGAGAAAAAGGCAAACGTGAGAGCCTGCATCGAATTTTCGGTGAGGGGTACTCCCAAAGACCGTGAAGAGTTACAAAGCCAGCTCATGCAGCTCAGTGCTTCACTGGGCATGGACTTCTCGTTCCAGCAAGACAATATGTACCGCCGTATGCGCCGTCTGATTTGCTTTGATATGGATTCCACGCTTATTGAAACAGAGGTCATCGACGAACTGGCCATACGGGCCGGTGTGGGCGACCAGGTGAAAGCCATCACAGAAAGAGCCATGCGCGGCGAAATCGACTTCTGCGAAAGTTTCAAGGAACGGGTGGCCCTGCTCAAGGGACTGGATGAGAGCGTGATGCGCGACATTGCCGAACATCTCCCGATTACCGAAGGAGTGGAACGCCTGATGTTCGTCCTCAAGCGCTACGGATACAAGATTGCCATTCTGTCGGGAGGTTTCACGTATTTCGGCAACTACCTGAAAGAGAAATTCGGCATTGACTATGTGTATGCCAACCAGCTGGAAATCGTGGATGGCAAGCTGACCGGCCGCTATTTAGGTGACATCGTAGACGGAAAACGAAAGGCGGAATTGCTTCGTCTGCTGGCACAGGTAGAAAACGTGGACATCGCACAGACGATTGCCGTGGGCGATGGAGCCAACGACCTGCCCATGCTTTCTACGGCAGGACTAGGAATCGCCTTCCATGCCAAACCGAAGGTGGTGGCCAATGCGCAACAGGCCATCAATACCATCGGACTGGATGGCGTGTTGTATTTCTTAGGATTCAAGGATTCCTATCTGGACGAACGCGGCAAATTATAATGACAAGATAACATTACTATATGAAGTTTTCGGAACTGAACTTAGAAGATAGCGTCCTCGATGCCTTGGACGCAATGAATTTCCAGGAATGTACGCCCGTGCAGGAACACACCATCCCTGTCATCCTGGAAGGAAAAGACCTGATTGGCGTGGCCCAGACAGGTACGGGAAAAACGGCGGCCTACCTGCTTCCGGTGTTGAACCAGTTGAGCAAGGGAGGTTATCCGGAGGATGCCATCAATTGTATCATCATGTCGCCCACCCGCGAACTGGCCATGCAGATTGACCAGCAGATGGAGGGTTTCTCCTATTTCATGCCGGTTAGCAGTGTGGCAGTGTATGGTGGTAACGACGGAGTGCTTTTCGAGCAGCAAAAGAGAGGATTGACTCTGGGTGCAGACGTTGTAATAGCCACTCCCGGGCGTTTGATAGCGCATCTTAGTTTGGGATATGTGGATCTGTCCCGTGTCTCCTACTTCATTTTGGACGAAGCAGACCGTATGTTGGATATGGGGTTCTATGATGACATTATGCAGATTGTGAAATTCTTGCCTAAAGAGCGTCAGACCATTATGTTCTCGGCCACAATGCCTGCCAAAATACAGCAGTTGGCTAAGAGTATTCTAAACAATCCGGCAGAAGTGAAGCTTGCGGTTTCCAAACCTGCTGAAAAGATAGTGCAAGCTGCTTATGTCTGCTATGAAAATCAGAAGTTGGGTATTATCCGCAGTCTTTTTGCCGAGCAGACTCCCGAGCGTGTCATCATCTTCGCATCCTCCAAGTTGAAGGTGAAAGAGGTGACCAAGGCATTGAAGCAGATGAAGCTGAATGTTGGAGAGATGCATTCGGATCTTGAGCAGGCACAGCGTGAAGAAGTGATGTACGAGTTTAAGGCGGGACGAATCAATATCCTGGTAGCTACCGATATTGTGGCGCGTGGCATTGATATAGATGATATTCGTTTGGTAATCAATTATGATGTGCCGCATGACAGTGAAGATTACGTGCACCGCATCGGGCGTACGGCACGTGCCAATAATGACGGTGTCGCCCTTACCTTTGTCAACGAAAAAGAGCAGACTAATTTCAAGGGCATAGAGAACTTCCTTGAAAAAGAAATCTATAAAATACCCGTACCGGAAGAGTTGGGTGAAGCTCCAGAGTACAAGCCGCGCTCTAACGACGGGCGTAAACGCAGCTACAAAGGCGGCGGACGCCGTAATGCAGGAAGCGGTAAAGGTGGTAACCGGAATAATAGCAGACGAAGAGAAGGCAGGCCATCCTCCGGAACAAAGAAACAAGAATAGTTAAAGCGGAATTTATTCCGCTTTTTTTATGCTCATCTGATTATCAAATCCGATTGTTATATTTGCCAAACTGTATACGGAACTTTCCGGTACGCATAGAGTTGCCTGATATTGGTAGCCTTTATTGTTCACTCCCATAAAATTCATATCGGCAAGGATCATTTGGTTCAGAGTCTCTGTTGGGAAGATACCGGCAAACATTTTCTTGGTGATGTCTTTGCCGTACAACATTTGCCTGCCCTCATATACGCAGATATGTATAACGTTGTCATAATAGACGTTGTCCACACTGATTCCATCTTCCGAATAGGACGTGCGGATAACTTTCATCTTTGAGGGGTTGATATAGACATACCCCCGGTAGCGTATGCCTTTATACATCACTACGCTATCCTTCTTCATAACTTCCGTAATGGGGATCACCTCCACTTCCTTATTCTCAAAGGCAAGTATGTCTTCGGGGTTTTCCGACTTGTGTAACTTTACAATTTCATCCGCCAGAGAATGGAACCAGAAACTGTATTCCGTCTGCCTGTCAATCTTGTAAGCTGCGGTATTGTTGCCGTACACATACATTGTATCTCGTATAATCTTGAATGATACGGGGATATTTTGAGGGTCGGTATAATATATGGTATCTCCTTCTATGCGCATTAAAGGCAATTCCGTTTCATCTTCTATCCAGATGCCCTGGAGCAGAGACTTGGCCCTGAGGTCTTCTTCACCGGCTTTTGGTTCTTGGCTATTACCACATGCCACCAACGCTATGGCGCAACATAACTCAATTATGAGTCTTTTCATTTTCATCTCCTTCCTTTTATTTACCTATGCAGTGGTAGGTAAATCCAAGTTCTTCTCTTTCTTTCTTTTCATAGATGTTACGGCCGTCCAGCAGAACCGGAGTTCTCATAGCCTTTTTGATAACTGCCCATGACGGCAAGCGGAATTCTTTCCATTCCGTCACCAGCATCAAAGCATCCGCATCAAGTGCGGCATCATACATGTCGGTGGCATAGTAGACACTGTCACCTATCCTACGGCGACATTCCTTCATGGCGGCAGGGTCGTATACGCGCACTTTACAGCCGATGTTCAGCAGCTTGTTTATCAGAATTAGAGAAGGAGCCTCACGCATGTCGTCCGTTTCCGGTTTGAAGGCCAGTCCCCACAAGGCTATTGTCTTGTTGTGTAAATCACTGCAGAAGTGCCGTTGCAGCTTTTCGAACAAGATGCTTTTCTGTTGTTCATTGACTTCTTCCACCGCCTGAAGCACACGCATCTGATAACCGTTCTGTTCCGCAGTCTTAATCAGCGCCTTTACGTCCTTTGGAAAGCATGAGCCGCCATATTCCGGGATAGAGGAATTTGCGGCCGATGCGGGTATCGGAGCCTATGCCGCTACGCACCATATTGACATCGGCTCCCACCAGTTCGCACAGGTTGGCTATGTCGTTCATGAAGCTGATGCGGGTGGCAAGCATGGAATTGGCGGCATACTTTGTCATTTCGGCGGAAGGAATATCCATGAAAATGACGCGGAAATTATTCAGCAAGAATGGTTTGTAGAGCTTGCTCATCAGTTCCTTTGCACGTTCGGATTCCACACCCACCACAACTCGGTCGGGACTCATGAAGTCTGCTACGGCATTCCCTTCTTTCAGGAACTCAGGGTTGGAGGCAACATCGAATTCTATCTGTATTCCCCGCTTGTCCAGTTCTTCCTGAATTGCTGTGCGCACTTTCTTGGCAGTACCCACCGGAACGGTGCTCTTGGTTACTACCAGAACGTATTTCTTCATGTTGCGCCCGATGGTACGTGCCACTTCGAGCACATAACTCAGATCTGCACTGCCGTCTTCGTCGGGTGGAGTTCCCACAGCGCTGAATATGACGTCCGCTTCGTCCAGACAACTTTCCAAAGAAGTGGTGAATTGCAAACGTCCCGCCTTTGTATTCCGGTGCACCATATCTTCCAATCCGTTCTCATAGATTGGAATAACCCCCTGGTTCAGTGCTTCTATCTTTTCACTGTTTGTATCAACGCAGATGACGTTGACACCGATTTCCGCAAAACAAGTACCGGTTACCAAACCGACATATCCTGTACCGACGATGGCTATTTTCATATCCTATTCAAAATATTCCGCATCTTTGAATGATACGGCATGTCCGTCTTTTTCCGACAATAAGAGTTGTGACTCCGCAACCGGCCAGTCAATGCCTACGGTCTCGTCATTGAAGCGGATGGATGCTTCTGCCTGAGGGGCATAGCCGTTATCCACTTTATAAGTGAAGATTGCTTCTTCGCTCAAAACCAAAAAGCCATGGGCAAAGCCGCGGGGGATGAAGAACTGCCGTTTGTTCTCTTCGCTCAACTCTACGCTGACGTACTTGCCGAATGTAGGGGAAGACTGGCGCAAGTCGACTGCAACGTCCAGCACCTTACCTTTTATGACACGTACTAATTTAGCCTGGCTATATTCGCCTTTTTGGTAATGCAGTCCGCGCAGTACGCCGAAAGACGATTTCGATTCGTTGTCCTGCACAAAATGCACATTACCGATGTTGGCACGAAATTCTCCTTCTTTAAATGCTTCCATGAAGTAGCCGCGTGCGTCATTGAACACTTTCGGTTCGATGATCCATACGCCCTCAATTTCTGTTTGTATGTAGTTCATTGCTTTAGAATGATTTATGTATCTTTAATTGAAAACCGAAATTATCTCCGTAGATCTCTCCCATGTCCAGTGCGAGAGATGCATTGAAGTTCCACCCTTTCCATCTTTCGGGAGAATAAGAGAACGAAGCGTATGCTGAAAAGTTCTCCATAATGTCCAGTGTAGGAGCGCCGGGAGTTCCCCATGTCCTGTTGTGGCTCATTTTGGCGATATAGCTCCACTCCGGATTTATCTGTCCGCCCCAACCGACGTGCAGCGCTTTTACGCGGTTGTATTTGAAAGTCATGTTGCCGTCCTCATTGTAAATGGGCGAAGCAATCAACGGGTTGGCTATCATCATGCCCCAATGCGCCCAGCCGGGATAAAGGCCGTTGTTGTAATAGTTGTCGGAACCTCCGGTCTTGTGTACAGGTCCTTCCTCCGGTTCGTGCAAGCCATGCAGCGGACCGCTCATGTTGGTTGTCTGTAAAAACTCAAGGACAACGGCGTTGATAGGATTGAAGTTGTTGAAACTCATTTCGAGTCCCCATAAACCGTCCCAACCGTTTTGTTTGCCCATGGCAGAGAAGTCGTCAAAGTGATTGCACAGATATGCGCTGATTGAGAATTTGTCCGCGCGGTGAGTCAGTCTGATTTGTTCGCTTCCCAGGAAGTTGCCTTGATAGAATTGGCTGTCGTTCATGGGTTTGTCCTCACCTCCGGCACCGGGGATAAATACTCTGAAATAATCTTTCAGTGTATTGCCTAAATCCGTTGTGCTGCCGTCGGCACCGATCATGTGTCCGCCGAATTGCGTGTCAAGTGTCATGCCGATGTCAAACTGCCATTTCCCGTTGGGCACTCCCACCCGGACAAATCCTTCTTTGTGGTGGTACTTAATGTCTTTTGTATACCAATAGCCCGCTCCCACTTTGCGTTCCTGATATTTGTTGTCGGTGAACCAGCCATAAGAAATCTCACCTTTTATGGCAAGTCGCGGAAGTATGTAAAGGTATTCGGGGATACCTACCATTATTTGGGGAATGGGTCTCGCATTGCCCGACCATGTCATATCGCCGCTGCTTAGGGCATTATTCAACAATGGAGCGCCCTTCTCGCGGCTTCCGGCAAACAGCCCCAGCCATTTATAACGTACATCTATGTATGCTTGCTGGATAAAGATGTCCTTGTCGCCCTTGAAGTTCATTCCGGCAGCCGCTACCATGTCCAGCTTTTCTTCAAACTTCCACTTGCCCAGTTTGTGCTTGTAGCCTACCCCGCCCCGCACATAAGTATTGTCATAAATAGATCCCAACCCCTGTTGGTTGCTCACTTGCCACAAGGGGGTGTTGTCTCCCGTATGTACGGTAGCTCCGTATTCTACAAAAGGGGAAACCTGCGCGGTTGCTATACCATTTCCTGCAAAAATGAAAGCCAATAAACAGATAGGGATACGCATGATGTCGGATAGTCTATATCTGGTTAAGTGCTGACAGTAATCTGTGTTCATTTCAAATAATATAATATAGTTTATAGTCTTGATTAAAAGAGACGTGTAAAACGCTGCAAAAGTAAGAAAAAAAACTAATATATCAGTCATGGACAATAAAGGAGTTTCCAAAGTCCGGCGTGTTTATAAGTTGTTAATAAGAAAAACACCTCGAAAGTGGCGTATCTCCGATAAAACCGCTACTTTTGTAGCATGATTGAATTAGCACAGCATATAGAAGTATTGTTATTGGAGAATGATTGTGTCATTGTTCCGGGTTTGGGCGGATTTGTCGCCCACTACGCTCCGGCAATGAGAGTGGCGGAAGAGAATACGTTTTTGCCCCCTACCCGTACCATTGGTTTCAATCCGCAGTTGAAGATGAACGACGGGCTGCTGGTGCAATCTTATATGGCTGTATATGGCACTGACTTTTCCGATGCCACTAAGATTGTGGACAAAACGGTGAAAGAATTATTGTCCCTTCTCCATGAAGACGGGAAGGCGGATTTGCCCAATGTGGGTGAATTGCGTTATTCCATTCATGATACTTACGACTTCGTTCCTTACAACAATAAGATTACCACTCCACATCTGTATGGACTGGACTGTTTTGAGATGCAGGAACTGACAGTCTTGCGCAAGCCTTATGACAACAAGGCTGTTCCTTTCACACCTGCTGTGCGGAAAGAGAAGAAACGTGCGTATAGGATTGGCATCAACCCTTCTTATCTGACTAATGCGGCCGCTATGATAGCCATTGTGGCTCTGTTCTTTTTCTTTTCTACACCCATAGAGAATACCGAAGTGGTGGAAGCCAACTATGCCCGGTTGCTTCCCGGCGACTTGTTCGAACAGATCGAGAAACAGTCTTTGGCCATCACTCCGATTGTTGTCCGTCAGCAACCCCGTGCCAAGAAAGCAAGAGCTTCTCAGGCCAATCTGTCGCAGACGGCAAACAAAAAGACTGTGGCTCCTGTTGCTGTGAAAGAAGTGAAAGGCCGCCAGCAGCCTGTTGCGGTTCCTGCCAGCCGCCCTGAAACGGAGACGGCACCCACTGTTTCTGCCCCTCAACCGGCAAATATGCCTTATCATATCATCGTTGCCAGTGTAGGCACCGAAAAAGATGCCAACGCTATGGCGCAACAGTTGGTTGCCAAAGGATATGCAGGCGCCAAAGCGATTATAGGCGACGGCAAGATGCGTGTCAGCATCCAGTCCTGTGCCACAGAGAAAGAAGCATATCGCGCTTTAAATCAAATCCGTCTGGATGAAACATACCAAAGTGCTTGGGTGCTGAAGAAATGACTTTCTCCGTAGTGAATTATTAATTACCAAATTATTCCCGTCAATCCAATGAAACGTATCCGTTGCCCCAAATGTGAGAACTATCTGACTTTCGATGAAACAAAATACACAGAAGGCCAGTCTTTGGTGTTTGTCTGCGAGAACTGCAAGAAACAATTCAGCATCCGCTTGGGCAAGACAAAGATGAAAGTACCGCAGAAAGAGGAGCGCTTGGATGAAACAGAATACAAAGAAGCTTTCGGAAGCATTACGGTGATCGAGAATGTTTTCGGGTTCAAGCAGGTACTGCCGTTGCAGGAGGGAGATAATAAGATTGGGCGCCGGTGTGTGGGAACCGTTATCAACGTTCCGATAGAGACCTCGGACATGAGTATGGACCGCAACCACTGCGTCATCAACGTGAAGCGCAACAAGCAGGGAAAACTTGTTTATACACTGCGTGACGCTCCGAGCCTGACGGGCACTTTCCTTAACAATGAAATTTTAGGCGATAAGGATCGCGTCCGCATTGAAGACGGAGCGATTGTGACTATCGGCGCTACCACGTTCATCCTTCGGGCGGCAGAGTAGCAGAGGGAAAATTCATTTGCATATTTACATCGCGCACTTCACTATTTGTCAGATACATACGTGTACCGGAAAGTTTCCTTGTTTGGTACGGCTTGTACCTCAGCTTGGTATTGTCTGTACCTCACCATGGTACGACGTGTACCATAGTAAGGTATAGACCGTACCAACGGGTGGAATTTCCTGTACCAACCGTTGGCCGTCAAACTCCCCCTGGCTGATTTCAGTTGAAACCTTTGCCGGGGTTCCTGCCGAAACGTTTACCACTCGTACTCTTCGGTATACCGATCGAATACGATCTCCTCATTCCAACCATGCTTTTTGCATACTTGGCGGATACATTCCTGTTGTTTCGGAGTGAGTCCCAACTTCTGATTGCGATACCGGTAATAGGGAGAATGCCTGAAGATAGCTTCCAAATTGAGGTGGATGGCATGAGAAATGCGTGCAGGCATATTGTCGTAAAGGGTTTTGAAGCCCCATGCCACCCGTACCTTTTTGTTTGTGCGGAAATGAGGGCACTCCTTTCCTGCAGCGGGATAACAAAGGGGATTGATGACGGATAATCGGGCGTTTTGCGCTGTGTTGTATTGTGTCATACTATGCCGGAGGCAGCTTTCGGCCTTGGAACATTGGGCGTTGAAGCACAATGTGTATTGGGCTGCCCGGTTGTTTAGTTCGGAGTTATTTTCCATTCGTTGTTCGAATTTTAGTGAATATGTTTTATCCTGTAAAGGTACGTGAAAAAATCCGGTTGACATCATATAGCGGTCATTATATTGGCGGGGCGGGTGTATAAAAAAAAACAGGGCAAAGCCGAAGCCTTGCCCTGTTCCCGTTATAATGCGGATTCTTGTTTAGAGAATACCTTTCACAGTTTCCAGCATACCTTTTGCTTGAATAGAGTTCAAGAAATCGGTAACCATATCCGTCAATCCCGGAATGGTATTCAGGTCGCCATGCTCACCCCAGATAAGGTCTTTGGCAGCCAATACACCTTCTGCAACCTTGCGGGTGTCGCCTGTTGCCCACAGGTCTTTCAGCAGTTGCATGATTTCGGGAGCATCGTTCGGAATGATTTCCGCACCGTCGGCACGCACGCCGCCTTTGTAGTATGTGATGATAGCGGCAAGACCCAGCACCAATCCCTTCGGAAGTTCGCCTTTGCGTTCCAAGTAGGTTTTCAGGCCCGGCAGGTCGCGAGTTTGATATTTCGGGAAAGAGTTCAGCATGATGCTGGTCACCTGATGCTCTACATAGGGATTGTCGAAACGCTCCAGTACGTCAGCAGCGAATTTCTTCAACTCGTCGATAGGCAGGTTCAGCGTCTGCATCAGTTCATCGAACTGCACTTTGCGGACATACTTGCCGATGACCGGATGATTGCAGGCGTCACGCACAATGTTTACGCCGCTGAGATAGGCCACCGGAGAAAGTACGGTGTGAGGGCCGTTCAGCAAGGTAACCTTTCTTTCATGGTAAGGAGCTTCGGACTTCACGAAGAGCACGTTCAATCCGGCTTTGTTTGCAGGGAACTCCTCTGCCAGCTGGCGGAGAGAGAGGTTCTCGGCAGCTTCGATAACCCACAAATGGAAGATTTCTGCCTGTACCACC
>ENA-OPBX01001718-OPBX01001718.1-human-gut-metagenome-genome-assembly--contig:-NODE-1718-length-10229-cov-13.272459_pt1 | contig 10229 bp, 7 predicted proteins | sample MGYA00241075_ERZ501466 | MGnify/ENA primary metagenome ERZ501466 (study PRJEB25962, sample SAMEA2042633) | human gut metagenome | biome: human gut; feature: human-associated habitat; material: faeces...
TGTTTGGTGGATATGTTTCCGGGAACGGTGCATGTGGAGACGGTTTGTTTGCTGTCAAGGAAAGATAAATAAAGGCTGAAAAGTGGCGTATTTCCGGGCTTTTTGTAAGGTTAGTATCATCAGAGATGCCTTGCAAAAAGCTCGGTTTTCTTGTATGGAAACATATCTATTTGTTAGCCTGAACGGAGAAAAAGTGGATAATAGGAAAAATGCAGTAGGGTTTAGGCTGTGGATTACATGACAGGAGAATTGGATATATGAAAAATCTAAAATATTATGTGGACTTAGAAAAAACGACGGATGATGAAGATGTTGGGGATAAATATGATGGTCAGATGCTTTATAGCCAGATCGTACTGAAAAAGGGTATGCCGTTTGAATTGAAACTTCCTTCTTCTAAGTCATTAGCTGTTGGTGCAATGGTCAGAGAAGAACTTGATGCAGAACTCCAGAAGGGTGTTGATTCCATTAAAGCAGGAAAGGTATATTCTGCAGATGAAGTCGATGCGGCACTTGCAAAGGAGTTCATTGGATTTCATGTGAAATAAACATAGCTTTTACTATGTCTTAAAAAATGGTATGATAGTCAATAGGATTATGTTACATTCAAAATCAACTTTCTCAGTGGAGATTATCGCAGAATCAAGACTTCTTCTCGATGCTGTTGTCGAATGATGAAATGAAGCGTCAGGTGCTAGGTATTTTCTCTGGAGAGAGTTATAATAGTCTCAGAAAATCATTGTTAAGGCGGTGAAAAACAGTGTTTGACAAATTTCGACTAAAAGAGGTACTGGTAGAGTACAAAAAGCGTTTTGTGCAGCAGCAGTGGCCTAACGAAAAATACAAATGGGAAGCGGTACAATGCTTTCAGTTGAATTGGGATGTTAATTCAGATGACTTTGCGCAGATGCTTACAAAGGCACTTGCACAGACTGCTAATTTACTTGCGTCTGTTAATAACTTCCCAGCAAGAATGATTACCAAGTTTGCGGAGATTGCTCCGGAAGAAGTTCGCTCGATGTATATCGAACTCTATGACGAGAGTAAAGATTTATACGAGAGAGTTGCTAACTTTAAAAACAAATCCAACACATTATTAGAGCGCTACGGAAATGGAGCAGCACAGCATTATCAGTATGAAAATGCGATAATGACATATTTGTGGCTGCGCTATCCGGATAAGTATTACATCTATAAATTAAGCGAAGTAAAAGCTGTCTCATCGGAACTTGAAAGCGATTATCGTTTTAAGAAGGGAGCCTATGCTGATAACATCAGAAACTTCGTGGCATTCTATGATGAGATATGTGCTGAACTGCAGCAGGACGACGAACTTAGAAATTTACTGAATTCTCAGATTACATCTACTTGCTATACTGACCCTGAGTTACGCACGCTTACGATAGATGTAGGATTCTTCATTTCTCGCTATTGGAATAAGGAGGCAGAAGGTCCTAAAGCTGATGAGTGGTGGCCGACAGAGTATACTCCGGCATTAACGGTTGAAGATTGGGTTGGCCTTCTGGGTGATTCGGAAGTGTTCAATGAGAGTAGTCTGGAAATCATGAAAAGAATAAAGGACTACGGAGGCAAGGCAACATGCACTCAACTTGCTGTAAAATATGGTGAGACGAAGAATTTTTACAATAGTGGTTCTGTGTCACTTGCAAGAAGAGTCGTTACTAAAACAGGATGCCCTGTTATGGCGAGAGATGAAGAAAATGCTCGTTTTTGGCCAGTTCTTTATGTTGGAAAAAACGCTAACAAGGATGAGGAAGGGGCTTATGTGTGGAAACTTCGTGATGAGTTGTCAGAAGCGCTTGAACAGGTTGATTTAACGAGTGTTCCACTATATGCACAGCTTCCAGAAGGAGAAGACGGGCAGCAATATTGGTTCCTAAATGCAAATCCGAAAATGTGGAGCATGTCCAGCATGCCCGTTGGAGAAGTTCAGGATTATACATTGTTTAATGACAATGGAAATAAACGTAGAATCTTCCAGAATTTCATTGATGCAAAAGCCGGAGATATGGTTATTGGATATGAGTCTACTCCAGTGAAGCAGGTTGTAGCGGTATTTCGTGTAAGTGCAGAACAGGATGGACAGAGAATATATTTCGAAAAAGTAGAAGGCCTTTCATCACCAATTGATTTTGCAACATTAAAATCCTGTCCTGAACTGGAAAAGATGGAGTATTTCAGCATTACTCAAGGTAGCTTGTTCAGATTAACAAAAGGTGAATATGAATTTATCATCGACTTGATGCGTGAAGAAAATCCAGCTCCTACAGCTGAGAAGACTAAAGATGAGTATTCGAAAGAAAAATTCTTGGAACAGGTATACATGACCGAGGCAAAATATGACCGTCTCGTAGCCGTTCTTACAAAGAAGAAAAACATTATCCTGCAGGGGGCTCCTGGAGTTGGAAAAACTTATGCAGCTAAACGCTTGGCTTATTCCATTATGGGTGAAAAAGATGATGACCGCATTGAGTTTGTGCAGTTCCATCAGAACTATTCCTATGAAGATTTCATGATGGGTTATAAGCCGGTTGAGGATGGATTCGAACTGAAATATGGTATTTTCTATAGATTTTGTCAAAAAGCAGCTAACCATCCAGATAAAGATTACTTCTTTATCATTGACGAGATTAACCGAGGGAATATGAGTAAAATCTTCGGTGAGTTACTGATGTTGATTGAGGCTGACTATAGAGAGACAAAAGCCACACTAGCCTATAACGGTCTCAGTTTCTCAGTTCCAAAGCGTCTGCACATCATTGGTATGATGAACACTGCTGATAGAAGTTTAGCGATGATTGATTATGCGCTTCGTCGTCGCTTTAGCTTCTTTGATATGGAACCAGGATTTGATTCGGAAGGCTTTATTAAGTATCAGGAAGGATTCGCAAACGACACATTCAATACTCTGATTGACCGCATTAAGGAATTGAACAGAGAAATTGCAAAAGACAAATCTCTAGGCAAAGGATTCTGTATAGGTCATAGCTATTTTTCCAACACAGATGAATGTACTGATGAGTGGATGCAAGATGTGGTAGATTTTGATGTGTTGCCAATGTTAGCAGAGTATTGGTTTGATGATACTGATAAACTGCAGCGTTGGGAGAATATTTTGCACGGTGTATTTCAATGACAAAGGATAAAAGCATTCTAATCAATAATATTTATCACATGCTTTCTTACGCCTTTCAGACGCTGAATCAAGAGACCTATGATGATGTTGCAGTGGAGTCTTTTGATGAGATGTATAATCTGCTGGCTGCAATCATAGCAAAAGGCATAGGGTTGCAGCTGAAGCAGGGACTCTACAGAGAATACATAAGTCGTCAAGAAGAGTTGCCTGTTATGCGTGGTAAAATAAACATGCCGGGGACAATAAAAAACAAGTTGGCACATGAAAGAGTGCTTACCTGTGATTTTGATGAGCTGTCAGAAAACAACACATTAAATCAAATCCTGAAAACGACAGTGATGCTTCTTTTGAGGAATGGAAAAGTGCAGGCAAAATACAAGGATGACTTGAAGAAAAAAATGCTGTACTTCGCCAATGTGGATATTATTGAACCGACAGGTATAAAATGGTCATCCATTCGTTTTCAACGTAACAATCAAACTTATAGAATGCTGGTTAGTATCTGTCAGTTGATTATCGAAGGAATGCTTATCACGACAGATGCAGGTGACTATAGATTGGCGTCCTTTGTAGATGAGCAGCGCATGTGCAGGCTGTATGAAAAATTTATTCTGGAATACTATACTAGACATTATCCTGCATTGTCAGTTAGTGCATCGCAAATACCGTGGTCGCTGGATGATGGCGTTGGGACCATGCTTCCGGTTATGCAAAGTGATATTCACCTGCAACGTGGAAATACGGTACTAATCATTGATGCAAAACACTACAGTCACACAACACAGGTCCAGTTTGATAAACATACTCTTCATTCAAATAATTTGTATCAGATTTTTACCTATGTAAAAAATCGCAGCTATCAATTTGGAGAAAAAGAGAATACAGTTTCAGGTATGCTTCTTTACGCGAAGACGGAAGAAGAAATCCAACCGGACAATGTATATCAGATGCATGGTAGTCAGATAAGTGTTAAGACGCTTGATTTGAATTTGCCGTTTGCAGAGATTGCCAGTCAAATGGATAGAATTGTGGAGACACATTTTTCTGGATTAACAAAGGCATATTAAAGCTATGAATTTATAGAGAGCTTTTCAATTGAATTGTTGAAACGAGAAATAACAAAAAGGAGGCCTCCTATTTGAAAAAGAAAAAAGACGAAATAACCATCCGTTCCAGTGCTGCAGAATACTTAACCTATGTTGCATCTATCGGTGATCAGCAGGACAGCATTGAGATGCGCTATGAGGATGAGAATATATGGCTGACACAGAAGATGATGGCCACACTGTATGATGTGGATGTTCGTACAATCAATGAGCATATTAAGAAGATTTATTCCGACTCAGAGCTTGAGGAAGATTCAACTATCCGGAATTTCCGGATAGTTCAAACCGAAGGTTCCCGTCAGGTGACTCGTGATACAAAGCATTATAATCTTCAAATGATTATTGCGGTTGGATTCAAGGTGAATAATGAGCGAGCTGTACAATTTCGCAAATGGGCCAATGGTATCGTGAAGGACTACACCATCAAAGGATGGGTCATGGACGATGAACGTCTGAAAAATGGTGGCTCTGTGCTTACAGTAGAATACTTCGACCGCTTGCTTGAGCAGATTCGTGAGATTCGTTTGTCTGAGCGTAGATTTTATCAGAAGATAACGGATATCTATGCTACAGCTCTTGATTATGATCGAACAGCAAAAACAACAAAGCAGTTCTTTGCAAAGGTTCAAAACAAGATGCATTATGCAGTTCATGGACATACAGCAGCGGAGTTGATTTATGAGCGAGCCGATGCAGATAAGCCTCATATGGGATTAACTACTTGGGCAGCAGCACCGGAAGGTAAGATTGTAAAAAGCGATGTGAACATTGCGAAGAATTATCTTTCAGAGAAAGAAATGCGTTCACTGGAGCGTATTGTATCTGCTTATCTGGATTTGGCAGAGGACCGTGCGGAACGTCATATTCCGATGACAATGGAAGACTGGTCAAAGCGTTTGGATTTATTCCTGATGGCAGATGACAGAGAGGTTCTTCAGGATGCAGGCAAAATTACTGCTGAGATTGCCAAGATAAAAGCTGAAACTGAATTTGAAAAATATCGTGTCATTCAGGACAGATTATTTATGTCTGATTTTGATAAGTACATGCTGGAACTGGAAGAGAATGCGAAAAAGTAGCAATATCGCCATTAAATTTTTAGCTTACCAAGGTCGAGTGCATGGAAGTTGAGCCATCAGTCGGGGCGAAAAATAGCAGTTGACCTGTTTTCTGTACAAAGAACAGACGAAGTTGAGGCGATGGCAGTTCTTCGTTAAATTTGACTTTTATGTTGGAATCACTATAATAGTAGAAACGAATAAAAAAGTTGAACTTTTCCCGTGGACTGGCGAGGTTCAGACTGTGATATGGATAACGAAATGTATCAATACTTTTTTGCGACACAATATGTCGATATGTTTCTGCAAACAAACGGAGATATTTTGCTACATTCTATATTAGTCTGGATCGCTTCCCGAAAACTGACATCAATCAGGACGTATCGTGCCATGTTGAGACAGTTGTTCTTTTGTCCCAACTGAAACAAAAGCCGGATGATTACATTAATGTCACAATTGAACTTGATGATGTATAATTTACCTAAAAATGAAGATAGCAGGCAGCCATAGTGTCCAGAAGATAAAGAGAGTGCAATTGTGGAGACATTGAAGCATTTTAAGATGAATAGTTAATAAAGAGAGGTGCATATGCTATGCCAGGTATACTCGTGGTTGAAGATGATGAAAATTTAAATCGTGGAATTACATTCTCACTGAAAAAATCCGGATATGAGGTTTTTTCAGCAGAATCAGTGAAAAAAGCGAAAAGAATTGCAAGTGATAATAATGTGGATGTTACCATTTGTGATGTGAATCTTCCGGATGGGAATGGACTGGAATTTGTAAGGTGGATGAGATGCAATTATAATACATACATTATTTGTCTTACAGCACTAGATCAGGAGATGGATCAGGTCATGGGATATGAAGCAGGGGCAGATGATTATATTACAAAGCCGTTTAGTCTTTCGGTACTTCTTTTGAAAATAGAAGCACATTTCCGCCGCAGACAGGAGAAAACGGAAGCCGGAAAGATGATTTCGGGAGATATCGTATTTATCGCAGGAGAAATGAAAGTCCTGATAAAGAGTCGTGAAATCAGTCTGACAAAAACGGAGTTGAAAATGCTGACTTTTTTTCTTCAGAATCCGAAACAGATTCTTTCAAAAACACAAATATTGGAAAATGTGTTTGATCTGGAAGGGGATTTTGTGGATGAAAATACAATCGCTGTCAATATCAGAAGACTCCGTGAGAAAATCGAAGACAATCCGGCTGCACCGGTCTATATAAAGAATATCAGAGGTCTTGGGTATATATGGAATCAGGAGGTAAGGCAGTGACAAAGAGATATCGCAAGAAGATTACAGTAGTGCTCTCCTTGGTATTGCCTGTCATAGTATTGTTTGCAATATTAAATTGCTTTACCACGTATGTGTTTTATGAAGATTATAAATATAAAATGAATCTTATGACAGAGATTGCTGCAAAGGAAGAATTTTCCGGGCTGGATGCTGTTTCGGAATTGCTTAAGGATAAGGATATTGAAACTAACGAACAGGGAAGGCGATTATTGGAGCAATATGGATACTGGGGGAATAAAGGGAATGCATTTTATTCGCAATTCCGGCATCAGGTTATGGTGACCGGTGCTGTAAGCACTGTGATATGCGTGCTTCTTTTGACTTTTTTACTTTATTGGAAGAAAAAAGAAGATGCGTGTCATCAGAAAATTTTAGACCAGTTGGAAGAAATTCTGATCAGATTCCGTGAAAATAAATTTGATGATTTACTGAAAACGGAAAATCATGCAGAACTGGAAAAATTGAATGACCAGCTTGAAGCAATCGGACATCATATTCAGTTGCTAAAGGAAGAAGCACGGGAAGAAAAAGAGAGCACGAAAGAAATGGTTTCTGATATTTCTCACCAGTTAAAGACACCGGTTGCAGCTTTGGATACATGTTTTAGTGTGCTGATGCAGAATGACTTAAGTGCCACAGAACAGGAGGAGTTTCGTATCCGTTGTCGGAGTGCTCTGGATGGACTGGAGACATTATTGCAGTCGCTTCTTGAAATATCCAAGATGGAAACTGGACTGATTCAGATTAATAAGAAAAAACTTCCGCTTATGGATACTGTCATATCTGCTGTGAACCGCACTTATCCTAAAGCGGATGAGAAAGAAATTGAATTCGTTTTTGACTATGAAAAAGAGCTGGAAACATGCACGATTATGCAGGATAAAAGGTGGCTTGGTGAAGCTGTGATCAACGTTCTGGATAATGCGGTCAAGTACAGTCCGTGTGGTTCAAAAATATTTATCCGGTTACAAAAAAGAAACGATCTTGTAAGAATGGAAATTGAGGATCAGGGAATTGGTATTCCGCAGAATGAGTATCACAAAATTTTTCAACGATTTTACAGAGGAAGTTCCAAGGAGGTCATGGAAAAGAGTGGTACAGGAATCGGACTTTTTCTATCGAGAGAAATTATCGAAAAACACGCAGGTACGATTACGGTAACCTCCGGCAAAAAGAAAAAAGGAAGCACGTTTGTGATTCAATTACCATATGTTGGTTAAATTTTAAGTGAGCAGAAATCTTACAATTCTGTAAGACTTCTGCTCGTTTTTTGAAAGTGAAATGAAAGATTGCCCTGATACAATTTGGATGTAGGATGAAAAGGAGGCAACACATGAGTGTGATATTAGAAACCAAGCAGCTTTGTAAGTTTTATGGCGCAGGTGAGAATCAGGTCAAAGCGGTCAATCAGGTGGACATTCAGATTGAGCAGGGAGAATTTGTCGCAATTGTTGGAAAGTCAGGTTCCGGTAAAAGTACATTACTTCATATGCTTGGAGGGCTAGACACCCCGACAAAAGGCAGTGTTACTTTAGCAGGGAAAGATTTATACAGGATGAAGGAAGATGCCCTTGCTGTTTTCCGCAGAAGAAAAATCGGATTTGTTTTTCAGGCATTTAATCTGGTTTCATCTGTTAATGTCTGGGAAAATATTGTACTGCCACTGGGGCTGGATGGAAGAAAAGTGGATGAAGCGTATGTAAATGATATTATTGCAACTCTGGGGATTGAAAACCGGATTTATAATCTGCCAAATCAGTTATCCGGAGGACAGCAGCAGAGAGTAGCAATTGCAAGAGCACTGGTGAATCGTCCGGAAATTATATTTGCAGATGAGCCGACAGGAAATCTTGATTCTAAGACCAGTGATGAGGTAATCGCCCTGCTTAAGATGACAGCAAAAAAATATGGACAGACAATTGTAATGATTACCCATGATGACGAAATTGCACAGGTCGCTGACCGTATTCTGGTGATTGAGGACGGACAGGTGGTGGATTTCAGATGAAGACAATAAGCAGGATTGCATATAGCAATGACAAAAAGAACAAGACAAGAAGTATACTGATTATGATGTCCATATGTCTGACTACGATGCTGCTTGTGATTATCAGTACTGTGGGAAATGGAATGATACGTTTGCAGAAAAGTCAGGCGGCAGGCTCATATGGAAGCAATTATGGTTTGTTTGTCGCAGCAGACGGATCGCAGTTAAAAGAAGTAAACCGCCGTGCGGAAATAGATGCTACAGGCACTATGTGCACCGAAGGTATCATAAAAGGCAATGAAAAAGGCGGGTTTGTCTGCATGGATGAGACTGCAAGAAAAATGCTTCCCTATAATAAGGAATATGAGTTAAAGGAAGGAAAGTATCCGGAAAAAATGCAGGAAATTGCCGCAGGAAGAGCATTTTTTCGTGCAATGGGGTATGGTGATGTAAAGATCGGAGATACGGTTACACTGGATTACCGCGCAGGGATGCAGTCAGAATATAAGCCGGAAGAATTTGTTGTCAGCGGAATCCTATATGATCGGGATGAGTATACCATCGAGGCATCTTATGTTGCTTTCGGGTCACAGGAGTTTTATGATGAGCACGTCGCAGAGAATGACAGACAGTATAATATTTATTTTACTTTAAATGATTCTGCAAATGTATCTATGAATAATATTGATTCGGTTATAAAGCAGATTGCAGCAGCTTGTGGGATCGAAGAAAAAAACGTTATAGTCAATGATCTCTATTTGCAATGGGTCTTGCAGCCGAGTTATGAAACGATTGCGGTATGCGGGGTTTTGATTCTTGCAATTGTACTTTTCTCTGTTGTGGTCATTTATAATATTTTTCAGGTCGGTATTGCCAACAAGATACAGGAGTATGGAAAAATCAAGGCTCTGGGAGCGACAAAAAAGCAGATGAAACAACTGATCTTCAGAGAGGGCATTTTTTTGACAATTTTTTCAATACCAGTTGGATTGCTTTTTGGCTTTCTGATTGCAAAATGCGGTTTTAACTGGCTGGTAGAACAGGGGAACCTTGTATCAACCGGAACTGGCTCTATGGGAGTTCAAAATCAGCAGGTGCCTCTGTTTTCCCTGCCTGTTATGCTTCTCTGTATTTTCGTATCATTTCTTACCGTTGCTTTGGCACTGCGTAAACCAATGAAAATTGTTTCACGGATTTCACCTATCGAAGCAACACGGTATTTAGAAAATGCAGAAACACAAAAAAAAGGAAAACGAAATGGCAGAAAAAATGTCACCGTGTTTTCTATGGCAATGGCAAATATAACGGGTAATCCCAAAAGAACTATTGGTACTATCCTCACAATGGGTTTTTCTTGCGTATTGTTTGTGATTATCTCTAATTATGTGGGAAATATTGACACGGAGCATGAAGCACGTCTTTCCGTTAATCATGGACAATTTGAACTGCAGCTTGACTATTCTGCTGAGTATGATGAAAGATATCCGGAGAATAATCTGGATACGATTCTGACGGATGATCCATTGAATGATTCGCTGATTGAAGAAATCAAAAGCATTCCGGGAGTGACAGATGTCATGACGAGAGAGATTGTCTCTGTAAATCTGAACGGAACAA
>ENA-OPBX01001735-OPBX01001735.1-human-gut-metagenome-genome-assembly--contig:-NODE-1735-length-10143-cov-3.324346_pt1 | contig 10143 bp, 10 predicted proteins | sample MGYA00241075_ERZ501466 | MGnify/ENA primary metagenome ERZ501466 (study PRJEB25962, sample SAMEA2042633) | human gut metagenome | biome: human gut; feature: human-associated habitat; material: faeces...
ATTGAGAATAATGTCGCTCCTCTCGTGGGAGCGTGGATTGAAATTCCTTTCTAATAAACGAGTAACAACAAGTCTTGTGCGTCGCTCCTCTCGTGGGAGCGTGGATTGAAATAATACTAAATTCGTCTTTTAGCACTGCTTCAAAGTCGCTCCTCTCGTGGGAGCGTGGATTGAAATTCCACAGAGTCGATGCAGGCATCCGCGAGCGGAGGTCGCTCCTCTCGTGGGAGCGTGGATTGAAATTGATGACTGATGTTAGAAACACAATAACAGAGAAAGGTCGCTCCTCTCGTGGGAGCGTGGATTGAAATCCTAGATATTCATAATTAGACATAATACACCCCCGTCGCTCCTCTCGTGGGAGCGTGGATTGAAATTGTCATCAATTTAAATTTGCTCATGCTTTATCTCGTCGCTCCTCTCGTGGGAGCGTGGATTGAAATAGCTCTATCGGGAGGACTTCGAGAGGGCTATAGAACGTCGCTCCTCTCGTGGGAGCGTGGATTGAAATCTCGCCTAATTGTGGTAATTCATTGGCGGTCAGTGGTCGCTCCTCTCGTGGGAGCGTGGATTGAAATGGTTATATATAGCGACTCCATACGTTCAGTTGTAAGTCGCTCCTCTCGTGGGAGCGTGGATTGAAATCTTTATATTATCCATTTAATACACCTCTTTTCTGTCGCTCCTCTCGTGGGAGCGTGGATTGAAATTATCCATTTTGTCAAGTTCCGATAAAATAAGTTCTCGGTCGCTCCTCTCGTGGGAGCGTGGATTGAAATGTGTCATGCCTTGTTATTGGGTATGGTGGTTTATGTCGCTCCTCTCGTGGGAGCGTGGATTGAAATATAAAATGACAATCGTTATGCATGATACAGAAGTCGTCGCTCCTCTCGTGGGAGCGTGGATTGAAATTTTTGCCAGCCTCCATCTCATTCTGGAAAATCTGGTCGCTCCTCTCGTGGGAGCGTGGATTGAAATACCTGTTCCTCGCTTTTATCAGCATATCTAATTGTCGCTCCTCTCGTGGGAGCGTGGATTGAAATATGTTGAGCCACCAAAAACCAAACAGAGTTACAGTCGCTCCTCTCGTGGGAGCGTGGATTGAAATCATGCAAATTAGATAAAATGCCTAACGGACACTGTCGCTCCTCTCGTGGGAGCGTGGATTGAAATGCATTCCTTAACGTATAAGCCTTTAGGGTTGCTACGTCGCTCCTCTCGTGGGAGCGTGGATTGAAATTATATCGTCTCTTTTATTTACCAATACTTCTTTTAATGTCGCTCCTCTCGTGGGAGCGTGGATTGAAATTACAAACTTACTGGTTTGACATCGAACTAAAAGAAGTCGCTCCTCTCGTGGGAGCGTGGATTGAAATATCAAATGGCTCAACAATAATAATGCCTAATGGGTCGCTCCTCTCGTGGGAGCGTGGATTGAAATGGAAACGGAATGAGCCATACAGGAATTGTGACAGTCGCTCCTCTCGTGGGAGCGTGGATTGAAATCGAAGAAGATAATCATAATTATTAATATCCATGGTCGCTCCTCTCGTGGGAGCGTGGATTGAAATAAGCTTACTAAGATTGACACAGACAATCAGAACAGTCGCTCCTCTCGTGGGAGCGTGGATTGAAATCTATGAATCCACTCATACTCAATCAGGCTTCTAGTCGCTCCTCTCGTGGGAGCGTGGATTGAAATAGCGTAAGCCAGAATGAAGCTATGAGGCTAGTGTGTCGCTCCTCTCGTGGGAGCGTGGATTGAAATGAGCAATGGTACGTATCTAATGGCATTGGTGACGGTCGCTCCTCTCGTGGGAGCGTGGATTGAAATTGAATCACATCCGGAAAATCAATAACCCCGGGAATTGTCGCTCCTCTCGTGGGAGCGTGGATTGAAATCCAAAAACAAGCCCTCGATGGTTGCAGAGAATGGTCGCTCCTCTCGTGGGAGCGTGGATTGAAATCAACGTATCATCAAACATCATCAAGCCATTAGAGTCGCTCCTCTCGTGGGAGCGTGGATTGAAATCCAGCTACATCCGGAATATCAATATTAGGAATTGTCGCTCCTCTCGTGGGAGCGTGGATTGAAATTACTTCCTGCACCTCTTGATAGCCATCACCCATTGTCGCTCCTCTCGTGGGAGCGTGTATTGAAATCAGTGTCACCTCAAAGGTGTAGTCCCCGGTGAAGTCGCTCCTCTCGTGGGAGCGTGGATTGAAATATGGCATAAAAGCCGTCACAAAGTCCGTTGGAAATGGTCGCTCCTCTCGTGGGAGCGTGGATTGAAATTGAAGAACCTGAATACGAACGATTGTGTAATATGGTCGCTCCTCTCGTGGGAACGTGGATTGAAATTCTGCAAGGTTAGTGGCTGTGCCTGTACCTGCCGTCGTTCCTCTCGTGGGAGTGTGAATTGAAATATCAGCATATGAATCTATACACAATCATAATATGCTGCGTTATTGTAGAATTAGTAGTTAAGTCTATTTTTATAGCAATAACGTTGCTTATCAATAATACAATAGATAAATATTGTTGCAAACCAGTAAATAGCAGGTATAATATAGAGTAACATATTAACAGGGAGGCATATTCATTGGGCATTTACGTTAATCCGACAGGAAGATCGTTTGAGCTTGCGATAAATTCAGAGATTTTTGTTGACAAAAGCGGTCTGATTAAAGAAACGAATAAGTGTATAAATACATTACAAAGGTATATGTGTGTAAGCCGTCCAAGGCGATTCGGAAAGTCAATGGCCATGGATATGCTTTCAGCATATTATGGTCGAAAGACTGATGCAGAAAATTTATTTAAAGGCCTTAAAATAAGTCATGATGAGTCGTATGACAGACATATTAACAAGTATGATGTACTCAAAATTAATATGCAGGACTTTTTGAGTGTTACACACAGTGTTGATGATATGCTTAAAATGTTGTGCGAATACATTACGGATGATTTTTCAATAGAGTGTAAGGATATTATTTTTCGGGACAAGTCAAATATTGTGAGAGTAATGCAGGATGTTTTTATGTCTACAGGCAGGCCGTTTGTGATTCTTATTGATGAATGGGATTGTCTGTTTAGAGAATTTACGCAGGATAAAGAAGCGCAGAAGAAATACCTTGATTTTTTGAGAGGCTGGCTTAAGGATAAAGACTATATAGCGCTTGCATACATGACAGGTATACTGCCGATTAAAAAATATGGTTCACATTCTGCTCTTAATATGTTCACGGAATATTCCATGACAGATATGGGAGCTTTGGCAGAGTACTTTGGCTTTACAGATGATGAGGTCAGAGAATTGTGTGACAGATATGATATGGACTTTGAAGAGGCAAGGGCATGGTACAATGGATATAAGCTCGTGTCCCATAGCAAATATGGAGTAAAGAAATATGCGATGTACAGTCCGAAGTCTGTAGTAGAAGCCATGCTAAAGCATAAATTTGGTACTTATTGGAATCAGACTGAAACTTACGAGGCTCTCAAGGTTTATATTCAAATGAATATGGATGGTCTAAAAGATGCCGTGATTAAAATGCTTGCCGGTGAAAGTGAGAAAATAAATACAGGCACATTTGAAAATGACATGACATCATTTGCCACAAAGGATGATGTGCTTACACTTTTAGTACATCTTGGCTACCTGACATATGATAGTGAGACGGAAGAGGTTTCAATTCCAAATCGAGAGGTGTCAAAGGAATATCTTAATGCAATTAGTACAATGGATTGGGATGAAGTATCAAAATCAATAAAAGCATCACAAAAATTGCTTGAGAGTTTGTGGAATATGAATGGTGCTGCGGTTGCTGACGGAATTGATAAGGCACATAATGAGATATCTATTTTACGGTATAATGATGAGAATTCTTTAAGCTGTACAATTAATTTGGCATTTTATTCGGCCAGGGAGTATTACTCAATAGTTCGTGAATTACCAACAGGAAAAGGCTTTGCTGATGTATGCTTTATTCCAAGAGTGAGTCATTTGGATAAGCCGGCAGTTGTTATTGAATTGAAATATGATAAGAATGTTGATGGCGCCATTTCACAGATAAAGTCGAGACAGTATGTGGAAGCCTTGAAGGATTATAAGGGTAATTTGCTTCTTGTTGGAATAAATTACGATAAAAAGACAAAAGAACATCAATGTGTGATTGAAAAATGGAAGCTGTAAAGGTGAAATTAGCAGGGAGTATAGCAACAATTAATGCTATACTCCCTGCTATTATATTTTTGGTTGCAAGAATTTAGTTTATGCTATAAAATATTTATAACTGTATGCAGATATTTAATAATCACAATATCTGTCTGTATAATAAAATACGCATAAAGAGGACGAAAGAATGATCAACAAATTAGTAGACAAAATCAAGAAAACAAACGCACCTATCGTAGTAGGTCTCGACCCGATGCTTTCATATGTGCCTGAGCACATCACAAAGAAGGCATTTGATGAGCTTGGAGAGACACCGGCCGGTGCAGCGGAGGCTATCTGGCAGTACAACAAGGCTATTGTGGATGCCACATATGACCTGATTCCTGCGGTAAAGCCACAGATTGCCATGTATGAGCAGTTTGGAGTGGAGGGTCTTAAGGCATTCCAGAAGACAGTGGATTACTGTCACGAGAAGGATCTCGTGGTTATCGGAGATGTAAAGCGTGGAGATATCGGCTCAACATCGGCTGCATACGCCACAGGACATCTCGGAAAGGTACAGATCGGCAGCAAGAGCTATTCTACCTTTGATGAGGATTTTGCCACTGTCAATCCATACCTTGGAACAGACGGTATCAAGCCATTCGTAGATGTATGCAAGGAGGAGAAGAAGGGTATCTTCATTCTTGTAAAGACATCTAATCCATCAAGTGGAGAGTTCCAGGACCGTATGATTGACGGACGCCCATTATATGAGTGGGTAGGCGAGAAGGTTGCAGAGTGGGGAGCTGACTGCATGGGTGATTCATACAGCTATGTAGGTGCGGTTGTTGGCGCAACATACCCTGAGCAGGGTAAGATTCTTCGTAAGGTAATGCCAAAGAGCTTCATCCTCGTACCGGGCTACGGCGCACAGGGAGGCAAGGGCGCAGACCTTGTTCATTTCTTCAATGAGGACGGACTTGGTGCAATTGTCAATTCATCACGTGGAATCATCTGCGCATACAAGCAGGATAAGTACAAGGATATGGGTATCACAGCAGAGAATTTTGCAGATGCATCACGCAAGGCTGTTGAGGATATGATTGAGGATATCTCAGGAGCACTTGCAAATCGTTAATAAGTTATTCAGAAAGCTTAAATATATTAACAAACGAAACCAGGGAGATAAAATGGCAGAGAAATTTGAGGAGATTGCAGTTGTAGTTGACCAGAGCTCACTTGGCAATGGCATCTACGACCTCACACTAAAGACAGACAAAATTGCAAAGGCAGCAAAGGCGGGACAGTTTGTATCGGTTTACTCAAACGACAAGAGTAAGCTGCTTCCGCGTCCGATAAGCCTTTGCGGCATAAACAGAGATGATGATACAATTCGTCTCGTGTACCGTGTGACAGGTGAAGGCACGGGAACAGAGGAATTTTCAAAGCTTGTCAGGGGCGATAAGGTAAGGATTTTAGGACCTCTTGGAAACGGCTTTACAGTACAGCCGGGAAAGAAGGCATTTCTTATCGGCGGAGGAATCGGAGTGCCGCCTATGCTGCAGCTTGCCAAGGATATAAATGCAGGCATTGATAATGCAGTATGCGATATGAACATCGTCATGGGCTATCGCGATGAGAATACCTTCCTGCTCGATGAGTTTAAGGAACAGGCAGCTTCCTTTGTAGCTACAGAGGACGGCAGTGTCGGCACAAAGGGCAATGTCATCGATGCAATAAAGGAGAATGCTCTTGAGGCAGACGTGATTTATGCATGTGGACCTATGCCTATGCTTCGTGCACTCAAGGCTTACGCTGCAGAGCATGATATGGACTGCTTTATATCAATGGAGGAGCGCATGGCATGTGGAATCGGTGCATGCCTTGCGTGCGTATGCAAAACAAAGGACAAGGATGCCCACAGCAATGTAAACAACAAGCGTATATGCAAAGAGGGACCTGTTTTTGATGCGAAGGAGGTGGAGCTGTAATGAGTAATATGTCAGTAAATGTGGCCGGTGTTGAGTGGAAAAATCCTGTTACAGTTGCATCCGGCACATTCGGCTCCGGTGCAGAGTACAGCGAGTTTGTTGATTTAAACAGACTTGGTGCAGTCACCACAAAGGGTGTTGCGAATAAGCCGTGGGAGGGTAATCCCACACCGAGAGTAGCTGAGGTGTACGGCGGCATGCTCAATGCAGTCGGACTTCAAAATCCCGGCATCGAGCTTTTCTGCAAGAGGGATATTCCTTTTTTAAAGCAGTTTGACACAAGGATTGTGGTAAATGTCTGCGGTCATTCGCTAGATGAGTATCTTGATGTGGTAAAGCGTCTTGCAGATGAGCCTATTGATATGATGGAAATAAATATCTCATGCCCGAATGTAAAGGAGGGCGGAATTGCCTTCGGAACAGATCCAAAGGGTGTTGAGACCATCACAAGCGAGATTAAAAAATATGCAAAGCAGCCTGTTATCATGAAGCTTTCTCCAAATGTCACAAGCATTGCAGAGATAGCAAGGGCTGCAGAGGCAGGCGGTGCTGATGCGGTTTCACTTATCAATACAATAACCGGCATGAAGATTGATATAAACAGAAGAAGCTTTGTGCTGGCAAACAAGACAGGCGGCATGAGCGGTCCGGCTGTGCATCCGGTTGCAGTGCGCATGGTTTACGAGACAGCACATGCAGTCAATATCCCGATTATCGGAATGGGCGGTATCACAAACGCTTCCGATGCCATAGAGATGATACTTGCCGGAGCTACAGCAGTTTCAGTCGGCACAGCAAACTTTGTGAATCCAAAGACCACAGAGCAGATAGTGGATGGCATCGCAGAGTACATGGACAAGTATGGAGTAAAGGATATTTCAGAGCTTGTCGGTGCGGTTGACAGATAGAGCATAAGGGATAGACGGAGGAGAAAATAATGATTCTGGCAGCAGATTACGTGCCTTCTATGTATGCCACAGTCTGGGCGCTTGTACCACCTGTTGTGGCTATAGTTCTGGCACTTATTACAAAGGAGGTCTACAGCTCATTATTCGTTGGAATAGTGATCGGCGGACTGTTTTATGGAAATGTATTTCAGTCTGGTTTTTCAGCTGAGAGATCAGTGCTTCACATATTCGAGGACGGGCTTGTCGGAGTGCTATCGGATCCGGACAATGTGGGAATACTGATATTTTTAGTCGTGCTCGGTGTCATGGTGAGCATGATGAACAAGGCAGGCGGCTCGGCGGCCTTTGGAGAATGGGCTAGTGAGCACATAAAGACAAGAATCGGTGCCCAGCTTGCAGCTATAATGCTTGGAGTGCTCATATTTATAGATGATTACTTCAACTGTCTGACAGTGGGAAGTGTGATGCGCCCTGTCACCGACAAGCATCAGGTTTCCAGAGCAAAGCTTGCATATCTGATAGATGCCACAGCAGCGCCTGTGTGCATCATCGCACCTATATCATCGTGGGCAGCCGCAGTCACAGGCTTTGTAAAGGGAGAGGATGGCTTTTCTATTTTCATAAAGGCCATTCCATACAATTACTATGCGCTCTTTACAATTGTCGCCATGGTGACAATTGTTATCTTGCAGGTGGATTTCGGTCCGATGGCAAAGCATGAAGCCAATGCCAAAAAGGGCGATTTATTTACCACAGGAGACAGACCTTATGCAGAGTCAAAGCAGGATGTGATAAAGGGCAAGGGAAAGGTTATAGACCTTGTATTTCCTATACTGGTGCTCATAATATGCTGCATCATAGGAATGATATACACAGGAGGCTTTTTTGACGGAACAGGCTTTGTCGATGCGTTTGCAGGCAGCAATGCGTCGATTGGTCTTATGCTCGGAAGCTTCTTTGCACTGATAATCACCATATGCTTTTACTCAATCAGAAGGGTGCTAAGCTTTACGGATTGCTGTAATTCAATCCCTGAGGGCTTTAAGGCGATGGTACCTGCAATACTTATACTGACCTTTGCATGGACACTAAAGACCATGACAGAAAGCCTTGGTGCCAAGGAATTTGTCGCAGGCTTGGTGGGAGGCGTATCAGGACCACTCCTTGGACTGTTCCCGGCAATCATATTCCTGGTGGGAGCTTTCCTTGCCTTTGCAACAGGAACCTCATGGGGCACCTTCGGTATACTCATACCGATAGTAGTAAATATCTTCTCGGGCACAAACCATACGATGATGATTATCTCAATCTCAGCGTGTATGGCAGGTGCAGTATGCGGAGACCACTGCTCACCGATATCCGATACCACCATCATGGCATCCACAGGTGCGCAGTGTGACCATATCAACCACGTTTCCACACAGCTGCCCTACGCAATCATAGTAGCGGCTGTTTCCGCAGTGAACTATGTGCTGACAGCCATCATCCAGAACTGGATCATCAACCTGCCTATCGCAATCGTATCTATGATTCTGGTAATCTTCATTGCAAGAAAGGTTTACAAACCGAAAGAACTTTAATTTTAGATAGAATGTTTGTCAAAAATCGGCTTTCTGTTTTCAGAAAGCCGGTTTTGTTTTGGGAAAAAATATTGACAAAAACGAATAGGACTTTTATTATGTGTATATACACGAAAAGAGGGAGACCATGAAATATCAGCAGATCAATAAAAGCAAATGTTACTGCATCACATTGTGTCGGGCGGCAAATGCCATCACCGCTTATTATGACGAGGGTTTGCAGCCTACAGGTATGACCACCAAGCAGTTTTCTCTGCTGCTGCATCTGTCCAGACTGGAAGAAGCCAGCACAGGAGAATTGGCAGACTATGTGAATCTGGAGCGAAGCACCGTCACCCGGAATCTGAAAATACTGGTGGAACAGGGCTGGGTCTACGATAAGGCGGAACCGGGCAAGCGCAACCATCGCTATGCTGTGACAGAAGCGGGACAGCAGAAAATAGAAGAAGCCCATGTGATTTGGGAACAATTGCAGGAAAACCTCAATGAAATGCTGGGGGAAGACAACATGCAGGCATTGCGCAGCGCCCTCTACAAGATACAGGAATTGCAGAAGGCGTAATGCCTTTTTGCCAAAAGCGTGTATATACACGAAAAGAGGAAGGAAGAAGTATCATGGAACCATTTACATTTCGCAAAGCAACAGAAAAAGACTTGCAGACAGCCACAGCCCTCATCGAACAGGCGAAAGTATTCCTCTGGGAAAACGGCGTAGACCAGTGGCAGACAGGCTACCCCAATGAAGGAGCCATTGCTGGGGATTTGCAGCGTGGGGAAGGCTATGTCATGGAAGCGGAAGGACAGGTGCGGGGATATGCCTGCATTTCCTTCGCTGGAGAGCCTTGTTACAACGATTTGCAAGGAAAGTGGCTCAGCGATTTGCCTTACGGCGTTGTCCACCGCATGGCAATTGACAATGTCTGCAAAGGAAAAGGCGCTGCCCCTGCCTTTTTCCGTTTTGCGGAAGAATTGTGCAAAGAACGGGATATCTCCAGCATCCGGGTGGATACGGACGGAGATAACCGCATGATGCAGCGTGTGCTGGAAAAACAGGGATTTACCTACTGCGGTACCGTTTGCTTTGACAATAGCGAAAAAATCGCATTTGAAAAGTTACTTTAAAAAAAGGAGGATGATTATGGAACGATTTGCAAATTGGTCGGAACTGCCGGCAAAAAAACAGGAAGTATTAGAAAGAAAGCTGTTTTATGGAAAAGAAATGATGATGGTGCGCAATGAGGTCAAACCCCATGGCGTGCTGGCACTGCACAGCCATCCCCATGCCCAAATGACTATGGTGCTGGCAGGCGCATGTGACGTGACTATGGAGGGGGAAACGTTTCATCTGACAACAGACGGTGTAGTTTATTTTCCGCCGGATGTTCCCCATAAAGTGGTGAATACGGAAGATGCAACATTGATTTTGCTGGATGTGTTCACACCTATTCGAGAAGATTTTTTGCCATAATAGAAAAAGCCGGAGGATTCCTTTTGAGAATCTTTC
>ENA-OPBX01001737-OPBX01001737.1-human-gut-metagenome-genome-assembly--contig:-NODE-1737-length-10126-cov-3.747592_pt1 | contig 10126 bp, 9 predicted proteins | sample MGYA00241075_ERZ501466 | MGnify/ENA primary metagenome ERZ501466 (study PRJEB25962, sample SAMEA2042633) | human gut metagenome | biome: human gut; feature: human-associated habitat; material: faeces...
AAACTATGCTGTAATCATTGAAGCCCTGCGAGCACCCTCTTTATCAAGGGTGCTCACAGGCGCGCTTTTTGTTCAAAGCAATATTATTTAATGTGGTTAAGACCGGTTTGTCTTTTCTTTACAGCATGCCTTGCTTTTTGCGCAATTTTGATCAGAACCAAGCATACGGGCACACCGATTACGGCGCCCAGCGTATTGTAAAACAAATCTGCAAACTGAAAGGTTCCGGCTTTTAGAAAAATTTGGGATATTTCGATTCCTGCGCTGAGCAGAAAGCCCACACTGCCGCAGATAATCAAAAGCGTTTTGATTGTATATTTCTTTTTTAATGCGTATTTTAAAAACCATATCAAAAACAGGCAAAGCGGGATAAACATAAAAATGTTCAGCAAGGCAGAAAAATCGTAATAAAAAGTCATATCCTCTATGAGCCAGCCGCCGTATGGGTTTGAAAACGGGTCGTATTCCGGCATGGAAAGCCGGTTGAGCACCGTTGCGTAATATAGAATGGTTATGTAAAATAAAAGCGCGCTTGCGGAAAACACCGCAGGCGCGGATCTTTTTAAAGCATCTTTACTATTCACGCCCTTTTTATACGCGCGGATCGCGCATATGGCAAACAGCGCTGCCGCAAGAACTGCCGCCGCGGCAATCGCCGGCGGCAGATATCCGGTTATCACATCCGACAGATTGGTCACGATCGAGTGCAAGATCTTTTTCATAAGCCGTTTACTGTGCCGCAGCGGTTGCCGGCGCAGTCGTTTCCGGCGGGGCTGTGGTGGTTTCTATTTCGCCGTAGACCTGGATGATAACCGTTTCACCCTTTGCAACGGAGGATCCTGCCTCCGGCGCAATGCCGTCGTCACTTTTAACATTGCCGGCGGTGTATGTTCCATCGTTATACACATAAACAGTTTCTACTTTAAAGCCAAGATCTTCCAGCTGCTTTTTTGCGTCCGCTTCCGGCAGTCCGCCAACATCGGGAATATCCACCATCTGTGTGCCGCGGCTCACGGTAAGCACAATCGCGCTGCCCTCCTGCACCTGCTGCCCGGCAGGAACGCTCTGCTGAAAGACGATGCCGGCGTCATAATCGGGGGAAAACGCGTATTCAAAGGTGATCCGAAACTGTTCATTCCAGGAACCGCTGTTTCGGATATCGGATTCGGTGTAGCCAACGCTGCTGAAATCCGGCACGGTTACCTGCGCCAGCGTGGTGATCTCCGTTTCTTCTTCTTTTTCAAGCAGACCGGAAAAGCCAAAGATATAAACGGCAGCGGCAATTACCGCCAGCACAACAATCACGATCGCTGCGATCTGGCCTTTGTTCAGCCCTTTTTTCTTTTGCGGCGGGCGTGTTTCGCGCACCGGGGTGTTCTCCGGTGTTTGAGGAACTGTTTCTCGTTCTTCCACTGCCTGAATATCCGCCGCTTTTGCCACCACGGATGGCGCGGCGTTTAAAAGTTCCCTGTAATCGTAAACATTCTGTATTCTTCTTTCGGGATAGATCTGAAGACCCGCGCCCAGCGCCTTGATCACGTATGCCGGGATCGTTTCCGCAATTCGGTTTGGAATCATCAGGCGGTCATTCGTTTCTCTGGAAAGCGCGCTCGGCGGATTCGTGCCCACAAGCGCTCTGTAAATGCAGGCGGAAAAGGCATAGATATCCGTTGCCGGGCAGATTTTGTGGTTGTTGTCATACTGCTCCAGCGCGGTGTAGCCCTCGTGCTCGTTAAATTCCAGTTCGCTGTTTGCCGTGTTGCATTCGCTGATGCAGAATCCGGCAAGGCGCACTTTTCCGTCGCCGCAGAGCACAAGATTGTCCGGGTATATACCGCCGTGGATAATGCCGTGCTCATGCAGGTTTTCCAGTGTGGTCAGCACGGGCATGAACATCAGCCTTGCTTTGTCCCACGGAATATTGTTGTTTTCATTGCGGATTAGGAAATCCCTGAGCGATACGGTTGCCATCCATTCCGAAACGGCATAAACTGTTTCGTTTTCCTCAAACACGTCTATAACGGGGATTACGGCGGAAAGCGCGTTCAGGCTCTTCAGCGTTCGCCAAAGCTGTGTAAACGATTTCTTGTAATCCTCAAAATTCTTTTTGTATCTTTCGCGTATATGAACGTCCGGGTTGCCCTCCAGCCGGTTTGCAATTCCTTTCGGCAAAAGCTCCCGAATCGTGATCACGGATTCTCTTTCCGTGTCATATCCCATATAGGTTACGGCGTCGCTTTCGTGCGAAATATCCTTGCCCACAACATATCGGTTTGCAAGCAGCGTTTTTCTCGGCAAAAGCAGCATGTCAGCAGGCGAATCATTATCAAATCCGCATTTGCGGCAGATGCTGCCGTCCGTCAGTCTTTCAAAGCAGTTCATGCATAAATTATCAAAAGTCAATTTGTTGCCCCCAAGCAAGATCAGTCTTTATTATAACCCTATTATAGTAATTAATATATATCCATAGTTTAGCAATCTAAACATAATTTGTCAAGAACACGGCGGCAAATATAACAATTGGTTCGTTTTCATTGATAAAAATTTAAAATTAGTATATAATTGATTCATCAAAAGGAAACAGAGGTATGCTCCATGAATTTCAAACCGCTTCAAAACGGCCTGTGCGACGGGTTCGTTCTTATAAAAAAATGCGAGGTCAAAAAAACAAAAAACGGTTCGTCTTATCTGGATCTGGTGATCGGGGATAAAGACGGCGAAATGCCCGCAAAATACTGGGATTTTAACGGCGGGGATCTTTTTGAGGAGGAATCCGTTGTAAAAGTTCGAGGCGCTGTTGAGCAGTATAACGGCAGAGATCAGTTTCGGATCCAGCAGATACGCCCCGCGGCAGAAACGGATCAGTATAATCTTTCGGATCTTGTGCCGTCCTCCGCAGTGGGCGGCAGGCAGATCTATGATATGATGATGAAAAAGGTTTCCGCCTTTCAGGATCAGGATCTTAAAGCGCTCGTTACAGATATTATGGAAAGTAAAAAAGAAATCCTGGTTACCAGCCCCGCTGCGTTCAGGCTTCACCATGCAATGGTCGGCGGCCTTATGCTGCACACCATGTCCATTGTTCGTATGGCGGAACAGATCTGCAAGATCTATCCGAATATCAACCGGGAACTTCTCCTTTCCGGCGCAATCCTGCACGATGTGGCAAAAACGTGGGAATTTACTTTTTCTAAAACAGGGCTTGTCAAAGGCTATTCGGAGGGCGGCGAACTCATCGGCCACCTTGTGGAGGGCGCCATGTGGGTGGATTCCGCGGCAAAGCGCCTTGGTGTTCCGCAGGAAAAGGCGCAGCTTGTGGAGCATATGATTCTGAGCCACCATGGTGTGCCGGAATTCGGATCACCCGTTCGCCCCATGTTTGTGGAGGCGCAGATCCTGTCCGCGCTGGATACTTTGGATGCGCAGATTTTTGAATTTCACAGCGCAACTTCCAAGGTGGAGCCCGGCAAGTTTACAGACCGGCAGTGGTCGCTTGAAAACAGAAAACTCTTTAATCACGGCCTTTCCGGCACGGAACATATTGTGAATTTAGAGGATTGATAAGGAGGCGCGGCAATGGCAGATCAGTTGCAGCAGGACTGGACGGAGATTCAGGTTTCCGTTCCCGCCGAAAAGATCGAAACGGCAGGCAATATAGCAAATATGACGGTGCCTTACGGCATTTATATAGAGGATTATTCTGATGTTGTGGAGGAAACGCTGCAGATTGCGCATGTGGATCTGATTTCGGAGGAACTCCTTGGCAAGGATCGCACAAAGGGCATTATCCACATCTATATCAGCCCGGAGGAGAACCCGGCGGAGGCCGTTTCGTTTCTGGAAGAACGGCTGAACGCGGAGCAGATAGAACACAAAATCACGATCGACGCGTGCAAAACGGAAGATTGGATCAATAACTGGAAAAAATATTGGCACCCCGTGCCCGTCGGAAAAAAACTGCTGATCAAGCCGGAGTGGGAGCAGGTGGACGATACCCATGGCAGGGCGGTTTTGGAACTGGAACCCGGCCTTGCGTTCGGCACCGGCAGCCATCCCACCACCCGTCTTTGCCTTGAGATCATGGAAGATTATATTCATCCGGCGTCCACGGTGCTGGATGTCGGCTGCGGCAGCGGCATTCTTTCCATTGCCGCGCTGCTGCTGGGCGCAAAAAGCGCATTCGGCGTGGATATTGATAAACTTGCCGTGAAAACGGCGCTTGCCAACGCAGAAAAAAACGGCTTTACACCGCCTGTTTTTGATGCGGTCAGCGGAGATCTTTCGGAAAACGTCAGCGGCAGATACAGCGTTGTGATCGCTAATATCGTTGCGGACGTTATTATGAAACTGACGCCGCAGGCAGCAAACCTGCTCAAGGAAAACGGTGTGTTTATTACCGGCGGGATCATAGATCCCAGAAAAGACGAAGTGGAAGCCTGTTTTGCAAAAAACGGGTTTGAGATTTTGGAACACCGTGAATCCAAAGGCTGGCACGTGTTTGTGTGTGAAAGAAAATGAAAGCTTTGATAATAATCGTTTGCGTTGCCGCGGCAGTCGTATTGATTCTGTTCGCGATCTGCGCCCTGATAGTAAATCAGCTTATATCGCTTAAAACAATACCAATACCGAAATTTATTTATTCCCTTGTTGCCGGTAATGACGGGCCGAATCAGTTTGAAGAAGAGGCAAGATCCGCAGAGCGGCATTTTAAAACGCTGCCACTTGAACAAGTAAAGATGAAATCCGGCGGCAACACGCTCCGGGCGGAACTTCTGCTGCCCGAAAAAAAGCAACGGCATTTTGCTGATCGCCTGCCACGGAGCCAGGAGTTCAGGCCTCGGCGAGTTCGCTTTTGAGGCGGATTATTTTTACGGCGGCGGTTTTACTGTTCTTATGCCGGAACACCGCGGCTGTGGTATCAGCGACGGGAATTTTATGGGCTACGGCACGCATGAATCGAAAGATACGCTGCTATGGCTAAGTTATGCAAAACAGCGTTTCCCGAATCTGCAGATTTTCCTGCTGGGCGTTTCCATGGGCGCGGCTACCGTGCTGATGATGAGCGATCAGATCTTGCCGCAGGACGTTAAAGGTATCATTGCGGATTGCGCGTATACAAGCGCTTGGGATGAATTTAAATACCAGCTCAAAACCTCGTTTCACCTGCCGGCGTTTCCTATACTTCATATCTGCGATCTGCTTTGCAGGCTGTATGCGCATTACTCATTTAAAGACGCGTCTCCTGTGGATCACGTGAAACATGCAAAAGTTCCTGTTCTTTTTATCCACGGCAAAGAGGACGATTTTGTGCCGTTTTATATGGAAAAGGAACTTTATGACGCCTGCGGCAGCGAGAAAACGCTGCTTGCCGTTGACGGCGCGGTTCACGCGCGCAGTTATCACCGGAACAGCGCGTTGTATGAAAAAACGCTGCATTCGTTTTTTGAAAAATACAGCCGTGTGTTTTCCGAACGGAAATAAAACAAGAGCCGGACTCCGTAAAGGCGTCCGGCTCTTTTCTGCCTGTATTGCATTTTACAGCGCTCTGCTATTTATTTCTTTTTCTATCTTTTCAATAAATTCGTCAAGGTTGCACGCACCCTGTTCGCCGTCTTTGCGAGAGCGAACGGAAACCGTGTTGTTTTCTATATCCTTATCGCCCGCAACCAGCATATAGGGCACCTTTTCCAGCTGTGCACTGCGGATCTTGAAACCGATCTTTTCAGATCTGTCGTCGATCTCACAGCGGATGCCGTGCCTTTCAAGGCGCTCTTTTACGGCGTTCAGATAACTGAAATGTCTGTCCGCAATGGGCAGCAGTTTTACCTGCACGGGCGCCAGCCAGGTTGGGAACGCGCCGGCAAAATGCTCCGTAAGGATGCCGATAAATCTTTCAATGCTGCCGAACACAACGCGGTGTATCATGATCGGGCGGTGTTTGTTTCCGTCCGCGCCGATATATTCCAGTTCAAAACGTTCCGGCAGCTGGAAATCAAGCTGTATTGTTCCGCACTGCCATGTTCTGCCAAGGCAGTCCGTAAGGTGGAAATCCAGTTTCGGGCCGTAGAAAGCGCCGTCTCCCTCGTTTACTTCAAAATCGTAGCCGAGTTCCGTTACGGCGTCACGCAGCGCGTCCGTAGCGATCTCCCAGTCCTCTTCACTGCCCATGGAATCATCCGGCTTGGTGGAAAGTTCAATGTGGTATTCAAAACCAAACGTGTTGTAAACTTTGTCTATCAGTTTCACAACGCCTTTGATCTCGTCTTTGATCTGCTCGCGCGTCATAAAGATGTGGGCGTCATCCTGCGTAAAGCATCTTACACGCATCAGCCCGTGCAGCGCGCCGGAAAGCTCGTGGCGGTGCACCAAACCGAGTTCGCCCATTCTGAGCGGCAGGTCTTTGTAGGAATGCATTTTTGTCTTGTAAACCAGTATTCCGCCGGGGCAGTTCATCGGTTTGATAGCGTAATCTTCGCCGTCGATCACCGTGGTATACATATTCTGCTTGTAATGATCCCAGTGCCCGCTCCTTTCCCAAAGCGCGCGGTTGAGGATCATAGGCGTCTGTATCTCATAATAACCGGCTTTTTGGTGTATTTCACGCCAGTAATCGATCAGCGTGTTTTTCAGCGTCATGCCCTTTGGCAGGAAAAACGGGAATCCCGGGCCTTCTTCCATAATGGTAAACAGTTCCAGTTCCTTGCCGATCTTTCTGTGGTCGCGTTTCTTTGCCTCTTCCAACATCGCCATGTGCTGTTCCAGCATAGAGGCTTTCGGGAAAGCGGTGCCGTATACGCGGCACAGCATCTTGTTTTTCGCATCGCCGCGCCAGTAGGCGCCCGTGCAGTTTGTCAGCTTGAATGCCTTAACGGGTTTAACATCCATCAGGTGCGGCCCGGCGCAGAGTTCCGTGAATTCGCCCTGCTTGTAAAAACTGATGTTTTCGCCTTTGCCTGCGTGTTCTTCAATGAGCTCTACTTTGTATGGCTCATCCTTTTCTTTCATCAGTTGGATAGCGTCCTGCGGCGGAAGTTCAAATCTTTCAAGCGCCAGACCTTCCTTTACGATCTTTTTCATCTCCGCCTCTATTTTTTCAAGATCTTCGGGAGAGAACGGCGTTTCTGTGTCAAAATCGTAATAGAACCCGTCGTGAATGGCGGGGCCGATCGTCAGTTTCACATCGGGATAAAGCCTTTTTACCGCCTGCGCCATAATGTGGGATGCCGTGTGGTTAAACGTTTTTTTCCCGTCTTCATCATCAAAGGTCAGTATTTCCAAAGCGCAGTCCTCGCTGATCACGGTGCGCAGGTCTTTCACTTCGCCGTTTATCTTGCAGGAACAAGCGTTTCTGTAAAGGCCCATGGAAATGTCTTTGGCAATATCCGCCGCGCGCATAGCGCCGTCATATTGCTTAACAGAGCCGTCTTTAAGCGTGATTTTCATAGTTTTTCCTCCATATTTAATAGGTTTTCCGGCATTTCTGCCTTAAAATGGTTTGGGTAAATAAAAAACGCCCCGTGCATCGTGTGCACAGGGTGAATAAAATCCACGGTTCCACCTGAATTGCGCAAAAAGCGCCGCTCATTGTGCCCTTAACGCAGGCGTGCGGCTGGGATTGGCAGCACTCCGGGGCGGTGGCTTGCGCGCGGTTGTGCGCCGCTTTCAGCATTCGGGCGCTCTCTGCAACAACGTAAAACGCAGTCTTATCCCCATCAAAGTTTTAATTTATCTGTGATTTACCTATATTATAGCATTAATTTTTTTCTTGTCAACACCCGCTTTTTCCCTTTTTTGAGCCGTTTTCCGGCCGCGTTTTTTAACGATTGGGGCAAATCGTAAGCCCTAAGCCTTGACATCTACAACATATAGGTGTATTATATTTGTTATGAACTATATGAAGTTTATATAGTGTTTATATAAATTTTACAGCATTTATATAGCATTATTACCGAATTTTTCAGGTTTATATTAAAACTGTACCTTTTCTGATGATGATTTAAAAAACAAAAATTATGAACAGAAGGAGGTGCTATTGATTCTCATGATGTCTACAACCATCGCCGTTGTCATAGCGGTAGTGTGCGCTGTTGTGTTTGCCGTTATCGGTTTCGTTCTCGGCTCTGTTTTCAGGCAGAAAGCAAATGAAAAAGAGATCGGTTCCGCAACACAGGAAGCCACCAAGATCATTAATGATGCGCTTCAGGAGGCTGAAACAACCAAAAAGACCAGCCTGATTGAAGCAAAAGACGAAATTCATAGACTTCGCTCGGATGCGGATAAAGAGATCCGTGAAAGAAGAAGCGAGGTGCAAAAACTTGAAAACCGCCTGAATCAAAGGGAAGAATACCTGGATAAAAGAGCGGATTCCATTGAGGCTAAAAATGAATCCTTGAGCGCAAAACTTAAGGAAGCGGACAACAAATTAATTGAAATCGATAGCATCAAGAAAAGCCAGTTTGATATGCTGGAAAAAATTTCGGGACTTTCACAGGAAGAGGCTAAAAAGCATCTTTTGGCATCTCTTGAAGAGGAACTGGATACCGAAAAGAGCAAAAAGATCCTTGAGTATGAGCAGATGACCCGCGATCAGAGCGAAGTGATTGCCAAAGAGATCATTGCCACTGCCATTCAGCGCTGCGCGGCAGACCATACCGCGGAAACCACGGTTTCCGTTGTTGCGCTGCCAAACGATGATATGAAGGGCAGAATCATAGGCAGAGAGGGCAGAAACATCCGCTCTATCGAAACCATAACGGGTGTGGAACTGATTATTGATGATACGCCGGAGGCAATCACGATCAGCTCTTTTGATCCTGTAAGAAGAGAGATTGCCAGGCTTACGCTGGAGCGTTTGATTCAGGACGGGCGTATCCATCCCACGAAGATCGAGGAAATGTTTGAGAAGTCTACCCGCGAGGTAAACGCCACCATCAAGCAGGAGGGCGAAAAAGCCGTTCTTGCGGCAAACTGCGGCCCGGTTCATCCGGAACTTGTCAAACTGCTCGGCAAACTGAAATACCGCACCTCTTACGGGCAGAATGTACTTAAGCACAGCCTGGAGGTGTGCTATATCGCCGGCCTTATGGCGGCGGAACTCGGCGCAAATGAAAAACTTGCCCGCCGTGCAGGTCTTTTGCACGATATCGGCAAGGCGCTTGACCATGAAATGGAAGGTTCCCATATTGCGCTTGGCGTAGAGTATGCCCGCAAATATAAGGAAAGCGAAGATGTGATTCATGCCATTCAGGCGCACCACGGTGATGTGGAGTGCAAAACGGTTGTTGCCTGCCTTGTGCAGGCGGCGGACGCGGTTTCCGCAGCAAGACCGGGCGCAAGACGTGAGAATATTGAAAACTATATCAAACGTCTTCAGCAGCTTGAGGAGATCTCAAAGAGCTTTCCCGGCGTTAAAAGCGCTTATGCCATTCAGGCAGGCAGGGAAGTGCGCGTAATGGTCTGCCCAGAGACGGTTTCCGATGAAAAAATGCCGTATATCGCGCATGAGATCGCTAAAAAGATTGAAAGCGAACTTGAATATCCCGGTCAGATCAAGGTGAATATTATCCGCGAATCCCGGGTAAGCGATGTGGCAAAATAACAGATCTTAACGGTATCCGGTTTCGGATACCGTTTTTTATATTGTGTTTTGGAGGTAGATACTATGGTAAAACATATCGTGTGTTTTAAACTGAAAGACAACAGCCCGACCGCGAAAGAAGAAGCGAAGCGGAGATTGCTGTCCATGCAAGGGAACGTGCCGGTTATAAAGGAAATAGAAGTGGGAACTGATTTCTTGGGCTCGGAAAGGAGTTATGATGTTATTCTGCTGGTAACGCTTGCAAACAGGCAGGCGCTGGAAGCATATCAAAATGATCCGTATCACTGCGCCTATGTTAAGCCGTATATGCACGAAAAGAGGTCTGCTTCCGTTTCTGTGGATTATGAATTTTAGTGATATTTTGGGAAATGTTTGCTATATAAATATAAAAAACGGAATAAATTTATGAATTATGAACAAAGATACCAGTATTTTATTGGTATCTTTTACTTTTATAATTGCCTTTTTTAAGTTGATAAGGAAAGTGTTATGTGATATAATTTACTTATATATAATTAATTTATATTT